>Ga0157370_10001350_pt1 | contig 30426 bp, 14 predicted proteins | sample C35metaG_FD_113463 | JGI IMG/M metagenome (GOLD analysis project Ga0157370, IMG submission 113463) | Corn rhizosphere microbial communities from Kellogg Biological Station, Michigan, USA - C3-5 metaG | ecosystem: Host-associated > Plants > Roots > Rhizosphere > Soil | place: USA: Michigan...
AAGTACGAAGTATTGCTTCTTGCTTTGATCCAGCATTTGTTTATAGGGATCTTCCTGACCGACCTCGATTTTTACACACGGGTTATCTGGCCTGTCAACATGCTGTTGCTGGGATTGGGAAGTATTTTTATTTTTACCGGGAAACACAGTTGGCGTCATTGGTTTAGGAACCTTCATTTCATTGTCGTGTTGTTGTTGCCCATCGGTATTCCTTTTTTTAAGGACATATCCTGGTATTTTACGTTCCTCAACATCAACTATGTCGTGTTTTTTGTGTTCCTGTTTTCAGAGTTGTTCAGGTTCCTGTTAAAGCCGGGCTATATCAACAGCGATATCATTTCGGCCTCGGCATGTGGTTATTTCCTGCTGATAGAAATCTCCGTTTTTTTATTACAAACCTGCGATTATTATAACCCGCAATCTTTTAAAGGTATCGATACCGCTTCGCCTGCCGGGATATTCACAGACCTGGTATATTTCTGCTCCATAACCTTTACTAGTATCGGCTTCGGCGACATTACGCCCAACCACCATATCACCAAGCTCATTACCTCGTTTATCGGCATAGCGGGACAGTTTTATACAGTAGTCCTGGTGGGGATCCTTTTAAGTAAATTTACTTCAAGCAATAATACAGATGAACACATCAAGCCATTATAGACTCTTACACTTCATCCCCTGGACACGAACAAAGATTTACAGGATGTTCATACTGAGCATCGTGCCTACCGCATTGTACTACTTCTTTGATTGTAGGTGGTTGGCGATCCCCTGGGTTCCCGTAGCCTTATTGGGCACGGCAACCGCATTCATTTCGGGTTTTAAGAATACGCAGACCTATAACCGCACATGGGAAGCCCGGCAGGTTTATGGTGCGATCATCAATAACAGCCGCAGTTTTGGAATCATGATAAGGGATTTTATCAGAATCAAAGAAACAGGACAGGCACGGCAGCTGCACCGGGAAATTATTTACCGTCATTTTGCATGGCTAACAGCTTTGCGTTTCCAGCTACGTGAGACAAAAAGTTGGGAAAATGTAAAAACAAAAAGCTATAACAGGGAATACCTGAAGCATTATAAAGTACCCGAATGGGAAAGCAGTTTGGAGCAAGAGCTGAAACCTTTTTTATCGGAAGAGGAACGCGGGGATATTCTGGGTACAAAAAACCGTGCAACACAGATTATTGCCTTACAATCGGCACAATTGAAAACGCTCAATGAAGAAGGGAAAATCTCGGACTTTAATTATGCCGCGCTGGAAAACCAGCTTAAAGAATTTTACGATCAGCAAGGCAAATGCGAGCGCATAAAAAACTTTCCTTATCCGCGGCAGTTTTCCAGCATCAACCTTTATTTTACCAATGTATTGTGTTTATTGCTGCCCTTAGGTTTTATAGGAGAGTTCTCCAAGATGACGGAAAAGTTTGGGATGAATATCATATGGCTCGTGATACCTTTCAGCATCCTGCTTGGCTGGGTATTTTTGGTATTGGAACAGATCGGTGAAAGCACTGAAAATCCGTTCGAAGGCAATGCGAACGATATCCCAATCACTCAAATAAGTCGCAACATCGAAATAGACCTGCGCGAAATACTGGGCGAAACAGAGCTGCCACCGGCACTTCAGCCAGAAAACAATATCATTTTATAAAATAAGACCAAAGATGGAAAACCAACATTTAGAAACAGTAAGGAAATGGTATCCTAATGCCATGACGACCGAGGATACGATAAGCGGTTTGTTGGATGTGATAGAAAATAAATTAGGCCTGAAGCCTAATCAACTAATGCATGCCGATAGCCTGTGCTGCGATGATGTAAATGCCATCCAGTATCCGCCAAGGGCTTATGAGATGCTGGGGCCTTTTCACATGGGCGGCCTGAACGGTTATCCCTTTGCAGGGATTACGGGCATGAATGCTTTTGCCCATCATGTACCCGAGGACGGTGCAGTGGTCGTATTCTATGCGCCACATATCGGTATTACTAAAGAAGGGGATATCGGTGAGATCCATCGTATCGGGCAAAGCGGGAATTCGGCTTGCTGTGGTGCCGCAAAAGGCGCGTTAGGAAAACTGTTGAACAACCAGATTCAGAGGGACAACATCACTGACCTGGATTACCAGATGAACACAATAGAACAAATTTTCCTGAGTGATGAACGCAGGATCAGGGCTGCGCCCAACCAGATATTCGAAGCAACCGAGGTGATGTACGAAGCTATCAGGGATAGGATAGAGGTGCTGGTAAGCAAGACAAACTATCCCTGCAAATATGTGATTCTGATCGGTGCTATTTTTATCAATGGCGATAGTGATATGGGATCATTTTGTACCTATAAACGCTTTGACTATATCGATCTGGCAACAAAAGTAAGGACGAACCTGATGGATGATTTTTATGATGCGATAATTAACCCATAGGTAAAATCAAGCGTAGGTATGCAAGCAGGTCTATATTCCCGGATGTGGTTCTGGTTTTGGATTTTGCCGGGGGAACAATTATTTTTATATAGATATGATTGTTGTTTTTGCTAATTAATGGTTTAATGATTGATTAGCAAATATATATATCATGATTCAATATTGTATTCTTGGTATTGTATCGATAGCAGCAGGAGTAATGATTAATTATTCGATAGACAGCCGGAGTTTTTACCTGCCGGTCTGCAGCTTCTTAAGACTTATTCAGGGGGAGTAGCTACGACTTGGGTGGATAGGTTTGAGGGAAGCGGCTTCCCCAGCTCATGGACTTTTGGAGTGCTTATGGGTAAAACCATCTATTATGGTATACTGTCCCGTCCTGAAGTTACTTGTCGTTTTTTGACTGGTACCACCTTTCTTGTCAGAAACTTCCATTATGATCGATAAAATGATCTCTAGGTGTTGCAATAATTGTGGCGAGCAGTTAGGTGAGCATTTTCGAAATTTCAATTTGCTCATCGAATGTATTTTAATTGGTTGATATAGGGGTGTTTATGTTAATTGGTATCTTGGTTTTTACTGCAGGCAAATCTAAAGATGTAAATCTTTAATTCAGGGCAAGGATGCCCTCATGGTGGGGGGATCTGGCGGTAGTATTATAAAGCTGAACTATCTTCTTCTTTTAGGTAATTGCCTGTTTTTCATTGTTTAGTAGTGTTTTTTGTTTGTTTTTTGATGAAAATACTATCAATAGTTATGTAACGAAAACATCCTTCTTTGCATCATTTAAGGCATTCTTCAGATTCACTTGAAACTATATTTGAACTATTCAACGCCAATAATTAATGGCTGGCAATTAGGATCAGCGGTCAGAGGGAAGAACAAACCCATATATGTCTCGCCGTTCCTAATGTCTTGTTAATTAATTAAGGACAAACAAACCAAAATAAATCAAATATGAACCAAACAATTTCTATCAGGAAATTACCAACTTTTTTATGGCTGGTAACTTCTTTCATGCTCCTGCATTTTAACGGTTATACTCAGGAACGGCTAATTACCGGAAAGGTAATAGATAAGGAAGATTCGGCCCCAATTCCGGGAGCTACAGTACAGGTGAAACATAAAAATACATCTGTGTCAACAAATGAAAAAGGAGAGTTTTTCATACGGGTAAATACTGGTGATGTCCTCATTTTTAAGATGATGGGCTTTAAACCACAGGAGGTTGTAGTAGGTAATGGCAGTGTCATTAATGCGGTATTAAGTGTAGACAATACAAATCTAAATGAGGTAGTTGTTATTGGTTATGCTAAGGTACCAAGAAAAGATGTCACAGGCTCAATAAGCTCGATCACGGGAGACGACTTACGCCAAACCCAGCCAACTACTTTTGACCAGGCCCTGCAGGGTAAAGTTGCCGGGGTTGTGGTTCAACAGGTATCGGGCCAGCCAGGCGGTGGCGTATCTATCCAAATACGTGGCCTGTCGTCAATAAGCGGCTCTAATTCGCCACTCTTCGTCATAGATGGTGTTATTATCCCACCGGTAAGCGACCCCGGTAGTGGTTCCAATCCGTTAAATGCCATCAATCCTGCCGAAATTGAATCCATAGATGTATTGAAAGATGCTTCGGCAACAGCCATATACGGTTCACAGGCAACTAATGGTGTAGTTGTTATTACTACGAAAAGGGGCAAAATCGGGGCGCCAAGCGTAAGTTATGATTTCTACGCCGGGTTCCAGGAAATACCCAGCCGACTACCTACAGTGGATTTGCCACAACTTGCCACGTTCATCAACGCCCGGGCTGCTGTTTGGGGCTTCGATGAAAGACCCGAATTTGCTAATCCCCAATACTTAGGTAAGGGTACCGACTGGCAAGATGCATTATTCAGGAAAGCACCTATGAGTAGTCATACAGTGACTGTAAAGGGTGGGGATCCTAATACACAGTATTTGTTGTCAACCTCGTATTTTAATCAGGAAGGGATAGCCCTTGGATCTGATTTTAAAAGGTATTCAGTACGGTTGAATTTGGATAATAAAACTACGAATTGGTTAAAAATAGGAACCAGCCTTCAATTGGCTCATGTTGATGAAAATGTAGCTGCGACTGGCAATAATGTAATTAGCACCGCGCTAAACAATACCCCCGATGTTCCCGTAACAAACTCTGACGGTTCTTGGGGGGCAGTTACCAACACCAACGGTTGGGTGCAACCTTCGGCCAACCCGGTGGCATTGGCTACTATTATCAAAGATTTAAGAAAACGAAATCAGATATTCGGCAATGTGTATGCCGAAATACAATTGGCTAAAGGGTTATCGCTGCGAAATGAACTATCTGGTAATTTTGATTTTAACACAGAAGATCATTTTTCGCCAAGTTATACTTTTGGCAAAGGTACTCCAAGCCAAAGCAGTGGTTCTTCAGCCGCCAGCCAAAATTTTTATACCGTAATACGTAATTTTCTGACTTATAACCGTAGTTTCCGAAAACTTAACTTCGATGCTTTGGCGGGGCATGAATCGCAGGAAAGCACGTTCCATAACGTTAGTGCCGGGCGAAGAGACTTTCCTTCAAACAATGTGCAGGGCATTAATGCTGGGGATCCTACCACAGCCACGAACGGAGGTGATAATTCATTGTCAGACCCTAAGGGTGGCTCTGCACAGGAGTCTTACTTTGGCCGTATCAATTTTTCATGGGATGATAGATATCTGCTCACCGGCAATATACGGAACGATGGTTCTTCAAATTTTCCGTCCAACAATCGTTGGGTAACTACCTATTCAGGTGGATTTGCCTGGAAAATTAAAAATGAGGCATTTTTGAAAGGTGCGGAGAGTATAAATGATTTGAAACTGAGGCTTGGATATGGGCTTACCAACAATCAAGGTATACCGGGTAATACTTTTGTAACTCAACTTACATCGGTAGCTAATGGCCTGTCAGGTACCGCACAATTTCAGAGCAACTTGGCCAACCCGAATGTGACCTGGGAAAAAACAGATTATTACAACGCAGGAATTGACGGATCGTTTTTTAATGGGCGTTTAAGTTTTTCATTTGACGTTTACAGCCGCCAAACAGACGGACTTTTATTAAAGGTCCCACTTCCGTTATATAGCGGAACTTCCGCAGGTTATTCACCAGGAAGTATGGTGGCGCCCTATGTTAATGTCGGTAAGGTCAGCAATAAAGGATTTGACTTCCAGATAAGCTCTACCAATATTGATGCTAAAAACTTCAATTGGAAAACTAGTGTAACCTTATCGCGGAATGTAAACAAAGTGATTTATTTAGGTTCTGGTGGGAGCCAGGCTAACTTAAGTACATCATTTAATAACGATATCATTCAAACAACGGTGGTGGGACAGCCCATTGGCCAGTTTTATGGCTATGTGTTTGACGGAGTATATGCAAATCCAAGTGATTTTCAAACACATGCCCGGCCTGTTAATTCAGCTGGCACTCCCTATCCAATCTCTTCGTCGGGAGGAGGGATCTGGTATGGCGACCGTATGTTTAAAGATCTGAATGGCGATGGCGTTATCGACTCTAAAGACAAAACTTTTTTGGGTTCGCCAATCCCAAAATTCCAGTTTGGTATCAATAATACATTTACTCACAAAAATTTTGATTTGAATGTTTTCTTCAGCGGCAGCTATGGAAACAAAGTATTTAATCGGCTTGGTGTATCTCAAACCGATCCGCAAAACAATACCAGCTATTTTACATCGATCTTAAATTATGCAAAATTGGGTTTGGTAAATCCAAATGGCTCTGCATCCGATGTTAATAATGTATATGTTATTAACCCTAATACAACTGTTGTGGGGTTAAGAAACGATAACACCAACGGTAATAATCGTCCTAATAATTTGTTTATCGAGGATGGTTCATTCATAAGGTGCAAAAACATCACTTTAGGTTACCGCTTTCCAGAAAATCTTTTATCAAAAATATCTGTGCGTTCTGTTAGGGTGTATGCCAATGTGTCCAATGCATTTATAATTACAAAATATTCGGGCATGGATCCTGAAATAGGTTCATGGAATCCACTTGAGGCAGGATGGGATGGCGGTTATTATGCTCAGCCAAGAGTATTCACTTTTGGAGCAAACATAATCTTGAAATAATAAAACGATTACCGATTTAAAATATAGGTTCATGAAATCAATTAACAAAATTATCATCATCCTGCTATTTGCAGCAGCAATTACCGGATGTAAAAGGAGTTTCCTCGACCGTCCGTCGAACTCGCAGATCAGTTCCAATAACTTTTATAAAACAACCTCCGATTTACGGTTGGCCACCGCTAGCCTATACGCCGGTGCACATTGGTGGCGATGGAACAAAAACGCTATGTTACCAATTGGCGATGTATTGGCCGGCACTGGTAGTTTCGGATATAGTCAAGATTTAGTACAACTTTTTACGCGTACCATTACCGCGCAGAATAGTTATGTGTCAGAAACCTGGATTGGTTTGTACAATACGGTAGCGCAATGTAATGCGGTTATTAATGCCATACAACAGCAAGCTGATCCGTCCATCCCGGCGGCAGACAAAAATGCTGCGATAGCCGAGGCAAAATTTATTCGTGCCGTAGCTTATTATCATTTGGCTGTTTATTGGGGCGCTGTGCCTATTATTGAGGATAATAGCAAGCTGATCGAAAACCCGCTGCTTAAACGCAATATTGTTACGGATGTTTACAAATTTGCATCCAAGGACCTGACTTATGCAGCGCAGTATCTTCCCAAAGCAGATGAAAAAGGCCGCATAACTACATGGTCGGCTCAAGGGATGCTGGGTAAAGTATATTTGACGATGGCGGGTGTGGGCAAAAGCGGTGGAGTACGTAGCCAGGAATTGTTGGACAGTGCCAAAAAATATGCAGGCAATGTGTGTAAAAATAGTGGCTTGTCATTGTTCCCCAGCTATTATGATCTTTTTAAGGCGCAAAATAACGATAGCCCGGAAGCATTGTTTGCCCTTCAATGGACCGCAGGTGCGGGTTATGGAACTGGTAACGATCTACAAACATGGTATGCGCCAACCGCCGAGGTACTTCCCCAAAAGAATGGTGGATGGCAATCCTTAGCACCGACTTACGATTTATATCGGATGTATTCAGCAAAGGATACAGTAAGGCGCAAAGCCACTATTATGCTCAATGGAGATTTTTATCCCGAATTGAATCAAGCCGGTGGTGGATATAAGGCGACAGGTACGGGCATGAAAAAACATATTATTGGCAACGAAAAAGACAATAATTCGCCAACAATGGGTCAATGGTCCTCAATTGAACATAATGCAGTTCTTAGATTGGCCGATGTGTATTTGGTATATGCCGAAGCCATTTTGGGTAACAATAGTACCACAAGCGATGCTGATGCGCTATTGTATTTTAACCATGTGCGCACAAGGGCCGGTGTAGATCCCGTTACTGTGATAACTCCGAATTTACTGCGTGTGGAGAGAAGAATTGAATTGGCTTATGAAGGACAATATTGGATAGACCTTGTTAGGTTTTCTTATTATGATCCGGCCAATGCTGTGAAGTTACTTAACGATCAGGACGCTACTCACGGTCGGATTGGGTTTAGTTATGATCCTATAACGAAAATAGCTACAAGGGATACCACTGCGCTTCCGTCTGCGCTTCCGGCCACTTTAAGTTCATTTACATTGCCAATTCCAGCATCAGAGCTGACCAGTGACCCCAAACTAGCAGAACCACCAGTACCATATTATTAATTAAAATATTTAAAATATAATATTATGAAAAGAAAATTATACTTAGGCTTGTACCTTTTGCCGCTTTTCTTCATGTTAGTGGCATTACTACCGGCTTGTAAAAAAAATACTGAAAATAGTCGTCCTCCAGAAATTTCAGGTATTAGGAGTTACGCAGCCTCGCCGAACGATACGGTTTTGCATAGCGCTGTGCCAGATGCCCAATGGGTGGTTATAACCGGGCATAATTTACAAAATGCTACTCAAATAAGTTTTAATGGTGTCCCTGCTTCTTTTAATAGCGCTTTACTTGCCCCTAACAGTGCGGTAGTGCAAATACCTGCCATCCAGTTTTCAACAATTGACACTGCTAAACTCTATACAGTTGAATATGTAACAACTGGAGGCCTAACTACGTTTTCTTTTAAATTAGGTCCGGCAGCCCCTAGCGTTATCGGAGTCTCTGATGTATTCGCCAACCCTGGAGATTCGGTATATGTTTATGGTAACGATTTGGTTTTGGTTCAAAGCTTTAAATATGGGGGAACAGTCATCTCTTCATTTAAAACAGATGTTTATGGAACATCTCTTGGTTTCCTTATGCCAGCGCAAACTCCCACCGACCAGATATCAGTAATCACTAAAAGTGGTTCGGTTAATTTTAAAATCGTTGCCACCCCAACCATAATGGGTATTTCAAACGAAAATGCAAACCCGGGTGATTCAGTTTATATTCATGGTACTTATCTTAAAAATATTGAAACGCTAACTTATGCCGGTACTGCAATTAATTCTTTCCGTTCATCAGCCACTGGTAATTATGTTGGTTTTGTTTTGCCCCAACTAACGCAAAGCGGACCTGTATCTGTCACTACGCCATTTGGCACATTCGCTACTGTTTACAAGGTGAACGACGTGCAGACAGGGAGAATATCTGATTGGGAATGGGGTGGAAATTTTAACTGGCAATGGTGGGGCGGTTCAAACTATACAAGCGGCAGTGCAGATTTTCCGGGTAATTCAAGCCAATATATGGTGCTAAAAACCAGTGTTCTGGCAGCTGGAGAAGGAAATGCTACCTCCACTGCAATACGTATGAATGCAGTTCAATGGGTTCCCGCAGCCAATCTTAGTGATCCAGTTGGTAATTGGGCATTTAAGTTTGAAGTAAATATCCCACAGCCCTGGAAAGGCGGTACAATTGACATTATAAGCGGCATAAGTGGAAGTCCCATAGCCAGGTGGGAGCCATGGCAGGTATCATCAACGGCCACAGCCTTCTATTCTACAAGAAGATGGGTAACGGTAACCATTCCTCTCTCCTCTTTCCGCGGAGTAGACCCTACACTCGGCGAAGGTAAGGGGGCTTCTATAGCAAAGATTGCTGATTTAACGGGTCCGACAGGAAGTACTGAGTGCACAGTTTACCTACATAATTATGGCACTTCTGCAGCTGCAACAGGCTTTTATGGGGCTTTTGATAATTTTAGAGTCGTGAAAATTAAATAGGACAAAGGGGCTGTCTGAATAGGGTGAACGGCCCCTCTTTCTATGGGTAACCCTGGTAGAGAAAATTTTAGTGCAGCTGGTTCTTAGGCTGTCAATTTTCCTTTTCAGATACCCTCTTTTAATCATTAAGGAACTACTTTTTTAAAACATAGTGAATATGAAAATAATTAAAACGGAAACGATATATAAGATTTTGGGATTGTTTTTCGCAGTTTTAGTCGCGGCATCCTGTAAAAAATCGGAAACAACAGTCGCACAACTAACACTTTCTAATGTAACTCTGACCATACCTGAAGACGGTGGAACCGTAGCTTTGGAATTTGTCAGTAATGCTGCATGGAGTATTGATACTACTGGTATAGGGTGGCTGCACTTAAGCCATACATCAGGCGGCGGCGATGCTGCAACCATTAATATAACTGCCTTGGAGAATACATCAGGTGTGAGCCGTTCTTTACTGTTAACTGTGAATTCAACAAACGGTCAGAGCAGACGGGTTACAGTACTACAACGTCCGGTAATTTATACCTCATACAATACCTCGCCCAAAGCACCTGACGCCACCGGTATGGGCAGCACCGCCATGCAGCTGGCTGCAAACATGACAATGGGATGGAATATTTATAATACGATGGATGCTCCTGGATGGGAAACAGGATGGGGAAACCCAAAAATTACCCAGCAGCTGATTGATCTGGTAAAATCAACTGGTATGAATGCCATAAGGATTCCTTGCACCTGGAGTACACACATATTAGATAAACAAAGTCAACAAATAGACCCACTCTGGCTCGCCCGAGTAAAAGAAGTTGTGCAGTATTGTTTTAACGCTAATATGTATGTGATACTTAATACCCATCACGATGGTTATATTGATTGCAAAGTTACAGGTGCTCAACAGGATACTGTTGATGCCAAGCATAAGGCAATTTGGCAGCAGATCGCTACAACGATGCGGGATTTTGACGAACATTTGATATTCGCCAGTGCTAATGAGCCTGATGCGACAACGGACCAAGAAACGGCTACTTTAATGCGTTATCACCAAACATTTATTAATGCAGTGCGTAGTACTGGTGGTAAAAATGCTTATCGTACGTTAGTTATTCAGGCACCTAATACGTCAATTGATTTGATGAATGCTCAACTTGCTCCGGAGAATGTGTATAAAGCAACCACATTGCCTACCGACCCTATACCTCAAAAAATGATGCTTGAGTTCCATTATTATACTCCATCGCAGTTTTGCATATTAGGTAGTTGGGATTCACCCATACCTGCTGATGCAAGTTGGGGAAAAGAATTGTATTTCTGGGGGAAAGACTTTCATACAAAAAACCCGCTTTTCCTAGACCGAAACTGTGAAGCTTCAACAGAAGAATCTTACGTAGATTCTATAATGCACACCGTAAAAACAAGATTTACAGATAAGGGTATCCCGGTTATTATGGGCGAGTATGACATACAACATCACGCTGATAATTTAATTGGGTATCCAGCCGATTCGCTATTGGCATTAAGATCTGGCTGGCATTACTATGCTTATGTTACAAAACAAGCCAAAGTAAATGGTATAGTGCCATTTATATGGGCCAGCGGTATATTTCAACGCCCATTTAAAAATGGTATAATAGAGCCTGCTTATATAGGAGATCAACAGGCGTTAGATTCGTTGAAAAAGGGCGCAGGGTTTTAAATCGGCACCAAATTATATGGGAAAAGAGTAATAAAGATATAAACATAGGTCCGTAATATGACGGGCCTAATAAAGCTTGTCGTCTTTGTTGTCAAGTAAAATCAATTTTAGAAATTCATGCATTATTTTAGTCAGATTTTCAGAAGCATTGTCCTCACAATCCTTCTTTTATCATTAAAACCCGTCGCCATAGCACAAACCTATAAATTCGATGATATCTTATATGGTGCAGCTTATTATCATGAGTATTTACCTACAGAACGACTTGATGAAGATGTTAGGTTGATGAAAGCAGCAGGGATTAATTTTGTTAGGCTGGGAGAATCTACCTGGCAGTTATGGGAGCCTCAAGAGGGGGTTTTCAAATTCGATTGGATGGATAGGGTTGTTGATAAGATGTATAAAGCTGATATTAAAGTAATTTTGGGTACCCCAACTTATTCCATTCCTGCCTGGCTTTATAAAAAGCATCCCGAAATAACCGTTATTAACGAGAATGGAGAGCAGCAGAAATACGGGATGCGACAAAATGTTGACCTTTCCAATCCGGTTTTTAATGTCTATTGTGAAAAGATCATCAAACAAATCATAGCTCATTACAAAAATAATCCGGCGGTAATTGGTTATCAGTTAGATAATGAAACACATGCCAAAGGGGCTTCAGGTCCAGTCGTCTTTAGTCGTTTTTTAGCATATTTAAAGAAAAAATTTGTTAGTCCTGATTCTCTTAATAAGGCATGGGGATTAAATTATTGGGGGCAGGCGATCACCAAATGGGATGAATTGCAGCCTGTGGATGGATTTATGCATCCCAATTACAGGTTAGAATGGTCTAGATTTCAGGAAAATATGACCACCGAATTTTTGGAAAGGCAGGCTGATCTGGTAAAAAAATATAAAGGTGCGCATCAGTTTATCATGCATGACCATCCTGGAGCTTTCCGAAATGATATCGATGAGCGGGCAATTGCCAAATTCATAGATTATCCCGGTATGAATATCTATCATTACGATCAGGATAAATCCGATGGGTTAAGAATCTCCTTATTTGGAAGTTTCGCCAGATCTCTGAAACCCGGCAATTACCTGGTTCCTGAAACCAATGCAGCATCGATTGGCTGGAACTCAGCAGATCAGTTTCCTCCCTATGATGGCCAACTCCGGCTAAATTTTTTTTCACATATCGGAAGTGGGGCAAACCTGATTTCTTACTGGCATTGGCACTCGCTTCATACCGGTATTGAGCAGTATTGGAAAGGTATTTTACCGCACGATCTAAAACCGGGAAGAATTTATAACGAGGTTAGTCGTATTGGAAACGAAAGGGCAAGAGTAGGAAAGGAACTCGTAAACCTCACCAAGAGAAATAAGGTAGCCATTTTATACAGTATTGATTCACAAAATGGTTTGATTCAACAGCGTTTTGATAACAACATGGAAGGTTTTGTCAACGGGCCTTATGAAAGTGGTAACGATTCTTACCTTAAAATCATTAACCGTTTTTACAAAGCCCTTTATGACTTGAATATTGAAGCCGATTTTGTATTTCCCGACGGCAAGAACTTTGAGAAGTACGATATGATCATCGTGCCACCACTTTATATTGCCTCTGATAAATTATTGCAGCAACTGAATCAATATGTGTTAAATGGCGGCTATTTAATACTCAATTTCAAAAGTGGCTTTGCAGACGAGAATTCCAAAATTCGCCATGAGGTAATGCCCGGAGCATTAAGTGAAATTTGTGGCTTTACCTACAATGAGTTTTCCAACCTTCGTAATCGTATTCCTTTAAAATCAGATCCATTTCAAGTCGGCGATAAGAACTTTGCTGAACAATGGGCTGAATTTATTGTGCCAACCACGGCAAAAACGCTTGCTTCTTATGATCATCCTTTTTTTGGAAAGTATGCGGCAATTACCAGGAATGAGGCCGGTAAAGGAGTAGTTACCTATTTTGGAACAGTTGTCTCATTTGAGGTATTGAAGAAAGTTCTGTGGAGTTCGCTTGAAGAGCTAAAATTAATTGGGACTGATCAAGATCTGTCCGAAAAACTGAAGGTTAAACATGCCTTTGACCCATCAGGAAAAACTCTTCATTTTTACTATAATTTCTCAGATAAAAATATGGAGTTTAAATACCCATATAAAACAGGAAAAAGCATTTTAGGCAACACAAGGATTGAAAAAAACGGATTAATTCAATTTTCTCCCTGGGATGTTGTGATTATTAAAGAAGAGTAGCGGCATTTTAAGAGATAATGCATAAAGTAGAAAATCAATTATAAAGTATAAACAGCAAAACGTTAAACTAATGAATCATTTTGGAAATGTAAAAATTAAATGGCAACAACCCTTCTTGATATTCTTGCTTCTAATTACTGTGCTTACTTCATATTGTAAGAAAAAGGAGAAAGTTCAGCCTGAACTCAGTGTTTCCTCCTCTGAAGTTAATCTTCAGCTAGAAGGAGGTGTCTCGAGTATAACCATTACTAATAATGGTAAATTGACCTTCAGTAGTCTTGCTGCTTTGTGGGGGCAATTAAATCAAACAACAGGAAATGAGGTTGGATTATAATATCAATCAGATTAAGAAAGACTCGATTAACGCTAAACAAAAGATATATTGGGAACAGCTAGCTACCACGATGAGAGATTTTGATGAGCATCTGATATTCGCTGGTACAAATGAACCTCGTGTCGATTGTACTGGATCAATATTTTAAGCGGAAATTAGGATTGAATGGAAAAAATTGAGTATAAAATGTACAAAATTAACAACTATAACAAATAAATTATGAATCAAAAAGTCAAACGAGCGACAATATGGGTATTAACACTTTTCCTGTTGTCCAACTTTGTTGTAGGAAAAGCACAAGTTAAAAGGACGAAAGTTAAATTCGATTTTAACTGGCAGTTTCATAAAGGAGACATTGCGATGAAGAAAGTCATTAAAGCAGGCGGACAAGGCGGACTGACTGATATCAATGTAAAAATCTTAACCACCAAAGATACTGTCATTGACTACACCAATGTGAAAAGCGCAGCAATTCTCTACCCTGCGGACTGGAAAGGGGTAAATCTTCCGCACGACTGGGCCGTTGAAGGAACTTTTGTACACGACAATACACTTGGTAACCAACCGGCGGTAAGTGGATATTTGCCGACAGGAATAGGTTTTTACAGGAAAGAATTTGAAATTCCTGAGGCAGACAAAGGAAAGAAAATCGCTGTCGAATTTGATGGAATTTTCAGAAACAACACCGTCTGGGTGAATGGACATCTTATGGGCAATCACCAAAGTGGTTACCTTCCATCGAGCTATGACCTTACTGATGTTTTGCGTTATGGTGCTGAAGGCAAAAACGTGATCATGGTAAAGGTGGATGCTACTGAATACGAGGGCTGGTGGTACGAAGGGGCTGGTATTTACCGGCATGTATGGCTGACAAAAACCGACAGACTACATGTGGATCGTTTCGGTACCTATGTTACAACACCTTCGGTTAGCCCTGAAAAAGCTTTAGTAAGCGTAAAAACCACGCTGAAAAATGAATATAAAGGGCTCAAAAACGTAACGCTGGTTTCAAAGGTTATAGATAGTAAAGGCGTTGTTCTGGATACGGAAACCGTTTCGCAGACGATCGAACCCTACAGTACTATTGAAATTGCACAGACAGGAGAAATTAAAAAGCCCTTGCTCTGGTCACCCGAGACACCTAGCCTTTATACCATTTTAACCGAGGTTTCGGAAAATGGACAAATTGTTGATACCTACGAAACTAGTTTCGGGGTTAGGACAGTAGAGGTTAACACAAAGGGTGTATTTCTCAACGGAAAGCTTTATCCAATAAAAGGGACCTGTAACCATCAGGATTTTGCCGGTATCGGTGTTGCCCTCCCTGACAAAATAAACGAATATAAATTAAGGTTGCTTAAAGAGATGGGGAGCAACGCTTACCGTTGTTCCCATCATCCTCCTACGCCCGAAGTACTTGATATGTGCGACAGAATGGGCCTGCTTGTGTTAGATGAGAACCGTTTTTTATCGAGCACCGAACAAGGACTGAATGACCTGAAAACAATGCTTTACAGAGACAGGAACCATCCCTCAGTTTTTATGTGGAGTATGGAGAATGAAGAATGGATACAGGGGACAGCTATGGGGACAAGAATTCTTGAAACGCTGGTTCAAACCTCGCATAAAATTGACCCGACGCGCCCCGTGACAGCGGCCATGAACCATGCACGCAATGAAGGCGGATACAGCGATGTTCTGGATGTAGTAGGGTACAATTATGGAGATAAAGGAATGGCCTACGTAAAGGATCATGAAAAATATCCTCAACGAGTGATGTTCAGTACAGAATCTACCAGTTTTATCTCCACTCGTGGTGAATATGCGAATGACTGGGGAAAAGCCTATGTTTCAAATCTAGGAAAATGGGAGCCCGGTTGGGGTCCGTTGCCAGGAGAAGATTGGGCGGATGTTGTAAAGTATCCTCACCTAGGTGGAACTTTTGTTTGGACGGGCTTTGATTACAGGGGTGAGCCTACACCATACCAATGGCCAAGCGTTACCTCGCATTTTGGATTTATGGATATTTGTGGCTTCCCCAAAGACGGTTATTATGCTTACAAGGCAGCCTGGGGAAATGAACCAGTAGTCCATTTGTTCCCTCACTGGAACTGGCCCGGAAAAGAGGGGAAGGAGATTAGTGTACATTGTTACACTAATTGCGAGGAAGTTGAATTGTTTCTCAATGGAAAAAGTATTGGAAGGAAGAAAACAGAACCTTTCAAAAAACTCGTATGGGATTTGTTGTATCAGCCCGGAAAGCTGGAAGCCCGGGGCTATAAAGGAGGGAAAATGATTGTCAAAGATATAGTGGAGACAAGCACTTCCCCTTCTCAGATTGCCTTAAGTAGCGATTGTAAGGTCCTTAAGGCGGACGGATGCGATGTGGCAGTAATTAGGGTAGCTGTTCAAGACACTAAGGCAAGGGTGGTGCCAACTGCCGATAATCTTGTTCAGTTTTCCATTGAAGGACCTGGTAAGATCATCGGTACAGGAAACGGAAATCCAAGCAGTCACGAACCAGATAAAGCAACCCAAAGGATGGCTTTCAACGGATATTGTTTGGTGCTTGTTCAAACCGAACAACAATCTGGTTTAATTAAATTAAAGGCTTCCTCTCCTACACTTAAAGGTGATGAGGTGGTTATTAAAGTTGAATAATCTATAAATTTCAGTATGAATAAATTTAATAATGTAATTAGACATTTTTTTTGCGCGAGCATTGTTTTTATATGTTCAATCGGTAATAATTATGCCCAGGTAAAGCCACCCTTTCCATTTGGCCCTGTCCCGACCGAAAATCAAATGCGCTGGCAGGAAATGGAGTATTATTCCTTTGTTCATTTTTCCTTAAATACCTATACAGATCAATCCTGGGGGGATGGTAAGGAAAGCGTTAACCTGTTTAATCCTACAAAATCAGATTGCCGCCAGTGGGCACGTATCTGCAAGGAAGCAGGAATGAAAGGAATTATAATCACGGCAAAGCATCATTCTGGGTTCTGCCTGTGGCCTTCAAAATATACCGAGTATTCTGTCAAGAATGCTCCCTGGAAAAATGGAAAAGGAGACATGGTGCGTGAGATGGCTGATGCCTGTAAAGAATATGGATTGAAATTGGGGATATACTTATCTCCTTGGGACAGGAACCACCCCGATTACGGTAAACCTGAGTACATTACTTACTTTCGGAATCAACTCACCGAATTGTTGACCAATTATGGGCCTATTTTCGAAGTTTGGTTTGATGGGGCCAATGGCGGCTCGGGATATTATGGTGGAGCTAATGAAACCCGTACTATTGACCGTACAACCTATTATGACTGGAAAAACACCTATGAACTGATCCGTAAATTGCAACCTAATTGTGTCATCTGGAATGATGGCGGTGACCGGGGTGACCTGCGCTGGGTAGGAACCGAAGCCGGTTATGTTGGAGAAACGAACTGGAGCTTGTTAAATGCTACTGGTGAAGTAGAATGGAATATGTTGCATTTTGGACTTGAAAATGGCAATTCCTGGGTTCCGGCAGAAGTAAATACCTCTATCAGGCCCGAATGGTTTTACCACCCGATTGAGGATACGAAAGTAAAAACCTTACCAGATTTAATGAATACTTATTACAATTCCATCGGGCGTAACGGCTCATTGCTGCTCAACTTTCCCATTACTCCTGATGGTTTGATCCATCCGAATGATGAGAAAGCAGCACTTGAATTTGCCAAAGCTGTAAAATCAGCATTTGCCGTAAACCTTGCAAATAACGCGAAGGCCAGCGCTTCTAATATTCGGGGGAACGCTAAAGAATTTGGGGCCAACAGAGCGATAGATGGAAGTAATAGTACTTATTGGAGCACTGAAGATGGAACTACAGGAGCTTCATTAACCATAGATTTTGGTAAGCCTATACTGTTTAACCGTTTTCTGGCGCAGGAATATATCCCTTTGGGCCAACGTGTGAATGCTTTTAAAGTAGAAGGCCTTGTTGACGGGAATTGGAAAGAACTTGCGAAAGCAACTACTATTGGGTATAAACGCATTCTTCGTTTCCCAAGTATCAAGGCAACACAGGTTCGATTTACGATTACTGATTCGAAAAGTTGCCCCGTTATCTCTAACATTGGGGTTTATAATGCTCAGGCACTTTTGTCTGCTCCACTCATTTCCAGAAATCAGTCCGGTCAGATAGCGATCAGCTCGGATGAAATAGGTCCCCTTTTCTATTATACTTTAGATGGCAGCGAACCTACTGCCAAATCTGAAAAGTACAACGAGCCTTTTCAAAGAGATGGAAAAGTAGAAGTGAGGGCAATAGCATTTGATCCGGCTACTGCGAAAAGTAGTCCTGCAGCACTGGAGAAATTTGATATCAGCCGTAAAGACTGGAAGATTATAGGAATCAGTGATGAAAAAGCAGGGGCAGTTCTTGACGGAAATACATCAACAATTTGGCATCAGGCAAAGGATAAGAAAATGCCGGTAGATCTGGTCATCGATCTGGGAAATGAACAGAATATTTGCGGATTTAGGTACTTCCCGGATCAGGGAACCTGGGGGCCGGGCATGATCACGAACTATGAATTCTATATTTCTACGGACAATGCGGAATGGAAGCTGGTAAGTGAAGGCGAGTTTTCTAACATCAAGAACAACCCTTTGTGGCAAATTAAGAATTTTGCTCCGGTAAAAGCCAGGTATTTCAAATTACGGGCTTTACGTAATACAGATGGCAGCAATGAAACCGGATATGCGGAAATAGATGTAATTACTAAGTAATAAACTTTTAAGTGATAATGAAAAATGTAAGTTATACAGGAATTATTTTCCTTTTATTTGGCATAAACGTTCAGGCCCAAGTAAACCATTTTGTTTCCCCGGCTGGAAATGATGCTAATCCGGGAACAAGAGCCAGACCATTTGGCACGATTGCTAAGGCAGTGGACCAGGCACGTAAAACAAAAGGGAGTGTGGTGGTAAATCTGCTAGAAGGTAAGTATCATTTAGATAAACCTGTTGTTTTTACGCCAGAGGACTCCCGGACTGAAAAGGGAACACTTACCGTAACAAATTTTAAAAATGAGAAAGTAACGATTAGCGGAAGTGTGCCACTGGCTTTGCAGTGGGAAGCATACAAAAATAAAATCTGGAAGGCCAAAGTACCAAAGGATCTTATTTTTGATGAGTTATATGTAAACGGACAATTGCAGAAAATGGCGCGATATCCGAATTATGATTCTACAGCTCAATACTTTGGTGGAACGGCAGCCGATGCGCTTTCAAAGGAACGGGTAGCAAAATGGCATTCGCCAGAAGGAGGGTTTGTACACGCATTACATAGCTCTTTATGGGGTGATTTTCATTATCTGATTACCGGAAAAAATGAAAAGGGTGACCTAACACTTGAAGGTGGCTGGCAGAACAATCGGCGAATGCCCATGCACGATAAATACCGTTTTGTTGAAAATATTTTCGAGGAGCTGGATACTGTTGGCGAGTGGTATTACGACAAGAAATCCAGAACCCTGTATTTCCATCCTCCCAAAAAATTAGATGTAAAGAAGGCACGATTCGAAGTCCCACAGATTGCTCATTTATTTGAATTTAAGGGATCTGAGGATCATCCTGTAAAAAATATCAATGTTCAGGGGCTAACCTTTACCCAAACGCTACGTACCTTCATGCAAAATAAGGAGCCATTGTTGCGCAGCGACTGGACTATTTACCGTGGTGGTGCTGTAGTTTATGATGGTGCTGTTAATTGTTCGCTTAAAAACTGTACACTTACAAGCCTGGGTGGTAACGCGGTATTTTTCAATAACTTTAACCGGAATTGTGAGGTCTCTGGATGTCAGATTTTCAACATTGGAGCAAGTGCCCTCTGCTTTGTTGGAGATCCGGATGCCGTGCGTTCTCCAAGCTTTGAATATCACCAATACGTACCATTAGTAAACCTTGACCGCACGCCAGGTCCAAGAACTAATAACTATCCGGCAGAATGCCAGGTGTACGATAATCTTATGTTTAACCTGGGGCTGGTAGAAAAACAATCGGCAGGGGTAGAATTGTCGATGTGCCAGAGTATTACAGTAAGCCATAATACAATTTACGATGTTCCCAGGGCCGGTGTAAATGTGAGTGAGGGTACATGGGGAGGACATGTTATTGAATATAATGATGTGTTTGATACTGTAAAGGAAAGCGGTGATCATGGCTCATTTAATTCCTGGGGGCGCGACCGCTACTGGCATCCCGATAAAAAGGTACTCGACTCTATAGTATGGAACAATTTTGACCTCGCCATGCTCGATGTAATTAAGCCTATCACCATCCGTAATAATCGTATGCGTTGCGACCATGGTTGGGACATAGACCTTGACGATGGCTCGAGCAATTATATTATTAAAAATAACTTATGCCTAAATGGCGGAATAAAGCTTAGGGAAGGCGTAAACCGGATTGTCGAAAACAACATCATGTTAAATAATACCTTCCATCCTCATGTCTGGTTTAAAAATAGTAATGATGTTTTTCGTTATAATATTGTTTTATCAGGCTACCAGCCCATCGATATTAAAGTTTGGGGTAAGCAAACAGACTACAATATTTTTCCCGATCAAGTTTCCCTGAAAGCTGCGCAAGATAGGGGGACAGATAAAAATTCGGTGTACGGTAAGTTGCTTTTTGTAGATCCTGATAAAGGCGATTTTCGTGTAAAGGATGGCTCTGTTGCGCTTTCTGTTGGGTTCAGGAATTTTGCTATGGATAGTTTCGGTGTCGTTTCACCCAGACTGAAATCACTGGCCAAAAAAGTATCTATACCATCAATACTTGCCTCTAATCAGGCAAACAGCGATGAAACTATTGACTTTATGGGAGCTAAAGTGAAAGTTCTTGCCACTTTGGGTGAACGCTCCGCAACCGGAATGGGCGATGATAGCCGGGGAGTGTTGGTGCTGGAAGTACCTGCCGGATCAGCCGCTTTTAAATTCCTGCAGGCAAACGACGTAATCTTATCATTTAATTTCAAAAAAATAAAGACGTTAAGTGATCTGGTTCAGGCCCATAGGGCTGTTAACGAGACGAATACGGAGGTGGTTGTTTTCCGGAATCAGAAAGAAGTAAAAGTAATTGTGAGAGAGAAATGAGTTTTTTGATACCCGCACCTAAGCAAAGCACACCGTACTTTAAGAGATGTGTAAATTTACACATCTCTTAAAGGTGTCAATATTTTAGCGTAGCTTGAATACACTTAATTAAACAACCAAAAACCTTTACGGCATTAACTTAGCCATTTAGGTATTCCTGAGAAAAAATTCTGTATTATAATAGTAAATATATGTTTCGGTTTTTAGCTTTTATCTTTGTATCGATCCTGTGTAATCCTCTTTTCGGACAGGAAAATGTCTACCAGTTTTCCCATCTCGATATTTCTAACGGACTATCGGATAATCAGGTAAATGCCATATTTAAAGACCATAAAGGGTTTGTGTGGTTTGGTACTATGGCAGGCCTCAGTCGGTACGACGGGCACGAATTTAAGGTGTTTAAGTACAGCTCAAAAGATAGTTCCAGCCTACCAGATGGTTATATTATGGACATATTTGAGGGGCCTGAGCAACAGTTATGGATTGCTTCTGATGGGGGCTTCAATATTTACAATCCCTCAACGGAAAAATTTGAGCGGTTTCAGGATAAACACTTTAAAAAATATAAGATTCCCAATGGATACCTCAGATCGGTAAAAACCAATAGTAGTGGTGCGCTCTATTTCCGCATCGATAACCAAGGTCTTTTTTGTTATGATCCAAAAAGCAGTACAATCATTAAGTATGCCCATAAGGGTTCTGATCAGATAAGCGATTTTATTGATGATGACAGAGGTAATTTATGGATTATTTATGCCAGTGGTGTACTGGAAAAGTTTAATTTAAGAGAACGCAGGATAATAAACAGGTATTTTGACGTAAGCAATCGCTTTGGTGGGAAGACAAGTTCATTTAGTCTCAATCACGACTCGCAGGGCAATATTTTTATTTATAGTAAGGGTAGCCCCTTTGGGCTATATTATCTCAATGCGGCAAGCGGCAAGTTCAGTTATTTTTCAAAAAAGCCTGATCATTCGGGATTAAGCTCCAATAACGTATCCCATGTAATTGAGGGTGAAGATGGAAATATCTGGATAGGAACCGATCATGGTGGAATTAATATTTTGGATAAAAAGAGCCATAAATTAACATATATTTTAAGCAAAGAGAATGATCCCAGGGGCTTAACCGACAATACTATAGCTGCTTTATACAAAGATAATAATGGTATAGTTTGGGTTGGTACCTATAAAGGAGGGATTTGTTACTATCATAAAAGCATTTATAAGTTTTCTCCAAATCAGTATCTAACAGGTAATAATTCAATAAATAAGGATGTTAATTCATTTGCAGAGGATAACAAAGGTAACCTGTGGATCGGAACAAACGGGCAAGGCTTATTGTATTTAAACAGAGTTACCGGCGAAATCAAAACATACCGTAATAATCCGGCCAACAGTAATTCTTTAAGCAGTGATATTGTGGTAAGCCTTAAGATCGATCATTCGGGCATTTTATGGATCGGTACCTATTTGGGGGGGCTTGATAGTTTTGACGGAAAGAAGTTCACCAACTTTAAGCACACAGCAGATCCATCCAGTATTTCAGATAACCGAATTTATGCTTTATTGGAAGACTCATCTAACAGGCTGTGGGTGGGAACCTTAAATGGTGGCTTAGATTTACTTGACCGTAATACAGGGAAGTTTAAGCACTTTAATCCTTCAGTTAAAAACACGATAAATGCTTATCTCGTTTCTTGCCTGTATGAAGACAGAAACAAAAATATCTGGATTGGCACTACCGCCGGGCTTAGTATACTGGATGGTAAGACCTCCACATTTACGCATTTAAAAAGCAACAGCAGAGATGCCAACTCCCTGATACAAGATGGAGTGAACTCGATCATTGAAGATAGCAGAGGGTGGATCTGGATAGGTACAAGAGAGGGGATAAGTATATACAATCCCATAAACAGAAGGTTTACTAATTTAAGCGAGGATGACGGTTTACCAGAAAACACAGTGTTTGAGTTTATTGAAGATAATGAACACAATATCTGGTACAGTTCCCGTAAAGGGCTTTACAGGATTTCGGTGCTTGGTCAGGGAAAAAATTATAAGTTCAGATACAGTATATACAATAAATCCGATGGACTGCAAAATACACGGTTTAATATCAACGCAGTTGCGAAAACAAAATCTGGAGAACTGATTTTTGGAGGGTCAAACGGCTTCAATATTTTCAAGCCATGGCAGATCAAAAACACACAGTTTCCCTCGGTATTGGTGATGACCGATCTGGAGATTTTTTACCATAAGGTAAAAGTTGACGAAAATATAAATGGGCGTATCATTCTGCCAGAAACCATTACAGAACTGAAGAATTTAACCCTTACCTATAAAGAAAATGTTTTTTCAGTCCAGTTTGCATTGCTCAATTATTTCAATCCCCGTAAAGTAATATATAAATACAACCTGGAAGGATTCGATGATCGTTGGCTCACCGTTCCTTCAGAACTACGTAAAGCTACTTTTACCAATCTTGATCCTGGAAACTACGTTCTTCACGTAAAAGCTTTTAATGAAAACGATTCTGTTCTCTTAGCAGAGTCGCACCTTAATATTACCATTTCACCCCCATTTTGGCGAACAACCTGGGCGTATATCTTATATTTAGTAGCATTTGGCTGTTTATTTTTATATATCCGTAACAGAGGAATTCATAAGCTGAAGCGGGAGTTTGCCTTAGCTCAGGAAAGGATTCAGACCCGGCAATTACGCGAACAGGACCGCAAGGAAGCTGAAAGGCTACGGGAACTTGATCTGTTAAAAATTAAGTTTTTAACCAACCTGAGTCATGAGTTCAGGACCCCTATTTCCTTGATTCTGGCTCCTGTAGATAAACTTTTGATTGAATCTAAAGAGAATGCGCGGTACGGTCAGTTGACCATGATAAAAAGAAATGCAAGGCGATTATTGAACCTGGTAAACCAGCTGCTCGACTTCCGTAAAATGGAGGAACATGAGCTTAAACTGAACACGGATGATGGCGAAATCGTATCCTTTATTAAAGATGTAATAGACTCTTTTTATGATCTGGCTGAACGCAAGCAGATCAAATTGAATTTCATAAGTGCAATCGAAAATTTATATGTTTCTTATGATCAGGATAAAGTAGAGCGGATACTGTTCAATCTGCTTTCGAATGCATTTAAATTTACACCCTCAGGAGGAACAGTAACTGTTGAATTAAGACAGTTACCTGATCAAGATGGTAGGGTTTTATTAGAATTAAAAGTGAGAGATTCAGGGATTGGCATTCCAAAAGATAGGTTGGAAAAGATCTTCGATCGCTTTTTTCAAAACGAAACTTCCTCTTCCATTCTTAATCAAGGATCAGGGATTGGACTTTCCATCACCAAAGAATTCGTCAAAATGCACAGGGGTGAAATATCAGTAGAAAGTGCACCGAATCTTGGAAGCGTTTTCACTGTATCTTTGAGTCTGATCCCGGTTGAACTCGCAGGACAGCAGCAAAATGATCCCAAAAATACTGACCTGCCAAATCCTGAACACGATGGAAATGCTGAAAAGAAAGAACCTGCCGACAAGCGTCTGCGCTTAAAAAATGCACCTGTTATCCTGCTTGTGGAAGATAACGAAGACTTTAGATTTTATCTTAAAGATAACCTGGGTCTTTATTATAACATAGTAGAGGCCTCGAATGGTAAAGAGGGGTGGCAAAAGACCTTATCGGTGCATCCTCATCTCATTGTTTCAGATATCAGTATGCCTGAAATGAACGGTAAAAAGCTTTGTGCTAAACTAAAATCAGACGGGCGGACAAAACATATCCCAATTATTCTGTTAACGGCTTTAACAGCCGAAGAAGAACAATTAAAGGGCCTGGAGACCGGAGCAAACGATTTCATGACCAAACCCTTCAATTTTGAAATTTTACATTCAAAGATCAAAAACCTGCTCACGTTGCATCAAACATTTAAATCTACCTATTCAAGACGGGTCAGCATGTCATCACCAGAAATGCAAGTCGAATCTGATGATGTAAAATTCCTGAATACAGTATTACTTTATATCGAAGAGAATATCCATAAGCCTGAGTTATCTGTGGAAGATCTGAGCAAATATATGGTTACTAGTAGGGTGTCATTGTATAGAAGGTGTTTGCGTGTTACGGGTAAAACCCCTATTGATTTTATCAGGTCTGTTAAACTTGAGAAAGGGGCAGTTTTATTAGAGAAAAGCAACAAAACCATTGCTGAAATATGTTATATGGTAGGGTTTAGCACCCCTAATTATTTTGCAAAAGCGTTCAAGAAAAAATACGATTTACTCCCTTCTGAATATAGAGCACAAAAAAGAATAAAATGATTCCTTTTACTTTTTACGATCAGTTAGTTAAGATAAAGGTTTAAATTGGTGAAGTGGTGTCAATACGGTGTGGTTTGTCTATATTGCCAGGTGTGCCGTGCTGGATTTACTTGTCGTTTTGTCCGATACTGAAAAATGGTTACAGTTTTTGAGGTTGGTAAAAACTTAAAAATTGTAACCCTATGTTATTAGAAGACATTGATTTAGCGAATCTACTTTGATATTCCTCGGCTTGAGAGATTTGGATTGGAAATAAAAATGTAAATTTTGTAAATTAAAACTTGACACTATGCTGATAGCCGAAATCTCAGAGAACACAAGTACTTTACAAATAAACGAAGGTTTAGATGACTAAACATAGGAGAGTCATCACTCAGAAATGGAATAGTATAACAATGATGATTCAACCATTTATGAATTCAAATCAGACCGGAAATGATGCAAGGTATCAATCGATATAGAAAGTCGCTTAGATTTTCTATGTAAATTATAATTGTTTCTATACTTTTGAATAATTGAAAGTTATGAAATTTAAAGCGCTCTGTATCAGTGGTTGGGTATGTTTCTTGATCTTATCTGGCTGTTCTAAAAAAGCTGAAGAACCAGCTGAACCCGAATATGAAAACTATTCGATCAAAATCTACAAAGGCAATGATCAAACCGATACCATCGGCCATGAGTTAAAGGACTCAATTATTGTCCAGGGAATGCTCAACGGGAAACCGGTAACAGGTGGAAAAATTCATTTTATTACTTCTGGATGTGACATCAACTCGGTATTTGAGGAGATTGTGTTTAGTGGGAACAACCGCTTTATCTGGAAGTTGAACGCTATAGTTGGAGAACAAAAGCTAAAGGTGATCTATACGGATAAATTAGGGATACCTCGTGATACAGTGGTGTTAACAGCCAATGCTGTTATGCCAGATAGAAAAAGCTGGCAACCATGCCCTTGCGATGATGGTCAGAATCATGTAATAGCCTTTGCGAGATTCAAATCAGGCAAACTGTTTGCTTTACCCGCCAATTCATCTAGTTTATTGTATTCCGACAATGGTGGTGTACAATGGCATAAAATGAAAAGCTTGCCTGGTAATTCTATCATCCGACAGATCGCAGCAACTGATGATGATGCATTATTTATTTTAGTCGCTGGTGCCGGTATTTTTTACTCGTCCAATGCTGGCCAGAGCTGGGAACAGAGAAATAACCAGATCGCCAACTTTAATGACTTATATGATTTTAGATATGTAGAGGGAGGCAGAATGTATGCACGCGGGAGTAGCGGCGGTTATACCTCTGGAAACAGTGGTTTAAGCTGGAAGCTTATAGATAAGCCTTGGGGTGAATTTCATGTCATTAAGCACCCAAATGGTAATATTCTTTACTTAAATGATGGCATCATCAGAAGTTCATCAGACAATGGCGAAACTTACCAGTTTTTAGCGAGCCTGGGTTATCAGCAAAATACAAATTTGCTTTTTTTAGATAAGCAGAATTACCTGTACGCAACCGGCTCTATAAACTACTCGACCTTGCTTTTTCGTTCTAAGAATCTGGGGACAACATGGGAGCCATTGTATACCGCGCCACAGGATCCAGACCGCAGAATAACTGACCTTTCCTGGGTTAATGGCCGCTACTATTTTTATGCAGCAGGTGCTGGGATAATGGCCACTACAGATTTTTTGGAGTATACTAGCTTAGCGCCCGATCTTACAAAAAATGCCAGGACGTTCATGACCAAGTCAGATGGGGGAATGGTAATGGGTACTACGATCGGTTCACTTTATTATTATATACCATGAATTTAACATTAAGGTTAGCCTTTGCACTGGGCCTGATAATGGGGTTTTATGCCTGTAAAAAGGACGGTCTGTCTAAGGAACCGAAGTTTGAGCTGCCATTGGAATTGATGACAGACCTTGGTGACACAATAAAATTAAAAGGTATGAACCTGCCCAAAAACCTAAGTGTGTCTGTTAGCCAATTTACTGCGGATTTGCTGGCCAATGATGGCAATAGTGTTACATTTGTAATTCCAGAGCAGTTGTCAAAGATTCGCTCAACAATATACTTCAGATACAACGGAAGGGTAGACTCCTTGAAAGACTTTATTCATCTGAATGCCCCTGTGATCACGGGATTTTCAGATGCCGGTTTCGGCGATACACTTACTATTTTTGGCGACCATTTTGACAAGGGACCTTACTCTACGGCAGTAAAATTTAACGAAACGGAAGTATATCCTATCAAGATTAGTAAAAAACAAGTGAAACTAATTGTTCCAACTAACCTGAATGCTCCTGAAACTGTTGTAAAGATTACCTCACAGCATCAAACCGTGGAATCGCAATTAAGATTCATTTTACCTGCACCAGAAATTACTTCAGTACCTGAAGCCGGATATACCAACACAGCGGTACTAATTACAGGCAGAAATTTTAGCCCCTTAGCAGCTAATAACCACATCTACCTGAATGGTGTTGAAGTACCAGTAGTAGCCAGTAGTCTCACACAATTATCCTTTGTTCTCCCAAATGGGGTTTATCCGGAAAGAAAGGTTAACATCAGCTACAAATTATTCAACTACGAAATTGCCGTTCCCAAACCGATCGCAATAAAAAATACCTGGGTAAAAGTAGCCCAAAACCTTCCTTTTATAAATGAAAGGGCAGCTGTCACTGTCAACGGTCATGCTTACGTTGTTGCCAGTTCTTACTACAAGCAAAATCAAAATATCGATTATAACTTTTACCTATGGAAATTTGACCAGTTGACGTTTAAATGGGAAAAGATAAGTCTGCCATTTACTGTATCTGGAAATGTGTATCTTACTTCTAGCGGCAGTAAGCTCTTTATGTACGAGTCAGATGCAGGAAACATTTTAAGGGAATATGACCCTGCAATCAACCAGTGGGAGACAAAAGCAAAATTCCCCGGTATAAGCAGGTTTTATCCTACGCTTTTTTGCATAGGCAGCAAGGTGTACCTGGGACTAGGAGCCTATTATAAGGAGAATGACCTTACGGCTGTCAATGATTTTTTCGCATTGGAGACCAAAACCAATCAGTGGTCTGCGATAGCCGATTACCCGATGATTGAAGGTCAGACGGATCCATATCCGCGTTTTGGCGCTTCTGCATTTGTGATTGATAATGTTGCTTATGTAGCTTGCGGAGCAAGTAATACCATGATGAGCAACTGTTATAAGTATGAGGCCACCAAGAACCAATGGACACGTATTGCAGACTTCCCGGGCCCAAGGAGATTTACAACCTCAGTCGCGGTAAATGGAAAAGGGTATATTTTTAATGGGGTGCCATTTATCAATGTTAATGCCTCCCAGGGAAATGCCTTCAGTTATGACCCAAAGGGAAATAAATGGACAGAATTGGCCGATTATGCTACCGGTAGAGAGATTGTTGACGGTCTTGCATTCGAGCTAAATGGTAAATTGTACGTTTCCGGTGTTCTTGAGGGTGTAGAGGAGTGGCCGCTGTACCAGGCTATTGGAGCCCCTTTTTAAACATGGCGTCATTTACGAACATAAAAGGGTACTTGCTGCGGGTAGCATTAGCTCTTCATCAATATAGGTTGTCACTTTTGAAGCTTGTAATAATGAGGCGACTTAGACGGTAATTTGTCAGATTTTGTAACACACAACATCATTTTAGCAAAATGATTTATCTGTTTTGGATTTACCATGGATATTGGTGTCTGAGCCTCTTGAATCAGGTAAACTAAAAGACTACTATAGTTACCTGTGGCCTCCAGTACACAATGGTAATCATGATCATCAATTGAGGCGATAAACTTTTTGACACCTTTACTGTCATTGTTGAAAGTAGCCAAACGATAGGAGTTTTCCGTTGGGTAAGCAACTGTAAAATTCAGTTTACTTACATCAATTCCAATACATTTCCTTAGATTTAAGAATTGCAATCACATCTTTAGAACTATCGTCGTAAATGCGGATTCCAGGATCCATCGAACTATCCGGTTTTAAGATGAAAGAAAGCATGTGACGGAACGTCCTGCACGGTATCCTACTACCAACTAGACAGCTGCCTTAATCACGCTTACTTCAAATCTAACAAATCATATTATTAGACAAATCAAACATACGACGACAAGACAAATTGTTTCTCCAATATTAGTATAGGGATTAGCTGCCGGATAGGTATTTCCTGGTAGGGAAATTTTGCAACGATAGCCTTCAATACAGTAATCAGATTTTTGTTTTTTTCTGGCCTCAAAAAGTAGCAGTTCAAATTCACTTTTTTTATAGCCAAAGCCATCTCCTGCGTCGATGTAGATTTGTCTTTTTTAAAGGAAGCCTTTGCCAGGCGTCTTTTTATTTATCCATTAACAAGGAGGTTTTTTTGCATAGCTGTAATTATATTAATAAATTACCTAAACATCCCAATAATGCAAGACTTAATGAATAGTAAACCGACAAGCATTTCACGTAAAGAATTAGCAAAAACACAAAAAATATTGGAAGTTAGCCCGATGGGTTCTTTTCAGGCTGATACAGCAGGTAATTGTTTGTTTCTGAACCATCAATGGGAAAATATATCAGGACTAAGTGTTGAACAGTCACTTGGCAAAGGTTGGATGCGGATCGTTTATGAGGAAGATATCGTTCATATCAACAATCTGATTCAGAACGTAATGGCAGAAGGGAAGGAAATATTCGATTTTATTTATCGAATTGATCATCCCGCTAAAGGAATCCGTTGGCTAAAGGTGAATGCAAAGTTTATTTTTGATGACCATGGGGTTGTTTCTTATTATATCGGTTTTTTAGAAGACATCACTGATCGCACTCTTAGCGAACTGGCGTTTCAAGAAATAAAAACAAGCCTGGAACGCAGCAACCTGATTCTGGATGTGAGCCAGGAACTGAGTACAACAGGTGGCTGGGAATTTAATTTACTGACAGGAGAGGTGTTCTGGACAAAGCAGGTTTATGAAATCAATGGC
>Ga0157370_10001351_pt1 | contig 30420 bp, 32 predicted proteins | sample C35metaG_FD_113463 | JGI IMG/M metagenome (GOLD analysis project Ga0157370, IMG submission 113463) | Corn rhizosphere microbial communities from Kellogg Biological Station, Michigan, USA - C3-5 metaG | ecosystem: Host-associated > Plants > Roots > Rhizosphere > Soil | place: USA: Michigan...
CACCGAGAATGGCCTTGCGGATGGTCAAGATAAACAACGGCAGTGGTGGATAACACAGACGCTTATTGGTATGCAAAAAGCTATTGATAACGGGGTAAAGTTGGAAGGTTATTTACATTGGAGTCTGCTCGATAATTTTGAGTGGGACAAAGGCTTTTGGCCACGTTTTGGTCTTGCAGCTGTTAACCCTAAGACGCTGGAAAGATCCCTTCGCCCGAGTGCAGTCTGGTTTGGAAAAATAATTAAACACTTACGAACAGAGGCAAAGTAGTATGAACGACCCGTTTCCCAAAAATGATATCAAGATTGCGGTTATTGGCGGTGGGACGGGAAGTTTTACGCTTTTAAAAAGCCTTAAGGACTACACGAATTCTATCGCAGCATTGGTTAATATGGCGGATGATGGCGGCAGTACTGGTGTTCTACGTGACGAGCTTGGCACGTTACCACCGGGCGATGTGCGTCAATGTTTAGTTGCTCTAAGTGATTCACCAAAAGTGCGTGATTTGTTTAATTATCGTTTTGAAGAAGGTACGTTTCAGGGACATGCGTTCGGAAATTTGCTTATTAGTGCCCTCGAAAAAATGACGGGTAGTTTTTCAGAAGCTGTCGAGACCGCCTCTGACATTCTACGCGTGAATGGTGTCGTTATTCCTGCCACGCTCGATAACGTGCGTCTCAAAATGGAATGGCCTGAGATAAGCGTCATGTTACAGGGCGAACGTGTCATAGATGCTGAGTACTTTGAACACGACCCTCGTAAGGCAACGCTTTCACTTGTTCCTAATGCCGTGGCCAATCCTACCGCGCTTCAGGCTATCGAACAGGCCGATCTCGTTATTATCGCTCCGGGTGATCTCTACACCTCGCTTGGTCCGCTTCTTGTAATCGATGGTGTGGGCGAGGCTCTGCGAAAAAGCAACGCTATAGCTATATATGTTTCAAACCTGGTTACTAAACAAGGTCAGACCGAAGGCTTTTCTGTGGCTGATCATGCCGATGAGATCGAGCGTTTCGCTGGTGGTCCGTTCCTTGACTACGTACTCTATAACAAACAGGTGCCAGATAAAGAGCTGGCAGCGCGCTACGAAGCAGAAAACGCTTACTTGGTAGAAGAAAATCTGGCACAGCTGAGCAAAAAACATTATATGGCCGTGAGTGGTGAATTTCTGGGTCCTATAGCAGCTGCACATAAGGCGGACAGCTTGCCGGTTACGCGCTCCCTGATTCGTCATGACTCTGCAGCGGTTGCGGGTGCCCTCATTGGCCTATATAATAGCCTTAATGTACGCTAATACCTTTTTTGTTCTTGATTTTGACCGCTGTCTTGGTAATACTGTTTTATTTCAACAAATCCTTGAGAGTGTCTTGGCAGAGACGGGGGTTTCTGCTGATACTTTTGCCGCAGCGCGTACTCGTGTAGAAGCTGAAGGCAAGACATTCGATACGATACGTCATACACACAAGCTACTTGAGCAGGCCGGTAGTCCGTCATCATGGGCAGAGGTAAAAAAAGAGTTCTTGTATCGGGCAGAACGTCAGGATGCGCTCTTGCCATATGCTCGTGAACTTCTCCAGATTCTTGACGAACGTTTAATCGCGTACGGAATCGTTACATATGGAGTTGAGGAAGCATGGCAACTTATTAAGTTGGAGGCAGCAAAATTACTCTATATCCCACACCTTGTAACTCATATTGAAGAAAAGGGTGAGTTGCTCACGGGCTGGAAGGAAGATGATGGTTCGTTTTTAATACCACCAGCCCTTACGCAGAATTTTGAAGCCTTGCGCGTGCAAGAAGTATTTTTGCTAGACGACAAAGCTAAGAGCTTTTGGGGCACACCTGGGGGAGTCCATGGGATTCATGTTGTTGCACCTGGTGGCAATCCACTTCCATCGCAACAGGGTGATGTTCCGCAGAATGTGGTAGATGTAGTCGGGCTGAAGGGTGCAATTGACAGGTTATTCAACTAACGTCTAAACCATATGATTGACAAAGCATAAACAGTATGCTATATTAAAAATGTTATGGCACAAAACACAAAAAACACAACGAAAAAAGAACAGATCGAAGCTGTAATGGAGCTAGCGCGCCCTATTCCAAGTTCGCAAATGTCACAGGACCTTAAAACAGCTGTTCTTATTGTTTCAGTTGTCGTTAATCTATTCGTCCTTACTACTTGGATTGCTTTGCAGGTGACAACACAATACGACGGTCAAATCGCCAGCTTCTTGTTTACTCGGTAGTCTCAATCTCGTAGTAGCTAAAAATACCACGATACCTCTTAATGAGGTATTTTTAGCACCCCCGTAAAATTTGTTAGTTATCCACAAAAGTGTGGATAAATTACCAGCTGACATACACGACGTGGAAAAATGGGGGTTGTCGTGGGTAATGGTGGGTATTATAGTAAGGCCAGTGGAAAGAAGTGGGTAACACCACGAAAACAAAAAAGCCACTAGCACTAAAAAACAACTAACAACTGAGCCTGATCTACCGGCAAGGAATAAAACCAGAAGTGGATTACTTCGAACGAAAGCTTGATGACAAGCGTCGGTTAACCATACCGACTGAGCTTCGAAATGAATTCGCGAGCGGTGTTGTTCTTACTAGGGGATTCGGCAAATATCTCCATCTCTACCCGCAAACAGTGTGGGACAGGGAAGTCGAACCGGCACTAGGGGGAAGCATTCTTGACGAAAGAGTCGCTGACCTTAACGTTAAGTTTCGACGCGGAAAAACCAACGCGGATCTTGACCAAAAACAAGGTCGAGTGACTATTGAGCAACATTTGCTTGAGTACGCTGGGATTGACCGGGAGCTTATTGCAATTCGGGCGGGCGCCTACTGGCGTATCCTTGCTCCGGATCAAGAAGCGTAGTTAAAAGCGCAAGAAGGCACCTTAAAAATTCAAACCAGATAGTAAAAGATACCTCGAGGGCACCTATCTGGTAGCAGGGTAGTGGAATAAACGGTACCACATTAAAAACACCGACGCACCTTCCTCTAAACAAAACACCTCCCAAAAAAACTCCACCTCACACACATAAGTCTCTCAATCTGGATGATATGAGTTACACGTAACCCTAAACACATCCAGACACTTATTTACAAAAACAAACACACCAAAAAACAAAAATATCCTGTTACCAGTTAGGTGATCTCGAGTAAGCGAATCTTAATCTTACGATCCACACATCTACCATCGATTTTTATCAAAGAGGTGGCGCAGATGTGAAAGGTCGGCTAGAATGAGAAGAGCTTATGAGTATCAAAGAACATCCACCACATCATGTTCCGGTCCTGCTAGACAAGACGCTTGAAATGTTGCAACCTGAATTAGGCGAGAGTTATCTCGATCTTACGGCAGGTTACGGCGGTCATGCGCGAGAGTTTTTAGCAGCGACCAACAACTTCGAAGATTCCGTATTGGTAGATCGCGATGATTATGCAATTAGTCATTTAAGCGAGTTCGCCGAGAAGGGAGTCAGATTACTGCATACCGATTTCGCTAATGCTGCTCGTCAGCTTATCGAGGAGGGAAGACAGTTCAATATCGTGTTGATTGATTTGGGGGTGTCATCACCACAGCTCGATCAGCAAGAACGAGGGTTTTCTTTTACAAAAAATGGTCCGCTCGATATGCGTATGGATCGTCGCCAAGAAGTATCGGCCGAAACGCTGGTAAATACGGCATCAAAAGACGAGCTTGTGCGTATCATTACGACCTATGGAGAGGAACCGCTTGGGTTTGCTCGGCACATTGCCGATGCAATCTCCAAAGCAAGGCCACTTCATACAACAGAAGAACTCGCTGAGCTTATCAAACAAAATTATCGTGGCAAGTGGAAAAAAACCCACCCAGCTACGCGTACTTTTCAAGCACTCCGAATAGCGGTCAACCAAGAGCTACGACAAGTTGAAGAAATGTTACCACTTTTACCAAAGTTGTTAAAACAAGGGGGAAGGGTAGGGGTTATCAGCTTTCATAGCCTCGAGGATCGGTTGGTCAAACAGTACTTTAGCGAACAAAAAAATGCTGGGTACGAGGCCGAACTCGACATCCTGACTAAAAAACCGCTAGCTGGGGACATTTACGACGTTCACAATCCGCGTTCTCGAAGTGCAAAACTTCGAGTCGCAGTGAAAAAATAAAACAAAAAGAAGGAAGGGGCAAAACACCATGCCAATCCACATTCCTGTACAAAACGAATCAGTAGAAACACAAGTTACTGTACGTTTTAAATAACAAGATCGGTGCGTCCACTAAAAAAGTGGACGCACCACCAAAACAAAAAATAAACAAGAAAAATACAAAATGTCATACTCACGAAGCACACAATTCAGCACGCGCCGCTCCGGAAGCTGGGGTCGCAACCAGAACAACACGCGTTTTGCTTCGCCTGTCAAACTTGGCCCAGTGACGCATACGGTGCTTGTTGCCCTTATGATTACCGTGCTCGGTTTGATATACTTGACCCAGGCAACTCGTGCAACAAGTTATGACTATGAAGCGCAAAAGATCGACAGCAAAATCGCTGATCTTAATAACCAAAAGACCGATCTTCAGGTAGAGAATGCTCGTCTGACCGCGCTAGAGAACGTCCAGAACTCGAGCGTTGCGCGTAATATGACGCAACCTTCTCAGACTGACTACGTCGGCGAATAGAGAGAAAATGCTACTAGATTTCAAAAAAGGCAGCCGCGCGCAGACTCTTGCCATTCTGACTCTTGTCATTATGGCTATTTTTGTCGTTCGGCTATTTTATTTGCAAATTATTAAGCACGACTATTATGTAGCGCAGGCAAACGCTGAGCAATTGAAGCAGTTAGCCATTCCTGCAATGCGCGGTCAGATTTATGCGATGGATGACAGTACACCAGTGCCACTTGTATTGAATGAGGCTGTATATACGGTATTTGCAGATCCACATGTGGTGGATAAGCAACAGGACATGATTGATCTTATTCATAGGGTTGCCGGCGGCAATGCTCGGCCTAACCTTGATGCACTGTTAGCTAATAAAGACTCAAGATATCAGGTTCTAGCGACTAAGGTGACGCGTCAGCAGGCGCAGATGATGAAAGATGCCAACCTGAAGGGTCTTGGGTTTCAACAGGAAAGCCAACGCGTTTATCCAGAAGGCCAGTTAGCAGCACAGGTACTTGGTTTTGTGAATGCTGATGGCCAGGGTCAATATGGTATCGAAGATGCAATGAATGATCAGTTAACTGGTAAAGATGGTTTGTTGCAATCGGTAACCGATGTGAGCAATGTACCGCTTACAATTGGCAATAAAAACATCAATATTCCGGCTCAGAATGGTCGAAATGTCGTGCTGACGATTGACCGTAACGTACAGGCATATACCGAACAGGCGCTCAATAAGGGTATTCAGGATATCAAGTCGCGTCTTCATACGAATGACGATCCAAAGGGCAGCGTACTAGTTATGGATCCGCAAACTGGAAAAGTTCTTGCTATGGCCAACTTTCCTACCTATAACCCAGGTGACTTTGGTAGTGTGACCAATGCGGCGGCCTTTAACAATGCGACTATCAGCGACCCGTACGAGCCAGGTTCTGACATTAAGACAATTACTATGACTACTGGTGTAGATAAAGGTGTGGTTACTCCTGATTCCACTTACAATAACACCGACTCAATTAATGTTGACGATATTACTATTACGAACGCCACTAAAGGACAGACGGGCAATATTACATTGCAGCACGCGCTTAACTATTCTCTTAACACTGGGTTTGTCACGGTGGCCCAGCGCCTTGGGGACGGCACGAATATTACGCTTGATGCTCGCAATGCTATGTATGACTATTTTCACAACAAACTACGGCTCGGTCAGCTTACGGGTATTCAACTAGCAAATGAGCAGGCTGGTACCATTATTCCTCCGAGTGATCCGCAAGGTAACGCTGTGCGCTATTCAAATATGGCATTTGGACAGGGTTTAGACGTGACGATGTTACAAGTAAGTGCGGCATTTAGCACGGTTATGAACGGAGGCACGTACCACACACCGTATATTGTTGCCGGCACAATGAACGATGAGGGTGACACATTTACGCCGTCACAACCTAAGACATCCACTGATAATGTCATTAAACCAAGTACCTCGGATACGATGCGCACAATGGTACACGATGCTCGTTCGGCATTTTATGCGGGCAAAGATAAGCCAGGCTACTATGTTGGCGGCAAGACGGGTACATCACAGACGATTGAGAACGGTCGCTATGTGGATAACCAGACAATTGGTACATATCTTGGCTACGGTGGCGATTCTAACTCGAGTAAGGGGCCGAAATATGTCATAATGGTGCAAGTATCTGGTAAGAACATGAATCTTGCCGGCAATACCGACGCCATGCCAATCTTTACGGATATTTCGAACTGGCTACTAGGGTACATGAAGTTGCAACCGAAGGGATAAAAATGGACCAACATATTCAGCTGACACATAACCTAACTAATACATTTCTTTTGAGCGTCAGCGCTTTTTTACTGGCAATGCTTTTAACACCAGTATATACGTTTATAGCATACCGGTATAAGTTTTGGAAAAAACAACGCAGTACCAGCACAACAGGGGAGAAGCTAGAAGTCTTTACAAAACTCCACGCCGATAAATTTAAGCGTAATATTCCAACTATGGCAGGTATCATCGGTGTTGTTTCAATAGGACTTGTAACGTTCTTTTTTAACCTTGACCGAGCACAAACATGGCTGCCTCTAGCGGCGCTTGTTGGTGGCGGTGCGGTGGGGCTACTGGATGATGTAATTAATATCCGCGGGCAGGGTAACGGCGTTGCGGGTCTTCGTTCAAGTTTGAAGTTTGCTATGATTACCGTCGTGGCACTTGTTCTCGGTTGGTTCTTCTATGTAAAACTTGGTTATAATAGTGTTCATCTGCCGTATCTTGGTGATATTATTTTGGGTTGGTGGATTGTTCCGCTGTTTGTGTTCGCAGTTGTTGCAACAGGCAATGCTGTCAATATTAGTGATGGCCTTGATGGCCTGGCTGGCGGTTTACTCGCTATTAGCTACGGATCATTCGGAATGATTGCGCTACTACAAGGCCATCTTTTACTCTCAGGCTTTTGCTTTACAGTTCTGGGCGCACTACTTAGTTACCTGTGGTTTAATATTTATCCGGCGCGGTTCTTTATGGGTGATGTTGGAAGTTTTGCATTTGGAACAAGTCTGGGTGTAGTAGCGATGCTAACCAATACGCTCTTCCTTTTGCCAATCATTGGTATCTTGTTTGTAATAGAGGCGGGCTCGAGTCTCATACAGATCGTCAGTAAGCGTGTCTTTCATCGTAAAATATTTATCTCCGCACCGATTCATCACCACCTTGAGGCGAAAGGATGGCCCGAGACAAAGGTAACCATGCGCTTTTGGGTGATTGCCTGTGTTGCCGGTTTTGTGGGTGTTCTATTGGCTCTCACTGGAGGTCACGTTTAGTCTATGGAGAAAGTTCGACAACTGCGCGTACAGGTGGGCGATGTGGCGCAGTCAGTCGTTCGACGTCATCGTCCCGACTACCAGATAGTCCTATATATGGGACTACTAATGCTGCTGGGTCTGATTATTATGTATGCTATTGGACCACAGCGCGCAAATGTATTGAATAATGCCTATGGCACAGATTATTACACTAGTACGTATTTTTTTGCCAAACAGACGATTAGTTTACTCCTTGCTCTTGGTGCATTCTTTCTTGTAGCATTTACGCCGTTTCAGTGGATGCGTCAACATGCACAAAAAATTCTTTTAGCAGGGCTTGGTGCCTGTGTCCTGCTGTTCTTGACCGGTAATATCTTGCACATCAGTAGTATTGCACAGTGTACACTCGGTGCGTGTCGATGGTTCGAGCTTGGCCCACTTGGAAGTCTACAACCGGCTGAATTGCTTAAGTTTGGTATCTTAGTGTTTGGTGCAGGGTTTTTAGGTACTCGAGTACAACAGGGCACTGTAAATGATCTTCATAAAACATTGATCCCCCTGGGCGTCTTGGTTGGCATTGCCATCTTTTTTGTGATTGTGCTTCAAAAGGATATGGGTACAGGTATTTCACTGATTGCTATCATTGCAGCCATGATGATGGTTGCTGGAGTTAATAAACGTGTGGGGCTTGCGCTTTTGGGGGCAGTGGTTGCGTTAGGCATTATTCTTATCGTCATGGCGCCCCACCGCATTGAGCGCGTGTTAACGTTTTTTAGTGGCAGCGGCGACAGCTCATCATCAGATACAAACGGAGCGGACTATCAGATTACACATGCAAAAATGGCGATAGGCAGCGGTGGTTTTTTGGGCGTGGGTATTGGTAATAGTGTCCAGGCTACTGGATATTTGCCAGAAGCAATTAACGATTCAGTGTTTGCAATTATGGGTGAAACGTTTGGGTTTGTAGGTCTAACGGTTATTTTGATTATCTTTGGCGCACTACTTATGAGACTGCTAAAAATCACTGACCATCTAACAAACATATGGATGAAACTTGCTGTCGCAGGCGTGTTCGGTTGGCTCGCGTCGCATGTTATATTGAATGTAGGCGCTATGATAGGGGTCATTCCGCTAACCGGTATTACGCTGCCGCTGTTAAGCTTTGGCGGTACTAGTATGATATTTATTGCCGGTGCGCTTGGGCTCGCATTTCAATTATCTCGGTATACTATTCACGGATCTGTAAATAAGGAGAATGACAATGAAAATCTTGGCAGTCGGCGGGGGGTCGGGCGGTCACGTAACCCCAGTGGTCGCGGTTCTACGCGAGCTTAAAAAAGACAATAAATCGGCAGAAATTCGTTTTTGGTGCGACAGAAAATTCGCTCCTCAGGCACGTAGTATTATGGAGCATTTTGATAGCTCTATTCCCGTAGAGACTATTCTTTCGGGTAAGTTGCGCCGGTATCATAACTTGCCACTTTGGCGTCAGCTTTTGCGTCCTGTTTCTATAGTACTTCCAAATATCCGGGATGCTATTTTAGTAGGCTGTGGTTTTGTGCAGAGTCTCGTAAAACTCGTACTATGGAAGCCAGACGTTGTATTTACTAAGGGTGGTTTTGTGTGCTTGCCAGTTGGCATGGCTGCGAAAGTACTCAATATTCCGCTTGTCATCCACGATTCCGATGCTCACCCGGGCCTTACAAATCGCGTGCTTGCTAAATGGGCTACACAAATTGCCACTGGCGCACCCCTTAAGTTCTACCCCTATCCAGAGAATATTTCGCACTATGTCGGTATCCCAATTAATACCGATTTTAGACCATTTAGTGTCAGCGAGCGTCAGGCACTTAAGGCGCAATATGGGTTTAATCCTAAACACCCACTTGTTGTTGTGACCGGTGGTGGCCTGGGCGCGAAGCGTATTAACGATGCTATTGCCAAACGAATGGGCGCGTTACTTGAAATGACGTCACTTGTGCTTATATCAGGAACGGCGCAGTACGATGAAATGCGTGCACTTACCCCTGATGGCGATCCTCGCTATCAGCTTCACGCCTTTGTCAGTAGCGGCATGGCCGAACTTTTGGGTGCTGCTGATGTCGTAGTAACTCGTGCCGGTGCGACGACTATTCTAGAGCTCGCGGCGCTTGCAAAGCCTACTATCCTCGTGCCTAATGGTTTTTTGACTGGTGGTCACCAGCTTAAAAATGCCAGTGTCTACGCCGAAAATGGTGCAGTAGAGGTCATTGACGACCATGAACTTAATGAAAATCCTCAGTTGCTTGTTGATGCACTTACATCACTATTAGCTAACCCGGCCCACATGGAAGATATGAGTCGTAAGTTCTTTAAGTTTTCTAAGCCAGATGCTGCAAAAAAGATGGCAGAAATCATTCTCTCCGCAGTAAAATAAGCGTAAGTTTGTTACAATAACAGTAGTAATTATGGCTTTGTTTTCTAAGAAAAAACAGGATGATGCACCACGCCGTCGGCAGGCTAATTTTTTGGATGAAGAAAATAAAGAATCGCGTGAATTTGACGAACGCTATTCGTTTAAGCGTAACCGTACGCTGACTGGCAGCTCATCTTCGCAGATAAGTAGTCCAGGCGAATCCAGTGCACAGATCAAATCACCACGCGTGCAGGCACATGAACTTGCTCGTCAGCGTCGCCATATAGGCGCCACACTACTCCTTGTGCTCGTAGGCTCCGGTCTACTCTATTTTTTGGTATCTCAGTTTACGGCAACGGCTATTATCCAGGCATCAGACATGTCCTCAAATCTTGACCCAAGTTACGCAAAAACAATTGATGACTATCTATCCTCTCAACCCCTTGAGCGCTTTCGTTTTGTAACGAATGTCGAACACCTGGGTGAATATCTTCAGTCTAAATCTCCAGAGATTGCCTCTATTGCGATTGATGGCTCCGCTGGTCTTGGTAAGTCAGTATTCACTGTGACACTCAGGCATCCGATTGTTGGTTGGAGCATTAATGGTAAGCAGGAATATGTAGATAATAGTGGAACTTCATTTGCACATAATTACTTTGCCGCCCCTGCCGTACAAGTGGTAGATAAGAGTGGTATTCAGGTTCAGGCCGGGCAAGCTATTGCGAGCAATCGCTTTCTTGGATTTGTAGGTCGTGCCGTTGGCCTCACTAAGAATCAGGGTTTTACTGTGGTGCAGGTTATCATTCCCGAAGGCACAACAAGGGAGGTTGAACTGCAGCTCCAAGGTATTAGTTACCCGATTAAGCTTTCAATTGATAGAGGGGTGGGGGAGCAAGTCGAGGATATGGCTCGCGCAGTGCACTGGTTGCAGACTCATGGACAAACTCCGCAGTATTTGGACGTACGGGTGAGCGGTGAAGCGTTCTATCGCTAGCGGGAAGTAAGCCCACAATTAGCTTGTGCTTGCGTTTATACATATGGTAACATACAATACCTTCTTAGCGAAAGCGAGTGTATACCCATAGGAAACACTCGTAGTACATAACTTACTCCGACCGGATGTCGTGAGGTTAGAGTTTTGTATGAATTTCGCTACAACCTACAGTTCCGCGAGCGATCGCAGAGTGGGATGGTGAGTAAGATGGGTTGGTTCAGGGAATTCATGGACGCCGGTGCCTACATCCTGTATGGCGTCGACACCAAGAAGGCGCGCGAAGAGAAGGCGGGGCGACGTAGCGGTTCGGGGACTTCCAACCGCAACTTCCCTGCGGACAACGGCACCGTGGACGGGCAGCCCGCCTACGTGAAGCGGTCCGGCAGTCGCACGGACGCCTACTCCGGTCCGGGTAAGCTGAGTCACGTCGTCACCAACGACGGGGAGAACGCTTCCTATGTCCGCAATGACGACGGTGAAGTGGTGGTCGACGACCAGTCGCCCGACCCGTACAACCCGCGTCCCTGGAAGCGACACTAACCACGTCGTCCCGAATATGACATAAAACTATTCCGTCCTGAGCACGACGTTATAACTGCTCACTTTTCATACTATTCGTTTCTTAATTTACTAAGCATGTCAGTAAGCTTAGCCCACTCTTTATCAGCCTCCACTCCATCACTCATGTAATCCATAAGGTGAAACTGCATTATAACCGCCATGTATGGATCATCTTCGACGTTTTCATATTCGGCCATACCTGTCTCTCTAGCAGCTTCAGTCGCGATAAACTCTTGTATCGATTTATTATTATTACGATCACGTAAAGCAAGTTTCCAGAAATCAACTAATTTTTCTTTAGTATTAAGTATCTCTGGGTTTTCTCTAATCTTTGCAAGTCGTTTTGCAAAGTCAGTACTATAGTAGAGCGCGTCACGTTCATGTTCGTTCATAGTGATATCCATAATACCATCTTTTTCTAATCGGTATTGAGAGATTGAACTATCTTCCCGAACCTTGGAAATAGGGGAGTGAATCTGCAAGACTACTTCCCGTACATGTGAGACTTTGATTTACAAAGACCACAGAAGAGCCGCGAAAGTTTAGTCGTAAGGGTTGCGATCAGTTGCGGTGGTGAAGTAATTTGATAATAAAGACCGCTTTTCTCTCCTTTCGTAAGAGTGTTCTAATTTTGTTCTTTCTATCTAATGAAGTGAAATAAGCATACTATCATATCAAAAATGTAAAAAAGCAAATGCCCTATAGAAAAAAGAGGGAAAGGGAGGGAGTGGGGTAATATGCGATATTAAAAATCCAAACGGCAAAAAAGTCAAAAAACTATACGAAAATATGAAAATGTAAAAAATCAATATTACGAAGAAATATATGCTTGTGGAAAACTAACTAGGTTTTTTTATCATAAATTTACAGAAGACCTCTCTAAGACTGGCTCGAGTGTTAAGTACAGGTAATGTGTTACTAGTTGCAGAAATGTATGTCTGAAAGATACTTCTGACACGAGGCCCCCGCTAGCAGAGGTTATGCAGTCTATTTGTTGTAAATCTAGACGTATCAATAGTCGTCTTATATCCATATAGTTAATGTCGTAAAAGATATATTGTGCGACACATCTTCACACTATCGATTTTGAATGATATTGTTACCTTACAAATTAAGCAAAGAAAAAAGTATGAGTTTAAATGCCGACAATGTTATTTCAAAAGTTGCACGTGTTTCCCTTCTCGAGCGTGATTCACCGAGAACCAATAAGCCTTATGTTGTTATGACGATCCATTTTAAAAATGGCTTACAAATCGATAACTTCGTTGATAAGCGCGATTGGTTCGGCTTACAGGATCTTCTTGATACGAACAAAAATGGAACGTCAACTGATAACCCCTTGGAGATGGAAGACTAACAGCGGTCGAACCAAGGGTAGTAAGTAAATAAGGAAAAAAGAATATGCTAAATCAATTCGGTGCAGCCATCCTCCCCGCCGACGCTGGTACAACCATCGTAACAGCTGTCTCGGGCATGGTGACGGATAACCTCCCTATTATTCTCCCACTGATAGGCTTCGGTATCGGTATCGCACTTGTGCGCAAGTTCGTGAACAAAGCTCACAAGGGCAAAGTCTAATAGAACACTCCCCGACCCTGTTGGTAGCGGGGTGCGCCCGATCGCGAAATTCTTGAGTTTGATCATCGATAAAGTTCTATTTTTGTTCTATTGGCGACCGACGTGACGTTTGATTGCCCAGTTGTTCGGTAAACGCATCTTTTGTGCTGACTATTATCTTGATGTTTTGCTCGTTATCACGCTTTTTCGAGTGGACGACAACCTCAAGTTCAATTTCTTTCTCTTGTGTTTCGACATATAAGTGATCCTCAAATATACGCATGGTGCGCTTTGCATTCATACTTGCAATCTTTGAAAATGCCTCTGAATGACCACCCCTACTAGCCAGCCACACCTTGCTTTGAAGCCGGGTGGGAAATGTTATAGGCGACACGAGTGATGCAAAATTTACTTCAAACTCTTTTAACTTAGGCACTAGATTATTCACATAGTCATTTTCGACTGTCATTTCAGACGGCATGATCGAATGGATGGTGGTTTCAATATTGTCGTCAGATTTTGTAGTGACAATGTTCAGATCAATCATGTATATGTACTGGAGTCTGGCTTCGCATTCTTCTAGTTTTATGAGATAATCTTTCAACCTATCGTATTTCTCTTCGTTCGTCTCGCCTCTGGCTCCGAGCACACTTAAATGCTGGGTAAACGCGCTACTTATGATTGAACGCATTTCACTGCTTAGCCCAGTATCTATTACACGTTTTAAATTTTCTACTTCTACTGCGTAGGTGTCAATAAGGCCTTGTACTGTGAATTTAGTGAGTTTTTCGACTCCTACCCTAAACGTGGGGACGTCGTTTTTGATTTTAATAAGCTGACCACGCAGTTTATCGCTGTGATTTCTCTCGTCCTTCCATACGTTGAAACAGGAGAGAAATAAAATGGCTATTGCAATTGCAAGGATACGCAGTAGGGGCTCACCCGGTAGACTCTGTCCAATAATATAAAATATGATACCCGCAGCATCAAATATAAAGAAAGAAGGTTCTTTTACTCGTTTCAACACGAGCCAACAGAAACTAAAAAACGTCCTCATTAATATCAATTATATCTCATATCGACGCCATCGAGATTTTTTGACTATCGCTTATGAAAGGTGAAGCGCCTGTCTCGTCCAGAAAGTCTACGAAGCTTTTGTCCTATGGGGGTATTCTCTATGTTATGTGGCAACAGACTGAAATAATATACAGCGTCATGGAATGATTTATCTGGATTATAGAGCTCAAGAAGTGCACTAATATTAGTTGATACGGCGATATTCTTTTTTCGTAGCTTACTCTCTAATAACTTGGCATTTTCTCTCTCGATTGTTGGTGTGCTTTCGGGGTTATCCTTGGCTTCTTCTGCGAATTCGCGTGAGTAGAGACCTACGGTGTTCTGTATCGACTCACGGATAGCTGCCTCATTGCGAAAGAAGTTACTATCTCTATGTTCAACAGCTGTATCAAAATTAATGCAATTATTATAGAACTTTCCTATCTCCTGCCATTGTTGATCCGTGAAGTCCCGTACAAATAAATACTTATACTTAGTCCAGCTTTCTGTTTTCATTAGACGTAGTTTCTCGGGAAATACTATCGTTGAGGGATTGTTCGCTTTAGCGGCCTCATAGACTTTTCGTGCTTCGTCAATGTTTGCATCGGCATTTTGCATCTCTAGTAGAATGATTAAAGCTGCATCTTTCTTTGCATACCGCCTTCTTACGTAGTAGATGGCGAAGGTGGATGCGATAGTCACGATTGCAATGAGGGGCGTAGCGATTGGCGAGCTCAGAATGAGATAAATGATTCCTAAAATTTCCATGGTTTTATTGTGATCTATTCATAAGATATTACAAAGCATAAACGCATATAAGTTACCAAAGGGTTAGTCGATTTTCCTGGATGGATCTTTTGCGTCATCACTAAAAAAGTACTGCGTGGCGATTTTTGCGAGGCCGTAGGTTTGGATAATGCCGGCGGCTACCACTGACGGCACGGCGTAGCTGCTGTTATCGAAGTGCAAAAAACCAATGCCAATGAGAAAAACCATAATGTAGCTAGCGGCAAAGCCGATGATAATGAGGTAGAGGAGTACTCTCCCCCACAACCCGCGTGAGCGTGCTTTTTCGATACGGGCACCTATTTCGAGGCTAAAGGTTATGGCTTCTTTCTGCTCGTTGGTAAACGAGTCGATAATTCTTGTAGCTTCCTCTGGCCTGAGGATATTGTCATCGATATCTTGTAAGACCTGTTCCCTCTCGAGAGCGGCTGTAACACGCCGCTCCTTTTTAGGGGTGGCTATCTGAGTTGTCTCAGTGCTGGTTTTAGTCGTCTGAGAGTTGGTCGTTTTCTTCTTCGTTGGCATCGTATTTACTCTTCAGACTTTTTAGACGGTAACGCATGGCAGATTCAGATACGGCGAACATATTGGCTAGAATATTTGCATCGTTATCGGTTAGACCGTACATATTTTTAATATGTAGCAGCATGCGACGCGGCATAAGGAGTTCGGCAGCAAACATATCCGCCTCCTTCTCCTTGGGCAATTTTACCTCATAAGTGGTATCACGTCGGTAGACACCGTATTCGTTGGTTCGGTGTTTGAGGAAGTAGTGGCCAAGCTCGTGTGCTAGCGTGTATGCCTGGCGTTTTGGCGACTCGAGAGCGTTGAGGTAGATGCGTTTCTTAGTTTTTTCTAATACACCTGAAACACCTTCAGTCTTTGGAGTAGGACGAAAGAAAACGATTTCAATGCCTTCATTTTTGGCAATTTCGAAAACATTAACCGGAGGGTCGCTAATATGGTAGCGACTAATAAGGTTGCGCGCGGCCTGTCTGGCACTGTCCCACTCCGTGTTCATGTCTCCTCCTTTCTCGTATCTACTTTCAGTATAACATTTGCCCGTTTTTTACAAAAATGTGCGCTTGAGTGTTGTTTAGAGGGTGTGCTACATTAAGTATAGCTAAAACAGGAAAACAAACATGGCCATCACGAACCCTACAGATAGTAACAAGGTAAATAATAAAAAATCTTTTTTCAGGCGATATATGCGTGTCTGGAAATGGCTTGGATGGATCTTTGGGGTTATTGCTGTACTCGCCTTATTGGTTTGGATTGCATTCCAGGTAAGCCCGTGGCCTAACTCACTCCTTATACGCGCTGCTTTCGATAAAAACTCTGCCAAGGTAGAACAGGCGCTGGGAAAATATGTTCCTGCGAATATTACAGAGGTAGAGAATACCCAGTATCGCTCTAATGATAAAGATGCCCGTTTTGACGCCTTCTACCCTACTGGGACGGATAAACAACTTCCGACTATTGTCTGGGTGCATGGTGGTGGTTGGGTTTCTGGTAGCAAGGATGATATTGATAATTATATGAAGATATTGGCTGGCCGAGGCTTTACGGCTATAAGTGTTAACTACTCCATTGCGCCTGAAAAACAGTACCCAGTGCCAATTCAACAGCTGAATGATGCGCTTGGGTATATACAGGCTAACGCCAAGGGGCTTCATGTTGATGATACTCGCATTGTGATGGCGGGAGACTCTGCAGGATCACAAATCGTTGCTCAGATGGCGAACATTATTACGAGCCAAAGTTATGCGAGTGATATTGGTATTCAGCCGAAATTGCCAGCCAGTAAGCTGAAGGGCCTCCTTCTCGCCTGTGGAGCATATGATCTAAGTCTGCCTGACTACAACGGGCCGTTCGGCAAGTTTCTTCGTACAGTACTATGGGCATACTCCGGCACCCAGGACTTTCAACATGATCCTAAGCTAAAAACCGCCTCCGTAGTGAACTATGTCACGTCTCATTTTACACCTGCATTTATTACGGCCGGGAATGCTGATCCCCTTCTAGGCCAGTCAACGGAGTTTGCGCAAAAACTGCAGTCTCTCGATGTATACACGTCAACTCTCTTCTACCCTGCCGACCACCAACCGCAGCTGAATCATGAATACCAATTCGATCTCGACACGACCGATGGTCAAAATGCTCTGGACGAGATGGTTAACTTTGCCCGCCAGCGAACGGAGTAATGATGGGTTTACTCTATGAACGAAAAAAGCTGAGCCAAGCGGTAAAAAAGCGGCGAATCATCGAGTTTGTAGAGAACTCGAAACCAGACGGCGATTACTACAAGCTGCTCATCGGGGCGATACTCATAGCCATTGGTGGTATCTTGACCGACAGCATACCTGTCGTGATTGCGAGCATGATCATTGCGCCGCTGGCTACTCCTATCCTAGCAATAAGTTTGGGATTGGTTGGGCGGGATTGGCGATATGTGGGGCGTAATATTATTGTTCTCGTCTTTTCGTCGTTTGTTGCTTTCGCGATTGGTATTTCAGCTGCAATGATTCTTAAAGATGACCGTGTGCCAGATATCCTCATTTCTTTTGACGGTAACCAAGTTATTGCGGTGATGGTTGCGGTTGTTGCCGGAGCGATCGGTGCGAGTGGTGTGGTGCGGCAAAAAGTTGCCTCTGCGGCACTAGGAGTGGCGATTGCCGTATCTCTTATGCCTCCTCTAGTGGCAACGGCTATTGGACTCGCGCCAGGTGGCACGCCATTTGCCGGTTCGCTTACACTCTATATCCTCAATGTGATCGGTATTATTGCAGCAGGTACAATTGTTTTTGGTTTGCTAGGTCTTGGAAAAACGTATCGCTCAATAAAAAAATAGTCCCCTGGCTAGGAACTTGTTTAAGCTCAGACTCGCCCCGCAGTTGCTGGGGCGAGTCTGGAATGCATGTCTTAGATGGTGTGTGTTACCTCCCCGTTATTGGAGGTGTGCGTAACTTTAGCGTTACCCCAGGCGTAGATGCCCATGCCCTGATAGAGCGACTTAGCATCGGTTACTGAGTCGTCCAGGCGGATCTCGAACACGTAGGTGCTGTCGACGAGTTGGCCAGTTGCTGCAGTGACGCTACAACCGGCCTGTTCACAGACCTTGCTCACAGTGCGAGCGGACATATTCTGTACTCCTTCCAACAAGCAGAGACAATGCCATATATTTATAGCATAATTTCGTTATAATCTGCAAACCGGCTTAGCGGAGGTGAATTTCAGTCTCTTCACCGTGGTGTTGCTGCTCAGTAGGTGGCGCTACCTGTGGAAGAACAATCTCGCCTTCAGATGTGCTAGTTTTACGCTTACGACGACGTTTACGCTTCTTCTTAGGCTCACCATCTTCGCCCATGGGAGCTGGCTGTGGCTGTGTTGCAGGCTCTATGGCGCTTTCTAGTGGTGCTAACGACTGTTCAGCCATTACTTTAGTCACTGCCGATACAACGGGTGCTGCGACGGGTCGAGTAGCTTGCGGAGCTGGTTGTGGTACAGTGGTCTTCGGCTTAGGCTGTTGCTGAACGATCGGTGGATTAATAGCATTGGTGATTTCTTGTTCGATCTCTGCACGGGTACGGCTGTAAATGCGACGGGTATTTTCAATAATGCGGCCAGTATTGTCAATCTGTGCTGGTGGCAGCGTAAGTGTCGTGGCGCTAAAGGCTGGAGATTTTTCACCGTTAATGACCATGTTGATAATGAAGTGTCGGTTGTGCATCTGCAAAAGGTCGTTCGGCTCAAACTGGGGCTCGAACTGTTTGGCAAGAATTGGCGAATCATCTGCCGAGACACGGAAACAGATCATCGTACCAACGTTACCGAATACGGCATTTCGCACAGTGTCGCTCATTTGTGAAATGTATTGGTTAGCAACGGTTAGGTTGAGGCCGTATTTACGTGCCTCTGAAAGGATAGTTGCAAATGAGTCTGTCGCGAAGTTTTGGAACTCATCCACATAGAGATAAAATGGTCGACGATCTTCGACGTTAGGGATATCTGAGCGGCTCATAGCGGCCAGCTGGATTTTAGTAACCATAAATGCACCCAAAATAGAGGCGTTGTCTTCGCCAATTAAACCTTTAGAAAGATTAACGATGAGGATTTTACCTTCGTCCATAATCTCGCGAATATTGAAGGTACTTCTTGGTTGGCCAATAATATTACGAATAACGGGGTTGGCTGTAAAAGCACCTACCTTGTTGAGTACTGGTGCAATCGCCTCAGCCTGAAACTTCTCGGTCCAACTGGCAAACTCGATGTTCCAGAATTGTAGCACGACGGTGTCTGTACAGTAGCCGAGCGTCTCTTTACGAAACTTTTTGTCGGTCAACATACGCGTTATATCAAGCATGGTCGTTTCGGGCCTATCGAGCAGCGCTAAAATAGTGTAACGCAAAATATATTCAAGACGTGGGCCCCATGACTCACCAAACATACGCTTGAGTACGCCAATGACTTCAGAGCTGATATTGGTTTTGTGAGCGGGATCCGTTACCTCAAGTGGGTTAAAACCAAGTGGGTATGCGGTATCTGCTGGGTTAAAATATACGACATCATCTACGCGTGAGCCAGGAATGAAACGCATGTTATCAACAGCAAAGTCACCATGCGGGTCGATGATGGCATATCCTTGGCCATGAAAAATATCACTTAAAGCAAAAAGTTCGAGTGTACCAGATTTACCAGCACCGGTTTGACCAATAATGTATACGTGGCGTGAACGGTCGGTGCGGAGCATGCCAAATTGATGGTTGATGCCGCGGAAGTTGGTCAAGCCAAAGGCACTGATATTTTCGTCGATTGCATCGTTACCCGTAATAACTGGTAGTTTTGCTGGCGGCTCAGCTGTTTTACTGCTTGCCCAGACGATATTTGGCGTTTCCACATTGGTGTGTGGTAGGTGGAATACGCTGGCGAGCTCCTCAATGTTGAGGATATAGCCGCGATCGATAAACAAACGAGCTTTGTATTTGGCGAGGTCTTCTTTTTTAAAACTGCCTTCGGTCATGCGGAAACCGTTTAGGTTGGTCGAGTTAAACTGCTTAAAAGTACCCACAATTGCTTGCATACGGAGTTTGGCATTGGTTGTACTCTCCCCCAGGTATGCCATGCGGATTTTTACCTGGTAGCCAAGTTTGGTTGCCTTTTTCTCAGCCTCTGCAATGCGGGTCTTGTTACGGTCAGACAATTCTTTTGGTGTTGTGCCACTACTAATCCCCTGCTCTGGTGGTTTAGAGAGTGCTGCGATAAGACCGCCAACCCACTTGAAGTTGAAGCTAGTTTCACCAGTCAAGAAACCGAACGGATTACCGTTTTTAACAGAGGTTATCCAGCGTTCGGCGGATTTATGCCAGTCGTCTGGAATTGGTCGTACGAGTACCTGCACCCACAGCTCTTCACCGGTAGATTCAAGCTTGGCAAGTGTACCGGTAATACCGGCTAGTGGGTCAACTTCAAAGCTCTGGAAAGTCTTAATAGGTAAAAACTCACTATCGGCAAGTGTAATTTCGGAAGTATATACAACACTGTGACGACGCTCGTGTGCTACGTAATCTTCTTCGGCGGTGTGTATCTGGACAGTTGGATATTGAGAATAGATCTGACCTTCAACGAAACTTTGCAAAGTTTTCGGCACCCAAGCGTAAAAGCGAATCTGTCCGTTCACCGAGGCGATTTCAAAACTAAGATGTTCTTGAATACCACCAGTCTGTCTGAGTTCATTGCGATCACGTAGAATACCATGAAGGCTGGCAAATAGTTGTTCTGCGGCAAGTTCAGACTTGTCGTTAGCTTTTGGAATTTCCAAAATCAAAAGAACACTTTCGGATGCCTTTAAGGTGTCGATTCGACGATAATTGCGAAATGTAAGGTACGCTAAAATAAGCACGATTGGCAACCAAACGTACCATTGTAACAACAAATTAATCGTCCATAAAAGAATGGTCATTCTAACCTCTATTGTCCCATCACCGTCACCACTTTGCAAGCAGCCTAGTTGGTTGCTTCATCAAGTGAATATGTGGCTTTTGCAACCCGCTTGAACTGCGGTTTACTTTGAAGGTTAAGAAGGATCGTCGTTTCTTTAACCTGACGGCTTTTAAGAACGCGTTTTACGATTTCATCGCGGTGAAGTGGCTCTTTTGCCTCTTTAAGAACACCGGTGATAATGTCGGCGACGGTGCCTTTAGAGAAACCCCAGTTGTCGAGTGCGTAAATGCCACGACCAATCAACACGAAACGCTTGTCTTTGATAAGCTCGTTGTGGATCGCCTGTTTAGTAACATCTTTACGTTTAAAGTCACTGTCCTTGATGGCTTTTGCGATTTCTGAGAAGTGCATCGGCGAACTGTTTTCAGCCAAAATGACGTAGATCTTGTCGCGAATGTTCTTCGGGTTGACCGTTGGCCATTTAGCAAGACCCCAGTTGTCCTTAAGATGTGCAAGATGTTTGCTTAGACTTGCGAGAGCGCGAACCTGTGTTGGGTTTTCGTAACTAAGCTTCTCATGTAGAGCTTCGATAGAGAGTGGTTCGCCGTGCTTCTTAATAGTACCGACGATTTCGTCGACGCTAGTCTTAGCCTTCTTCTCATCGCCGTATTCTTTAATACCAACGGCGTGGTGGTAGTGATCATTCTCACTAACGACAACAAGGCTTGGAGAAAGTTCGGCAATGAAGGCGACATGTGCACGGTTGCGGGCATCACCGTCACCGCTCATAAGGCGAGCTGTAACATCGGAAACGCGAGCCACACGTCCGTTTTCAGAGAGGTCACGAACAAGAAGGCGTTCGACATCGTGTATTGCTGGAATCTTATCGTCTTCAGCAGCGATTTTGAGGCGTACGAGGATGGCTTTTTCAAGCTGACGAACACGTTCGCGGGTAATGCCGAGGAGCTCACCAATCTGTTCAAGCGTCTCGCGGCGGTCAAAGAGACCAAAACGACGCGTGATGATTTCTCGTTCACGCTCCTGTTCAATTACCTCTAGGATGTCATTGACTGCATTTTTAAGTGTTGCAGCGGTCTCTGATGTCGCGTTGTCCATGACGAACGGATTTCCTTTCTATCTTATCTCGAGAAAGTTAGTAATTATATCTATCTGAACTCGATTATAGAACAATATTTGTGTAATGTCAAGTAGCCTTCCCTCTTTAGGTAATTATAGCATGAAGTAGACGTCTATAGTAAAGAGTGTTTTGCTACTTTTTAAATATTTACGATATGTTATTGCTTATGTAGTAAGCACCTGTATCTAGTATTGTACTATATATTATATTCGTAAAATATTTCACATTTATCGCATAATTATGTTCTGAAACGACGAAAGCGCCCTGTTACCAGGGAGCAGTCGCCAAAAAGTGATGCTCACCTGGCGCCGGGGCGCTGGTGGTGGACAGTGGGTCGACGGTACGGGACGGGTACCTCGTTGGTGCGCCGAATGTCTTCGAGCATGCGCCACAGGTAGTAGGGCGTCAGAAGCGAGTCGATGACCGCGAGGACACCAACGATCAGCCAGATCAAGACGAACTTGTACCATGGCGGTCGACGGTGTCTGACAGGAGTGGTTGCCCAGCTCATGTGAAGCTCCTAGCTCTTGGAATCGGCCACGAAGGTCATGAAGATTGTCTCTTCATGTACCGTTCCTGACTGGTGACACCCGAAGGTGCTGACGATGTGCAGGTTGAGAGAGGTGCCGGCGTACTTCCATACGGTGAACTTGTTCAGCTCGCCCTTGGTGTTGGGCTTGTTGAAGGCGCCCGCATTGTCGTACGTCCAGGGGCCAGTGATGTTGCCGTTGGCACTGGAGTACTGCCTGGTGAGCCACCCCTGCAACTCGTGCGTCGAGGCGTCAGTACGGCCAACGCCGTAATAGACCTCGTGGTTCGAGTAGTAGTGAACCCCAACAGGATGGTTGCCGGCCTCGGTGCCTATGTAGATACCATCGGTGCGTGGCGTGATCGCCACGGGGTTGGCCGTAGGCTGAGGTGTGGTGCACGAATCAGGTGCCACGGGTGGCACACTCGCCGAAGGTGAAGCGATTATCGCGGGGGGCCGGCTGGGGTGCGAACTGCATCCAGCCAGAAGACTCGCGACGACCGCGGTCCCCACGACAAACTTACCGAAGGCAATCATGACTGGTCCTTCCGTTGATCTGTCCAGATTGTGGTGTGCTTTAATGCGTGCCTAAGCAGCGCAAAAGACTACTATTATAATAGCATATTTATACGGATTTTGCAAATCAGTAAGAAGTTAAGATGATTTTCGACGAACAACGCGACGAGCTTTTTTAGCCGGCGCTTTATCAAGGAGCTCTTTCGCCTGCTCGTGTGTAATATCTTTAGGTTCAGTGCCTTTAGGAATTTTGGCATTCTTTTTGCCATCAGTGATATACGGACCAAATCGGCCATTCAATACTTTAATGCCGTCGCCAAAGTCAGCGATGTTCTTTTCGGCGTCAGTCTTTACCTTATCAGTGTATAGCTGGCGAGCTTCGTCGAGCGTAATAGCGTGAGGATCATGTGGCTTGATACTTACGAAGGTCTTGTCGACGACGATATACGGACCAAATCGGCCAATATTGGCTTTAATTTCTTTACCGTCCTCTGTTTCGCCAACAAGTCGTGGTAGTTTGAACATCTCGAGTGCTTGTTCGAGTGTGACCGTCTCTATGCGGCTTCCAGTAGGAAGTGGCGCGAATGATGGCTTGGGGTCATCAGACTGCTCACCTTTTTGTAGCATTGGGCCAAACCGGCCAAAGCGGGCAAAAATAGGCAGGCCGCTTTTTGGGTCATCACCGATATGACGAGTTTGAGTTGCCTCGGCGCGTGAAACGCCAGCGCTTTCCTCCACCATCTTGTGGAATGGCGTATAAAAGGCACGTAAAACCTCTACGCGGTCTTTTTGACCTACCGCGATAGTGTCGAGTTGAGCTTCGACCGCCTTGGTAAAGTCATAGTCCATAACACGCTCAAAATGTTTGACCAAAAAGTCGGTCACTACTTTACCTGTATCAGTTGGAAAGAGCTTGCCAGTATCCTTACCATATTGAATCTTTTCGGCTTTTTGCGAGATGTCTCCGTTTAGGAGCGTCAGCTTCTGAATCGTTTTTTCTTCGCCCTCAAGATCACCTCGCTCAACGTAAGCGCGCGTTTGAATGGTATTAATAGTGCTTGCGTAGGTACTCGGACGACCGATCCCCATCTCTTCGAGCTTTTTTACCAAGCTTGCCTCGGTGTAACGTGCTGGCCCGCGTGAAAGGCTTTCAAGCGCTTCGGCGGTTTTAAGAGTGAGTTTGTCGCCTTTTTTTACTTCTGGTAGCAGTACGTCATCGCCACTGCGACCGTAAACCTTTAAGAAGCCGTCAAAGATAACGATCTCACCTTTTGCCTCCATGAGTTCATCTGTTTTACTGGCCGCGACGGTAATTGTCGTTTTCTCGAGACTAGCAGCGGCCATTTGTGTAGAGAGTGTACGGCGCCAAATAAGGTTGTACAGCTTTTTTTGCTGAGCGTCGGCACCAGCGTCCATGCGGCGGACGTCTGTTGGGCGGATGGCTTCGTGGGCCTCCTGCGCGTTGGCAGACTTGCTTTTGAACGTACGGAACTGGTGATACTGTTCGCCGTATGACTCTTTGATGAACGATGTCATAGCACCGAGTGCCTGCGTAGAAAGATTAACAGAGTCGGTACGCATATATGTAATAAGACCAGCTTCGTACAGGCGCTGCGCCAGGCTCATAGTATTACGCGGGCTAAATCCGAGTTTACTCGAAGCCTCTTGCTGCAGGGTGCTGGTTGTAAAAGGTGCACCTGGGTTTCGAGTACCCGGTTTTTTAGTAATGTCAGCGACGGTAAAATCACTTTGGGCGAATGCTTCAAGAATTTTACGAACATCATCGATATTGCTATGCTTCTTGCCGCTGGTTGCTGGAAGTGCTGTACCATCTTCGAGTAGGAACTCAGCAGTTAGCTTAAAGGTAGATTCAGGTTGGTGAGCCTCAATCTCGGCCTCACGTTCAACGATCAGACGTACTGCGACAGACTGTACACGGCCAGCGGAAAGCTGTGGACGGACTTTGCGCCATAAGACTGGCGAGAGTTCGAAACCTACAAGATAGTCAAGAGATTGACGAGCTTGTTGAGCTTCGACGAGTGGCATATCAATAGTACGTGGGTGCTTAACAGCTTCGTCTAATGCGTTTTTTGTAATTTCGTGAAATACGATGCGATGAGTTGTCTTTGGATCTAGTTTTAATACCTCCGCAAGATGCCATGCGATAGCCTCCCCTTCACGGTCTTCATCGCTTGCTAGCCAGACGGTGTCGGCGGCTTTCACTTCTTTTTTAAGTTCAGCGATCACCTTCTTTTTACCTGGGTCTACCTCAAAACGAGGGGCAAAATCGTGGGCAACATCAATACTGCCGCTTTTAGACGGCAGACCACGGATATGACCAACGCTACTTTTGACCGTAAAATCACGACCGAGATACTTCTCGATCGTTTTAGCTTTGGCTGGTGACTCAACAATTACAAGGTTTTTGCTCATATATAATTTCGGCTTTTTGGTGGCGCTAACGCTTTATTTAGTAAAGCACTAGTGCTCTATAGTATGCAACATTGCGTGTTTTGTAAAGGCTTAGACATGAAGTGCCGCCCGGTTGTGTGAGCCGGGCGGCCTTCGCGGACTGAGTATGGAGTCTCACAAGACTGGCATGTGTACGCCGCCGTCAGAATTGAAGTGCAGGCGTGTGATGTCAATGTCGCTCATGCGGGACAGAGCCTGGACGGCGAGTTTCCAGTTGCCCCAGGTATCGGCATATGCTGAGCAGTCTGGGCAGCGTGCGTAGTATGGGACGTGACGCTGTATCCAACTTGAGCGCTGCTTCTTGGGTATACGGTGGTGCGGACCTCTCTTATTGGGTTGCGACTTAGCCACTGTTTTCTCCTCATCCACGGAACGTTTGGAGCCCCATTCTAGAGTGGGGCTCTACAGAACATATACATATTATTGATATCTATTTAAGGTTTGTCAAGTAGTCTATCTTCGTGAGCCTCTTTTTCCTAATAAACAAAAATAGTGTCTGAGTTCGGTCTTGTCGTTAGTCCGCTATAAAGTATCTATGGGAATTAATTAGCTGCTAGAATAATGCCTGTGTAACTCCACGAAGTAGCCGCGTAGTGTGCGGCTACTTCGTGACATCGTCATCTTCTGCTATGCGAGGTAATGCTTGAGTGCCAGCTGCCAGCGCATGCGAAGCTGGTGGATCTCGTGCTGCGAAGCAGAGGCTCCCGGTTGGGACCTCTCGCTCCTGGATTCGCGCTCGATCTCTTCCCTACTGGCTGCGTATTCGGCGAGTTCCTCGGCGGTTTCAACGATCTCTCGTAGCCGTCGAGGAACGCTCACCGACGATGTCGCCGACCGAGCTTGCAGGCGCAACGAGTTCTGCTTCCTGTCTGCGCTGGTTGGCTTCGCCAATTGAACCCGGACGATGACTCCGTTGCGCACAAGTGTTAGAACCAATGACCGCAACTTGACTGGCAACCTCTTGATAGTTGAGTCCGTAGCGACCATCTCCGCCGCGATTTCAACGACGCTGGACGTCCACTCCTGATCGAACCAGACCCAAAGCATTGGGTGATACGGTGATGGTGTCACGCCAGTGCTGAGAACTTGGATCATTGCATACCCTTCTCACTCGAAGAAACGAACTATAGCAGTATAATACTTTTGCCATATGGGTAAAAGTCGATAAAATTCAGAAAGAATACTTATGTTCTGGATTAAAAAACAATGAGTACGTCTTAATTTTCAAAATAATCTCATGTGCTGTCCCGCCCCTGGAGCGAAGTGCTCACAGGGACGGGATTTTGTACTACGAGCGACCCACGGTCCAACCGCGGGTGACCGCCCAGGATCGGATGGAATCGGCGACCTCCTGAGTGAGCTCACCATCCCCGTCGAGCCAGTCGTTCACCTCGGCGACGGTCGTGACTGCCGGAGCCACCTGGTGGTGCAGGTTGCCCGAGAAGGCGACAAGCCCATCCACCGTGTCCTTGAGGCCAGCGGCGACCAGCTCGTCCATCACGACCGTAACAGACTTCTTGCTTTCCACGATTCACTCCTGTTTTCAGGCGTATGGTGCAGTACCGAAACACAATATCATAATTTTTGTATTTATAAAAACAAAATATTACCACACAAAAACTCGCTATAGGCTTAGAGGATGGGAGTTAGCGTAACAGGTAGAGACTAATCAAAGCAGGAAATACTCGCCCCTATTTTTGGCTGTCTAGTGACAGTGTCTCTGTATTGGCTACAGAAATCTCTAAAAACATATTTTTAGGAACATTGAAAATGAGGGTCTAATGCATGTAAATAGTTATGCTTATCAGGGGTGGCTTTATTGATTTTCGAGAGAAATATGGCAAAACCTGTTGACATTATGTCAAATACGTGCTAATATCGAACACGATTGGTTGAGTTCTGCGAGTTCAACCAAACGCACCTTATACCCCCTATTCTAACTTATGTTAGGTTGCGCGCAATGTGTTACTAAGTATTCTACCCTCCACTTTTTAACAAAAAAGCATTGCACGCATACTAATCCCTTTAACCGGCGGACCTCTCGTATGTGTGAGGTGGGTCACGCTTTACCTCCTAGGAGGTGCGTTAAAGGGTTAAAAGGCGCCAGGTGATGCCCACCCTTACCTGGCGCCTTTTAAGTACCAGAAATAATTTCAACTCGTCTTTGGCGCGTTGATTTTTTGTTAAAATTATGATAAAATATTTTTGTAAGTTCCTTGACTCATCAATGCTCGGAAGGAGCATGAACATGACTGTTCTCGCAACCCTCGGAACCCTCGGCTTTCTCGTGGCACTGTTCACGTTGATGGCCAGGCGGCCGAAGGTGGTAGCGGTTCGCACGGTGTCGCTGGGCATCAGCCTGATCTGCCTGGGTCCCTTCGTCCTCATCTTGAAGGGCGATGCGATCGGGTGGTTGGCTCTTGCGCTGGGTACCGGCCTTCTGTGCTGGGGCGTAGCGCAGATCAAGGCGATCCGATCTTCGCACGTGCGATGAGCCTTCAAGGGCCGCCAAGAGCACCAGGGTCTACGGAGTTTCTCCGTAGACCCTGGTGCTTGTTTCATATCCAAAGGGTAGGCGCAAATAAAATCTGATGCTATAGTAGGCATAATGACTCTTTTCTTAATGACACTTGCGATTGTGATCGGCAGCGTAATCTCGTTGGCTGGCGGTATTGTGCTACTCTACTTTAAAAAACGTCGTGATCTCGCATTGCTTTTAACTATGCCGTTTGGTGCAGGAGCCTTATTGGCAGCGGCCTTTTTTGATCTGCTACCTGAGGCTTTCAATCGCGCCAATCCCCGTACGATGTTGTTGTATCTACTTATGGGCTTCATCTTCTTTTTCTTGCTTGAACGTATGGCGAGCTGGTTTCATCATCATCACGAACATGAAGAGCACGGCAGGAATGCTCGTCAGCGCTGGCTGATTGTTCTGGGTGATCTAATGCATAATGCTATTGATGGCCTCGCTATCGGTGCGGCATTTGTAGTGAGTGTCCCGACTGGTATCATTACTACCATAGCTGTTTCGGCGCATGAAATTCCAAAGGAGCTTGGTACGTTTGCCTTACTACTCTCTAAGGGTTGGAAGGACAAGACGGTAGTGGTCGCAAATGTGTCAACAGCCATTGCGACGATTGTCACTGCGATTGGTATATATGTGATTGGAAAGAATATTGATACAGCCGTCGCCCCACTACTCGCACTTACCTCTGGCTTCTTTCTCTATGTTGCGGCAAGTGATATTATTCCCGATATTCACGAACAACCGCAAAAAATCGGTACTGTTCAGGCGGCTATGCTGGTTACCGGGGTGATTATTGTGGGTTGGGTCATCACCCTGCTTGGTGTCTAGTTGTCACGCAGGATACGTGCGTGGTATAACAAACAATAGGTTCCGGCACGAAGAACGAGAGGACGCTTACGGCGACCGCGTTTAGCAAGAGAATCAAGACCAAAATACCGCCCTAGAGTACATGCGCTGAAGTATACTGTCGCCGTGTTCGGGCGGTTTTGGTATTACAGAGAAACTTTTGTTAGTGTCAGTTCACCGTTTGTAAACTGCTCGACGTATTTTTGTACATGCGTAAAAATATCAGGCAGAACTTCGGACTCTTCTTTCGTAAAATGGCCGAGTACAAAATCAGCGTCATGCATGCGGTCGCGGAGAGGGTTATAGATGCCAACCCGTATACGTGCGTGCTGCAAGCCGAGATGAGCGTTGAGCGATTTTATACCGTTATTGCCAGCATCTCGACCGCTTGCACGGGTACGAATGGTACCAAATGGCAATGCAAGGTCGTCATGTATGACTAAAAAGTCCTCCGCCGGGTCGCATTTATAAAAATCAACGAGAAGACGTGCCGCTTGACCAGTTTCGTTATAGAAGGTGGTTGGTTTGACTAGGAGGACTCTTTCGCCACCAATCGAGGTTTCGGCAATGTCACTATGAAATTTCGATTTTGCACTAAATGAAGCACCATATGACTGGGCGAGCTTGTCGATCATATGAAAGCCCACGTTGTGCCGTGTGCCGTCGTATTCTTTACCTGGATTGCCCTGGGCGAAGATTATTTTCATTAGCTTCTGCTTCTTTTTGTTGCTTGTATTTCTTAGTAACCGGCGCTTTACCTTCGGCAATGCGTTCGTTGTTGGCTTTGATTTGTTTCTCGTCGCGGAAGCTGAATTTTATCGGTGTACCGGCGTAGTTGTAGGTTTCACGAACGAGACGCTCAAGGTAGCGTTTGTAGCTCCAGTGAACGAACTTGAGATTGGAGCCGTAGATAACAAACCAAGGCGGCGTGGTGTCGGTTTGGACGATATAACGCAGTTTAGGGTGGGTATTCTTAAGGCCTGCTGGCGGGTGCTTTTGGACGGCTTTTTGGAGCAAGTCATTTAGGATACGAGTTTTCGTCGTTTGTTTGCGACGCGCATCGATGTCAAGAGCAAGATCGAATAGTTTAGTAACGTTCTGTCCGGTGACGCTGCTGGTAAAAATCAGCGGTGCCCAGGGTGTAAAATCGAAGGTACGAGTAATTTTTGGTGCTAAGGCATCACGTGTGTAGGCGTCTTTATCTTCAACCGAGTCCCATTTGCTTATGACAAGAGCCATTCCCTTGCCCGATTCATTAATAATGCCAGCAAGACGTTGGTCGAGCTGAGTATTCAGCTCGTTAACGTCCATTAGTAGAAAACAAACATCTGATTCTTCAATAGCTTGAAGCGTTCGCAGGACGCTAAACTTTTCAATACCTACTTCTTGTTTGCCCGGTTTACGCATACCCGCTGTGTCGAGAATTTCGATATCGCGGTCATTATAGCGGACGCGAATGCGGTTGACATCGCGGGTGGTGCCAGCAATATTGGCTACAAGCGCTTGCTGCTTACCGGCAAGGGTGTTAAAAAGATATGATTTACCGACGTTTGGACGACCGATAAGAGAAATACGAAGGATATCATCCGGCTCTTCCTCATGCTCAGCTGAAATGTGAGAGATGACCTCATCGA
>Ga0157370_10001352_pt1 | contig 30418 bp, 27 predicted proteins | sample C35metaG_FD_113463 | JGI IMG/M metagenome (GOLD analysis project Ga0157370, IMG submission 113463) | Corn rhizosphere microbial communities from Kellogg Biological Station, Michigan, USA - C3-5 metaG | ecosystem: Host-associated > Plants > Roots > Rhizosphere > Soil | place: USA: Michigan...
ATTTCTCCCTTCTTCATCCCGATGTTCATCTCCGACATCGCGGCGGGACTCGTGTCCATGCAGTTCCACGCGAAGGGACCCAACTACTCCACCGTCTCGGCATGCGCGACGAGTGCGCACGCCATTGGCGACGCGTTCCGCACCATTCAGTATGGCGATGCGGATGTCATGATCACCGGCGGAGCCGAAGCCACGGTGACCGCCATGGCGATTGGCGGCTTCTCGAACATGCGCGCGCTGTCCGAGCGCAATGATGAGGCCGAGACGGCCTCCCGTCCATTCGACCTGACCCGCGACGGATTCGTCATGGGCGAGGGGTCGGCCATCCTGATTCTCGAGGAGCTCGAGCATGCGCGTCGGCGCGGCGCACGCATCTATTCCGAAGTCGCGGGATACGGTGCGACCGGCGATGCCTACCACATCACCGCGCCGGCCCCGGACGGCGAAGGCGCGCAACGCGCCATGAAACGGGCCCTCATGGACGCCGATCTCACCCCGGAGACCGTGCAGTACGTCAACGCGCATGGGACGTCCACGCCGGCCAACGATCTGAACGAGACGCGGGCCATCAAGGCCGTGTTCGACGAGGCGGTGCAGACGCTCAACGTCAGCTCCACCAAGTCGAGTACGGGACACATGCTGGGCGCCGCCGGCGCAGTGGAGTTCCTGATCTCATCGCTGGTGGTGCAGGAGGGACGCATTCCTCCCACCATCAACTACCGCACGCCGGACCCGGAGTGCGATCTCAACTACACGCCCAACGCGATGGTGGAGCGGAAGGTCACCGCGGCGCTGTCCAACAGTTTTGGCTTCGGGGGACACAACGTCACGCTCGCCGTCAAGCGCATGGACGAGTGACCATGCCGGCATCTTTTGCATTCGACCCCGCGTCGCTGACTGATCCCGCTCTCCGTCCGATCGCAGCCCGCGCCGCGCGCGGCGAACGACTCACACGGGCGGATGGCGCCGTCCTGTTCCGCTCGCCCGATCTCATTGGCGTCGGCGCGCTGGCCGACGCAGCCAATCGGGCACGCCACGGCACGCGCGTGTATTTCGCTGCGAACCAGCACATCAATCCCACCAACGTCTGCATCCTGCGCAAGACGTGCGTGTTCTGCTCGTATGCACGACTGCCGAAGGAGGACGGGGCGTACCGCTACACCATGGAGCAGGTGTACGCGGAAGCGGCGGCGAATCCGTACGTGCGCGAGTTTCACATCGTCGGCGGCCTCGACATGCACGCGAATCTCGCCTACTACGAGGAGATGTTTCGCGGGCTCAAGGAGCGGCATCCCAGGGTCCACATCAAGGCCCTTACCGCTGTTGAGATCGCGCATATCGCGCGTATCGAAAAGGCATCCGTGGAGCATGTGCTGACGACGCTGCAGGCGGCGGGCCTCGACACGCTTCCCGGCGGCGGGGCGGAAGTATTTTCCAGGGGCGTGCGCGCCACCATCGCGGATCGCAAGCTGGCCGCGGAGGACTGGATCAATGTCCATCGCATTGCCCACGGACTCGGCATTCGCTCCAACTGCACCATGCTCTACGGTCACGTGGAGACGATCGAGGATCGCATGGAACACCTGCAGATGCTGCGCGATCTGCAGGACGAGACGGGCGGATTCCTGACGTACGTGCCGCTGGCGTACCATCCGGACAACAACGCGCTGGGCGAGACGCTGCACCGGACCGGCACCGCCACCACCGGCTATGACGACCTGCGCAACCTCGCCGTTGGCCGCCTCTTCCTCGACAATATCGATCACATCAAGACGCACTGGATCATGGTGACACCGTTCGTGTCCCAGCTTTCGCTGCACTTTGGCGTGAATGATCTGGAGGGCACCGTGGTCCGCGAGAAGATTTATCACGAGGCCGGCGCGCATACCGCGCAGGGGATGGCGGTGGACGATGTCCTGAAGCTCATTCGCGGCGCGGGCCGGGTACCGGTGGAGCGTGATTCGCTCTACCACGTGATCCGCACCTTCGAGGCCGGCGTGCCAGCAACCGCGGCGGCGTAGGCCGTGCGCATCGGCCGCATCCCCTACATCAACTGCTATCCGGTATACGGAGCGGTAGACCGGGGCATTGTGAGCCTGGATGGTGCGCTCGTGAACGGCGTACCCAGCCAGTTGAACCGGCTCATGGCGGCGGGACAGCTCGATGTGAGCGTCGTCTCCGCCGTTGAGTACGCGCGCGCGGCGACACGCTATCTGCTGCTGCCCGACCTGGCGATCACCTCCGATGGGCCGGTGCGCAGCGTGCTGCTGTTCTCCCGACGCCCCGCCGAGGAGCTGGAGGGCGGGAAGGTTCTGCTCTCGCGCAGCTCCATGACGAGCGTCGCGCTGCTGCGGCTGTTGTTTCGGAACGTGTGGCGGGTCGCACCGCACCTCGCGGCGGGGGACGCCGAATTGTCGGACGTGGGCAGCTTTCACGATGAGCCCCACGATGCACGGCTGGTCATCGGCGATGCCGCTCTCGTGCTGGGCGCCTCCGTGCGGCCGCATCACGGTACGCTGCCCGCCGCGCCCGCCGCGCCGTATCGCTACGTCTATGATCTTGGGGCGGAGTGGAAACGCTGGACCGGGCTTCCCTTTGTCTTCGCGGTCTGGGTGGCGCAGCGGGACACACCGGTGCGCGCGGCGCTGGACGTTCATGCGCGGCTCATTGAGTCGCGCGACTGGGGGATGCGGCATCTCGACGAACTGGCGGCGCAGGCGGCCGCCGCGACTGGTGTCGCGCGCCAGGTCTGCGTTGAATATTTTTCAGGACTCGACTACCGGCTGGCGTACGCCCACCTCGCGGGACTCACGGATTTTTTCCGCCGCCTCGAGGCAGCGGGCGAGGTACCCGGCGGCTCCCTCGCCTTTCTTCCAGCGGCCTGACCATCATGCGCGATCTGCTTGACTTCTACACCAATGCGCCGCTCCTCGAGCTGGGGGCGGAGGCCAATCGCGTGCGGCGCGCGCAGCATCCGCACGACATCGTGACCTACATCGTGGACCGGAACATCAACTACACGAACGTCTGTGTCGCGGATTGCGGCTTCTGCGCCTTCTACCGCCGGCCGAAGGATGGGGAAGGGTACACGCATTCGTACGAGGAGATTGGCGCCAAGATCGACGAGGCGAAGGCGCTGGGCGCCGTACAGATCCTCATGCAGGGCGGCCACAATCCTTACATCCCGTTCGCCTGGTATCTCGAGCTGCTCAGATACATCAAGCGGAATCATCCCATTCACATCCATGGGTTCTCGCCGAGCGAGGTCGATTTTTTCGCCAAGCTGTTCCGCATGGACGCGCGTGAAGTGATCCGCGAGCTCATGCAGGCGGGGCTGGACTCCATTCCCGGCGGCGGCGGCGAAATTCTCGTGCAGCGCGTCCGTGATCTCGTGGCCAGGAAGAAGGCGGGTGCGGACCGGTGGCTGGAGATCATGGAAATCGCGCACCAGGAAGGGATGAAGACGTCGGTCACCATGATGTACGGGCTGGGCGAGACACTCGCCGAGCGCATCGAACACCTCGAGCGCGTGCGTGAACTGCAGTCGCGGACGCACGGCTTTACGGCGTTCATCTGCTGGCCGCTGCAGCCGGAGAACACGCCGAAGATGTCGCAGCAGCCCAAGACGGATGCCGTGGACTACCTGCGCACCGTCGCCATGGCCCGCATCGTCCTGGACAATGTGCCCAATCTGCAGGCGAGCTGGGTGACCATGGGAATGAAGGTGGGGCAGATCGCCTTGAGCTTCGGCTGCAACGACTTCGGGTCGCTCATGATCGAGGAAAACGTCGTGTCGGCGGCGAACACCACGCATCGTACCACCACCGCGGAAATGGAGCGGCTGATCCGGGATGCGGGATTCACTCCGGCACGACGCAGGCAGGATTACTCGATCATTGCGCCAGGGAGTGCCGCGGCCTGAGCGTCTCCCTCCGCACGGGTATCGGCTACGATTCCCACCGCTTCGCGCCGGGCGATGCCGTGCGACTCGGTGGCGTGCGCATTCCGCACGACCACGCGCTCGAGGGTCACTCCGACGGCGATGCGGTGGCCCATGCCATTACGGATGCGCTGCTCGGCGCGGCGGGCGCGGATGACCTTGGCACGCTGTTCCCTGACTCCGACCCCGCCAATCGCGGACGTGATTCGCTCGACATGTTGCGCCACGCAGTCGCCGTACTGCGCGCCGGGGGATGGATGGCGCGCAACGTGGACGTCGTCGTCATCGCCGAACAGCCGCGCATCGGCCCATACCGCGCCGCCATGCGCGCGGCGCTCGCGCCGGTGCTCGGCATTGACGCGGGTGACATCGGCATCAAGGGCAAGAGCAACGAAGGCATGGGTTGGATCGGCCGCGCGGAGGGCATTGCGTGCATCGCGATTGCCACTATCGCGCGTGCTGCGGGGAGCTGAGCCATGGAGGGCGTGCTCGCCTGGGTCACATCCCTTCCACCGCTGGCGCTGTACGCCGCCATGGCGCTCACGGCCGGCCTCGAGAACGTGTTTCCGCCGCTCCCATCCGACACCATCGTGGCCTTCGGCGCGTTTCTCGCGGCGCGCGGTCGCGCGGTGCTGCTCGGCGTCTTTTTCGCCATCTGGGCGGGGAACGTGAGCGGTGCCATGCTCGTCTACGCGATCGGGTATCGCGTCGGCGGCACGCATCTGCAGCATCGCCTGCTGCGCTCCGGCGGCATGGGCGCGTCGGACCGGCTTGTGTCGCTCTATCACCGCCATGGCCTGGTCGCGCTCTTCCTGAGCCGCTTCCTGCCGGGCGCTCGGGCACTGGTGCCGCCGTTCGCCGGCGCATTGCGGATGCCCGTGCTCCCGGTCTTCGCCGCTATCGCCAGCGCGTCAGCGATCTGGTATGGCATTGTGACCATCGTCGCCTATCACGCGGGGCGCGACTTCGCGCTGCTGCGTGCGCGGCTGTTCGCGCTCTCGCGCGAGACCGCGCTCGTCGCTGCGCTCCTCGTGGTTCTGCTGCTGGCGGGATGGCTGGTGTATCGCCGCATGCGCAAGCCGTGATTCCCGACGAGGTCGCCCGTGCGTTCCTGCTCGAGCGCTATCACGACTTTCTCACGCTCGAGCAGCGTGCTGCGCGTACGACGCAGGACGCCTACGGCCGCGATCTCGAGCGCTTCGCGCTGTACGTGCGCAGCAGGGGCCCGTCCACGCCGTCCGACGCATCACCCCGCATGCTGCGCGAGTACATCTATCACCTCAAGGATCTCGGACTCGCGCCGGCGTCCATCCGCCGCAATGTGTCGGCGATTCGCACGTACTACCGCTTTCTCATTGCCGAGGGCCACGCCGTGCGCGACCCGAGCGAGCGGCTGGAGACTCCGAAGAAGTGGCTCACACTGCCGGATGTCCTGACGGTGGCCGAGGTGGAGCGGCTGCTGGCGGCCGTCACACTGGATGAGCCGCTCGCCTTTCGCGATCGCGCCCTGCTGGAACTGGCCTACGGGGCGGGATTGCGCGTCTCCGAGTGGATCACTCTCGGACTCAAGGATGTGATGCTGAACGACGCGCTCATCAGGGTGTTCGGCAAGGGCAGCAAGGAACGACTCGTGCCGATCGGCCGGAGTGCGATCGGCGCAGTCGCCGTGTACCAGCGCGAGTTGCGCCCGCGACTCGAACGCGGAGCGGGGAAGGGCGCGCTCTTCCTCAACGCGCGCGGCACCCCGCTCTCCCGAATGGGCGCGTGGAAGATTCTGCGCAAGTATGTGGAGCTGGCCGGCATCGCGCGCCATGTGACGCCACACACGCTGCGGCATACCTTTGCGACGCACCTGCTCGAAGGCGGCGCCGATCTGCGCGCGGTGCAGGAAATGCTGGGTCATGCGGATATCTCCACCACGCAGATCTACACGCACGTGGACCGTGAGTATCTGCGCTCGGTACACAAGCAGTTTCACCCACGCGGGTGACCTGGGAGACTGACCATGCTGCTGGTGATAGACAACTACGACTCCTTCACCTACAACCTGGTGCAGTATCTGGGCGAGCTCGGCCGCGAGCCTGTCGTCCGGCGCAATGATGCCATCACCGTGGAGGAGATCGGCTCGCTTGCGCCGGACGCGATCATTGTCTCACCCGGACCCTGCACACCGCGCGACGCGGGCATCACCGTGCCACTCATCCGGCGCTGGGGTGGTCAGATTCCCATACTCGGCGTCTGTCTCGGGCATCAGGCCATCGGTGAGGCATACGGTGGACGAGTGATCCGCGCCGGACGCGTGATGCACGGCAAGACCTCGCGCATCGAGCACAACGGCGGCGGACTCTTCCGGGATGTCCCATCGCCGCTCGAGGTAATGCGCTACCACTCGCTCGTCGTGGAGCGGGCATCGCTGCCGCCCACCCTGGAGATCCTCGCGACTACCCAGGATGACTCGACCGAGATTCAGGCGCTGCGCCACCGCGAGTTTCCCGTGTGGGGGGTCCAGTTTCATCCGGAGTCCATTCTGACGCAGCACGGCAGGCGGCTGCTCATGAACTTTCTCACCCTGGCCGGATGTTGAGACGTGCCTGCGGGTTCCTCGCGCTGCTCGGTGCGCCGCTCGCCGCTCAGCAGCCAGCCGTCTCTATCCGCCACAACGCGCCTGGTCCGCCGGGGGCCGTGCTCGACAGCGTGCTCGCGGCGCCGTACGTCGTCCGGCACGAAGCCTGGAACACGCGGCTCTTTCGCGATTCGGTTTTCGATCGCACCGTCGTCGTCATCGGCACGGACGCAACGGTCGCGAGCACGGTGCACGGTAACATGGTGGTCGTCAACGGAAATCTGTTTCTCCAGACGGGCGCGACGATCGATGGACGCGCGATTGCGATCGGCGGCGGCGTGTACGACGTCGGCACGCCGCTGGTCCGCGGGGGCCGGACATCATTTCGCACGACCCGGTATCACATCACGCGCGAGGGAGACACGATCATCCTCGACTATCGCGCGCCGTCGCGCGAGACGCCGTCGTTCCTGTCGCTCCCGGGACTCGACGGCGTGCGCATGCCTGGCTACGCGCGCGTGGACGGACTGGCGCTGCCGTGGGGCCCGCACGTGGCATTGGCTGGCGGCCGCCTGACCATCGAGCCGACCGTCACCTATCGGAGCGACCTTGGCGCCGTGGACCCGGCGCTCGACGGCGCGGTCCAGCTGCAGGATGGCTGGAGCGTTCATGTGTTCGCGGCACGCACGACGCTCACCAACGACAGCTGGATCTCTCCCGGTGTGGGCAATTCCATCACCGTTCTCGTGGCGGGCCGCGACTATCGCGACTACTGGCGCGGCGACCGCGTGGAAGGCCAGGTCGCGCGCCAATGGGAACGCGACGCCCGCACCCTGAGCCTGTCTGTTGGCGCTCGGACCGAACGCGACTGGACCATACGCGCCGGTGGACCGTGGAGCATCTGGGGTCAGCAATCCGCGAACGGCATGCGCCGCTTCAACCCTCCCGTGCTGCCTGGCCGGCTGACATCGGCCGTGGCCGCCGGGCGCGCCGAGCTGGATGTCGGCGACGTGTCGATAGCCGCACGGCTGGATCTCGAGCAGTCGCTGAGCACGCCGAATGGCGAGCGCTTTACGCAGGCCACGGTGAATGGCCGCGTTGCGTTTCCCACCTTCGGCACGCAGCGCTTCGAGTTCCGCATGCACCTGTTGCTCACCGCGGGCGACAGCGCCCCGCCACAGCGACGGGGCGGCCTGGGCGGAGCGGGCACGCTGCCCACGTTCGGCGTGCTCGCCATGCGCGGCGACGAGCTCGCCTATCTGGAGAGCGCCTACGAAGTTCCTGTGCCGGCGCTCACGCTGCCGATCGTCGGCGTACCGGTGCTGTCCTTTCGCGACGCCTTGGGCGCCGCAGGCGTAGGGCACATTCCAACCATCGAACAGAACCTGATCGCGCGCGTCGCACTGTCCTGGCTGCGACTGGACTATGCGTTCGATCCCGCCACCCGCCGCGACGCCTTTGCGGTGGGATTCGCCCTACCGGCACGCTGAATCGGCACTCGCCTTCAAGAAGTCTCGCGCCTATATTGAATGGCGTGAATCTTGCTAAGCGGCACGCCACCACTCAGCTGCCGTGAGCACGCTTGCGGTCATCCCCGCACGGCTCGGGGCCACGCGGCTCCCCCGAAAGCCACTCCGTCTCCTCGCGGGCCAGCCGCTGGTCATCCGGGTGTGGGAACGTGTCGTGGCGCTCGGCGTCGCGGATCGGTGCGTGATCGCGACGGATCATCCCGAAGTCGCCGCCGCCGCGCACCTGGCGGGTGCGGCGTGCGTACTGACCGCCGAACATCATCCGTCGGGAACGGACCGCGTCGCTGAAGTCGTGGCGCGCCCGGAATTCGCGTCGTACGACGTCGTGTTGAACGTGCAGGGAGACGAGCCCTTTGTCCCGGAAGGCGCCCTGCGGGGCGCGCTCGCCATCGTGACCCAGGGACGATTTGCGCTGGGCACCGCCGCGGCGTTCGCCGATCCCGCCGTGCTCGACTCGCCGCATGTCGTCAAGGTGATTTGTGCCGACAACGGTCGCGCCCTGTATTTTTCGCGGGCGGCGGTGCCGTTTCTGCGTGACCCAGGCGATGATGCACTGCTGCGTGGCGCGGTGAAGCGCCATCTCGGCGTGTACGCCTACACTCCGGCGGCGCTCGCCCGGTGGGTCGCGCTTCCGGCACATCCGCTCGAGCGAATCGAGCGGCTCGAGCAGTTGCGGCCCCTTGCGGCAGGACTGGACATGGGCGTGGCGCTTGTTGATGCCGCGCCATCGGATGGAATCGACACCGAAGATGATCTGGCGCGCGCCAATGCGCGCTGGGCTGACCTCCTCGCGGACTCACGCTGATGCCCAACTCTCCAGCACTGCAGACCACCAGATACATTTTCGTGACCGGGGGCGTTGTGTCCTCACTCGGCAAGGGCATCGCCGCCGCGTCACTCGGCCGGTTGCTCGTGGAACGCGGGCTCCGGGTCACCATGATGAAGTTCGATCCGTACATCAACGTGGACCCGGGCACCATGTCGCCGTTTCAGCATGGCGAGGTGTTCGTCACCGATGACGGCGCGGAAACCGACCTCGACCTCGGCCACTACGAGCGCTTCATTGACCGCGCGCTCTCGCAGGCCAACAACGTCACCACCGGACGCATCTACCTGAGCGTGATCAGCAAGGAGCGCCGCGGCGAGTATCTCGGCTCCACCGTGCAGGTGATTCCACACATCACCGACGAGATCAAGGCCTCCATGAAACGGATCGCGCCGGACAACGACGTGGTGATCGTGGAGATCGGCGGGACCGTCGGCGACATCGAGTCGCTTCCGTTCCTCGAAGCCATTCGGCAGTTCCGCCAGGAGATCGGACGCGAGAACACCGTGTTCATTCACCTCACGCTCGTCCCGTTCATCTCGGCGGCCGGCGAAGTGAAGACCAAGCCGACGCAGCACTCCGTGCGCGAGCTCATGGAAATCGGAATCCAGCCTGACCTGCTCATCTGTCGCACCGAACGGCCGCTCTCGGAAGATGTGAAGCGCAAGATCGCCCTCTTCTGCAACGTGGACTTCGGCTCGGTCATCGAGAGCCGCGACGTGCCCACCATCTACGAAATTCCGCTTGCGTTTCATGAACAGGGGCTCGACGAGCGTGTGGTGCAGCGGCTGCGGCTGGGCGGGCACGCACCGGATCTGTCGGCGTGGCGCGCGATGGTCGGGCGCATCATTGCGCCGAGCGAACGCGTGCGCATCGCCGTCGTGGGGAAATACACGGACCTGGTGGACAGCTACAAGAGCGTGCACGAAGCGCTCATTCACGGCGGCATCGCCAACGACGCGGGCGTGGACATTCGCTGGCTCTCGAGTGACCTGTTCACGTCGGCCGAGCGCACCGAGGAAATTCTCGCCGGCGTGCACGGACTGCTGGTCCCTGGCGGCTTCGGCGTGCGCGGCGTGGATGGCATGGTGGAAGCCATTCGCTATGCACGCGAGCGTGGCCTGCCGTTCTTCGGCATCTGTCTTGGCATGCAGACCGCCGTCATCGAGTTCGCGCGGGACAAGTGCGGACTGGACGACAGTCATTCCAGCGAGTTCGCGCCCGACTGCGCCAATCCGGTGATTGCGCTGATGGAGTCGCAACAACACGTGACGGACATGGGCGGCACGATGCGGCTCGGTGCGTATCCCTGTGTCTTGAAGGAGGGATCGCTGGCCGCGGAGGCGTACGGCGTACTGGATGTCAGCGAGCGGCACCGGCATCGGTACGAGTTCGCCAACGCCTATCGCGATCTGTTCGAGGAGCACGGTGTCGTGTTCAGCGGCCTGTCGCCGGATGGATCGCTCGTGGAAGTGATGGAGATTCCCGATCATCCCTGGTTTGTGGGCTGCCAGTTTCACCCGGAATTGCGCTCGCGTCCGACTCGCCCGCATCCGCTCTTTGCCGGTTTCGTGGCCGCGGCACAGCGCGCGCGGCGCGCGCGCGGAGATGGGCGCGACGTCGTGCACCAGGTATCGGCGGCAGGGTCCCGGTGAGCGGCCTGCTGGCTCCGGGCCAGCTCTTTCTCATCGCGGGGCCGTGCGTCGTGGAGGACGACGCTCTGAATCTGCGCATCGCGGATCACCTCGCCCGCCTCGCGGAGCGTGTGCCGGGCGGCGTCATCTACAAGGCGAGCTTCGACAAGGCCAACCGGTCGAACGCCGCGGCGGCTCGCGGACCGGGATTGATGGACGGGCTGGACGCACTCGCCCGCGTCCGCGCGCACTCCGGACTGCCGGTCCTCACCGACGTGCACCTGCCGGAGCAGTGTGCGAACGCCGCGTGCGTCGTGGACGTGCTCCAGATTCCGGCGTTCCTCTGTCGCCAGACCGATCTGCTGCAGGCCGCGGGTGCCACGGGCAAGCCGGTGAACATCAAGAAGGGGCAGTGGATGCATCCGGAAGGCATGCGCGGAGCGGTGGAGAAGGTCGCGCAGGCAGGCAGGACACAGGAAGAACGGCCGTCTGATTCGAGCGCCAGGTCCGCGGTTCGGGCCCGCCAGACCGGCTCCATCGCCGTGACCGAGCGCGGCACATTTTTCGGCTATGGCGATCTCGTGGTGGACATGCGCGCCTTCAGCCGCCTGCGTGCCGCCTGCGGCGTTCCGGTGATCTTTGACGGGACGCACAGCGTGCAGCGCCCGGGCCAGGGCGAGCACGGCGCGAGCGGTGGAGCGCGCGAGTTCATCCGGCCGCTCGTGCTGGCGGCGATGGGCGCGGGCGCGGACGCGCTCTTTCTGGAGACGCACCCCGACCCGGATCACGCGCCCAGCGATGGACCCAACATGGTCCCGCTCGACCAGCTCGACGATCTGGTGGATCGCGCCGTGGAGGTCTGGCACGCATGCCGGGGCTGATTACTCGGGACGAGGCGTGCCAGATCCGGCTGGTCGGGCTCGACGTGGACGGGGTCCTGACCGACGGCGGGATCTATCTCGGAGACGTGAGCGGCGCTCCGCTCGAGTTCAAGCGCTTTGACATTCAGGACGGCATTGGCGTGCGCCTGATGCGCTCGGCCGGCCTCAAGGTGGTCATCGTCACCGGACGTGTCTCCGAGAGCGTCCGGCTGCGCGCCATGGAGCTCGAAGCGGATGACGTGGTGCAGGATGCGCAGGCACGAAAGCTCCCGCTGTTTCGCCGCATCCTCGAACGCCATGGCGTGCCGCCCGAGCACGCCGCATTCATTGGCGACGACGTGCCCGACCTGGCGATCCTGCGTTGCGTGGGCCTGCCCGTGTGTGTGGCCAACGCCGTGCCCGAAATTCAGGCCGTCAGCCGGATTCGACTCGCGCGGAGCGGCGGCCGGGGCGCGGTTCGCGAGTTCGCCGAGCTGCTTCTCACCGCGCGCGACGAGTGGCGCGGCGTGGTCGAGAACTACGTCGCCGCGCGCATCTCGCTCTCGGAGGAGGTGAGCGGGTGAGCGCCGATCTCGTGGAGCGGGGTCGCCGGGTGATGCGGCAGGAATGGGAAGCGCTGCGCGAGCTCGAACAGCGCCTCGACAGCGAGTTCGCCCGTGCAGTGGAGCTCATGGCCGGCGCGCATGGGCGGATCATCGTGTCGGGTGTGGGGAAGTCCGGACTCATTGCCCGCAAGATCGCAGCGACGCTCACGTCGACCGGCACGCCGGCGGTATTTCTCCATCCGGTGGAGAGCGTACACGGTGATCTGGGCATCGCCGGACCGGAAGACGTCGCCATCCTGCTGTCGAAGAGCGGCGAGACGGCGGAAGTATTCCCCATGCTGGAGCAGTTGCGGCGCTTCGGGGTACAGATCATTGCCCTGACCGGCTGCCGCGAATCCACACTGGCTCGCTGCGCGGATGTCGTGCTGGATACGCAGGTGCGCGAGGAGGCCTGCCCGCACGATCTGGCGCCTACCACGAGCAGCACCGCGGCGCTCGTGATGGGTGACGCCCTCGCGGTCACGCTGCTGGAGCGCAAGGGGTTCCGTCGCGAGGACTTTGCCCGTCTGCACCCTGGCGGCTCCCTCGGCAAGAAACTGCTGACCCGGGTGCGCGATGTGATGATCACCGACAATCTGCCCGTGCTGGATGCCTCCGCTACCATGCGGGAGGCGGTCGTGCTGCTCGCCAAGCGCCGCGGCACGGTTGCGATCCTGGATGCCGAGCGGCACGTGCGCGGTGTCATCACGGCCGGCGATCTCACGCGCCTCATGGAGCGCGAGCGCGACATCTTCGTGATACCCGTGACCGACGTGATGAACCGGAGCGCCAAGCTCTCGCGGGAGGACGAACTGGGGAGTGCAGTCGTCTATCGAATGGAGCAATTCGGCATCATGGCCATGCCGGTGGTGGATGGCGACAATGGCATGGTAGGCATGGTGCATCTGCACGACCTGATGCGATCGGGAGTTGTCTGATGCGACGGGCGGGAATCTTCGCGGCGCTGGTCACCATCGTCGCGGCTGCGTGCCATAGCGGAACGGAACCCCGGATCACGGCGGCCAACCCGCTCGCCGATTCGGCGGATCAGGTCATGTTCGGCATCTCGACCATGATCACCAACCAGGGTGTCCTGCGCGCGCAGCTCAAGGCGGATACCGCCTACTTTTTCGACGGCAATTCGCGCATCGAGGTTCGCAAGGAGCGGACGCTGTTCTACACCAATACGGGGCAGCAGAGCGCGGTGCTCACCTCGCTCGCAGGCACGTACCGCGTGCAGATCGGTCAGATGGTGGCGCGCCACGACGTGCTCGTCACCACGACCGATGGCAAACGGCTCACGACGCAGGAGCTCACGTACAATCAGCAGACGAATCAGCTGAGCAGCGACAGCGCATTCGTCCTGACGGAACCTGACCGCCAGGTGCGCGGCGTCGGCTTCGTGTCCGATCCCGAGATGACGAACTTCACCGTGAAGCGCGTCATCACGGGAAGCGGAACGTTCACCCTGCCGGGGAGTTCGCCGTGAGGGTGCGGGCGCCTGCCACCCTGCTGCTGCTGATGGCGGCGGTCGGCCTGTCGGCGCAGCAGCCGGGCGCGCCGCCGGCGCCGACCGGTCAGTGCCGCCTGACCTTTTCGGCGCGTGACACCACGAGCCCGCTGCGCGTCACGTCCACGCGGCAGCCCAGTGGGCAGTACAACAGCTTCATCGGCGGCGGAGTGATCGCGCACTGTCCCGCGCAGGGCATGACGCTGGTGGCGGACAGCGCCGAGTACTACGGGGACTCGCGGCTGTTGCACCTGATCGGCCACGTCCACTATACGGAGCCACGGCTGACGCTCGATTCGGACCTGGCGGACTACTACATGGCGGATGAACGACTGGAAGCACAGGGCAACGTGCACACGCGGCTCCCGTCCGGCACGACGCTCGACGGGCCGCAGGTGCAGTACCTGCGCGCGGTCGCCGGCATTCGCGACGTCGCCAGCATGACGGCGCCGGGACGGCCCACCATCAAGGTGATCGAGAAGGATTCGACGGGGAAGCCGGCGGAGCCCATGACGGTCATCGCGAACACGGTTACCATGCAGGGAGACACGCTGGTCTATGCGTCCGGCCAGGTGGAGATCACGCGGCCTGATGTAATCGCGCGCGGCGATTCGGCATGGATGGATAGCGGGCGGGAATTCGCGCGCCTGATGCGCAAGCCGAGCATCACGGCGCGAGGCGACCGGCCGTTCGTGCTCACGGGTACGGTTATTGATCTGTACGGCCACAACCGGCTCCTGGACCGTGTACTGGCGCAGGGGTCGGCGCGCGGGGTGAGCAAGGACGCGACGCTCACGGCCGACACGCTGCAGTTTGCCATGGCCCAGGGCCGGTTGCAGCAGGTGAATGGCTGGGGGAAGTCCCGCGCACGCGCACTCAACCCGACCTATGACATCGTGGCCGATTCGCTCGACGTCCACATGCCGGACCAGCATCTGCGCGAGATCCGGGCGCTGCGCGAGGCATTTGCGCAGAGCGTGCCGGATACGACGCGCGTGCACACGGCGGAGCATGACTGGCTGAGAGGCGATACGATCTTCGCGTTCTTCGACACCACGGCGCGCCCCGCGGGGGATACCGCGTCGCAGCCGCAACTGCACGAACTCCGCTCTGCCGGCGATGCGAGTTCGTTCTATCAGATCGCGCCCAAGGACACGGCGGCGGTGAGCCCCGCCATGAACTACGTGCGGGGCGAACAGATCACCGTGCACTTCGCCAATCGCGAGGTGCAGAACGTCAACATCAGCGGCAAGGCCGCCGGGGTGTACCTGGATCCGCTGCCCAGGACGCCAACGGACTCGACACGGCGCGATACGACGGCGCGGGCGGCTCCCGCCCTCACGCCGCCGTCAAATACGCCGCGACCGCCGTCGGGGAGAACGCCATGAGCGACATCCAGCTCCCGCCGGAGGTCGAACAGTTCATCGAAGAGACGGCGCGCGGCGACCGCTCGACGGCGCTGGCGCTGCACGCACTCGTCGGCGCGGCGCGTGACAGCGGCGATGTCATCTTCAACGACGTGGCCATTCTGTATCGCGAGAATCACCTGCGCATGCTGCGCGAATCGGGCGGGGATGCGGACAAGGAGGCCGGACGTCTCAGCCTCGACGAGGTCCGCGCGCACCTGTCCAAGACAGTGCTGCCGCGCCTCGTGCAGGAGGGACTCATCATCCTGCCGCCCGGCGGGCTGGGTTCCAATGACGCCGCCATTCACATCGCGGAGCGCTACTGGCTGTGGCTGGTTCCGTATCGCGCCGCCATCAAGCGGACCAGCATCAGCACGGTCCTGCGTCACACCGGTGAACATGTGGCGCTCCGCTACAGCGGCGTACAGCGCGCGGTGGCGCCGCCGGGATCCGGCAGCATCCTCGAAGCGATCGGCCTCGTCAAGTCCTACCGCCGCCGCCGTGTGGTGAACGATGTGGCGCTGCGCTTGCAACAGGGGGAAATCGTCGGGCTGCTCGGCCCCAACGGCGCTGGCAAGACGACGACCTTCTACATGATCGTTGGACTCATCGAGCCGCAGGAAGGGCGGATCAAGCTGGATGGCGAGGATATCACGGAAATGCCGATGTACAAGCGCGCGCGCCGCGGCATTGGCTATCTCTCCCAGGAACCCTCCATCTTTCGCAAGCTCACCGTGGAGGAGAACATCCTGGCCATCCTCGAGACCATGCCACTCTCCACGGAGGAGCGCCACAAGCGGCTTGAAACACTGCTGGATGAGTTGAGCATCAAGACGCTGCGCGGCAACAAGGCGTATTCGCTCTCCGGCGGGGAGCGGCGCCGTCTGGAGATCACCCGGGCGCTCGTCACGCAGCCCCGATTCATGATGCTCGACGAACCCTTCGCCGGGGTGGATCCCATCGCGGTGCACGACATCCAGAGCATCGTCTCGGGGCTGCGGCATCGCGGCATCGGAGTCCTGATCAGCGACCACAACGTCGAACAGACACTGGACATCGTGGATCGCGCCTACATCATGTTCGATGGACAGGTCAAGGTGTCCGGCACGGTGCGCGAGCTCGTGTTCGATGACACCGTGGCCAAGATTTATCTGGGCCCGACGCTAACTGCGCGGCTGCGCGCGCGCTTTGCCCGATCCGCCGGATACGCCGCGGGAATGCCGGCCGGAACCACGTACGAGCCAGTCGGAGTCCGAGACCGATGAAAACCGGGATGCATCAGAGCACGCAGCTCCGACAGGAACTCAAGATCAATCCCCGCCTGTATCAGGCGATGGATCTGCTGTACATGCCGCTCCTCGATCTCCAGCAGCACCTCAAGCAGGAGCTGCTCAACAATCCGTTCCTCGAAATGGTCGAGCCGGAGGAGGAAGAAGAGGATACCACCACGGAGACCGAAACCGAGACCAAACCGGAGGAGGAACAGGGGGCGGACGACATTGATTGGGAGGAAATCCTGCTCAACGGGTTCGACTCGGGCGGGCATGCGGAGGAGCACGAGGAAAAGGAGTACTTCGAGCGCGTGACGGTGGACACCCGCGATCTGGGCGATTATCTGCGCGAGCAGATCGCGCTGCTCGATCTCTCACCCCGCCAGGTCGCGCTCGCCGAGGAGTTCATTGGCAACGTGAACGAGGATGGCTACCTGTCCTGCTCCCTCGACGAAATCCGCAACGGCATCAACGAATTCGTCGGGCGTGAAGCGGAGGAGCGCGGCATCGCGGAGATGGACGGGCTGCTGTATTCCGCCGAGGAGATGGAGGCCATGCTTCGGATCATCCAGAACCTCGATCCGCCCGGCGTCGGCGCGCGCGATCTGCGCGAATGCCTGCTGCTGCAGTTGCGCGAAGCAGGGCTCGAGCAGTCCGTGCCATACCGGCTGGTGAGTGACTGTTTTGACGAGTTGATCAACCATCGCTGGAGCGAGATTTCCAAACGCTTCGGAATCGGGCAGTCGGACGTGCAGACCGCGGCGGATGAAATCGCCAAACTGGATCCCAAGCCCGGACTCGTGTACAGCAGCGCCGGCGACAGCTACATCGTTCCCGATCTGGTCGTCGAGAAGATCGATGGGGCGTACCACGTCTTCCTCAACGATTCCAACCTGCCGCGCCTCAAGCTCAGTCGCGCCTATCAGGAGATCGCGCGTGACAAGAAGAAGTTCGACGGCGAGAACAAGGAGTTCATCTCGAACAAGCTCAATTCCGCCAACTGGATGATCCAGGCGATCGAACAGCGCCGCCAGACGATGCTCAAGGTCATGAACTTCATCGTGGATCGGCAGCGGGACTTCTTCGAAAAGGGAGTGCAGTATCTGAAGCCGCTCACCCTTCGCGAAGTGGCGGAGGTCATCAACATGCACGAATCCACGGTCAGTCGCGTGACCAACGAGAAGTACGTGCAGACCCCGCGCGGCGTACTGCCGCTCAAGTTCTTCTTCTCGTCCGGGCTCTCGACCACGGGGGGCGAGGACGTATCCGCGCGCGGCATCAAGGCGCAGATCGAGAAGCTCGTCGCCGAGGAAGATGCCCGGCGGCCACTCACGGATCAGGCCATCGTCAACATTCTCAAGCAGGGTGGCGTGCAGATCGCGCGGCGCACGGTCGCCAAGTACCGCGATCAGCTCGGCGTGCTCTCGGCGCGGATGCGCAAGCGCGTATGAGCGTTCCGGCGCGGGGAATCGCTCCCCGCCAGCTAGCCGCGCAGGATCTGCCCGCGCGTTCCATGGCACCGGGTGCCGTGGACGTCTCGGTGCTGGTGCCCGCCCGTGATGAGGCCGAGAATCTGCCACTGTTCATGGCGCAGGCCAGCGAAGCCTTCGCCGCCGCGCCGGAGCGCTACGAAGTCATCGTGGTGGATGATGGATCACGTGACGAGAGCTGGGAGCTGTTGCAGCGGCTGCAGTCGCAGTATTCGTTTCTGCACATCGCCCGCCACCGGTCGCCGCGCGGCATCGCGGATGCGCTCCGCACCGGGTTTCTGCACGCCCGCGGCGACGTGCTCGTGTTCTATCCCGCCGACCTCCAGTACCGCCCCGGCGACATCCCCCGGCTCGTGGCGCCCATCCTCGCGGGCGAGAGCGACATGGTCACCGGACGGAAGGAAGGCGTGTATGAGAAAGCCTTCGTCTCGCGCATCTACAATCGCCTGAGCCGTTCGCTGTTCGACGTGCCGGTGCGGGACCTGAACTCGGTGAAGGCCTACCGCCGGGAAGTGATGGACGTGCTCCCCATGCGGCCGGACTGGCACCGCTACATGATCGTCGTCGCGGCGGCGGCCGGCTATTCGGTGACGGAGATCCCGGTGCCGCTCTACCCGCGTCACGCCGGGAAGTCCAAGTTCGGCATCGGACGCATTCCGGTGGGCACGCTCGACATGCTCTCGGTCTGGTTCGAGCTGCGCTTTGCCCAGAAACCGCTGCTGCTCTTCGGCATGATGGGGGCCGCACTATTCGGCGTTGGAGTGCTAGCCGGCCTGGCGGCGTTGGCCACCCTGCTGCTGCGGGGCGTGGGCATACGTGCAGTCTGGACCATCATTCAGACCTGTCTGATAGTCGGCAGCATCTTCTTCGTAGGCGGGCTACTCGGAGAAATGATTGCTGGTCAACGTGCGGAAGTCCGTCAGTTGCTTGCGCAATTGAGCGCCCCGCGTTCCGATCACGATTCGGCATCCGACCACTGAACACCACTCCGCTCGCATCCGGTGCAAATGCTGGAGACGACGGCGAACCGCCGCGGCGTTCGCCTGCGATATCTGCGCATCACAGGCTGTTTCGTGTCGCCCAGGTCGCGCTCATGGCGATTGTGGTGTTCTTCACGGCGCGCAAGGTGCTCAGCACCTGGGACCCGATCCGTGGCGTAGCCGCACACCTCTCGCCCGACTGGGCGATTATCGCCGTCTCCTGTGTGCTCGTCCTTGCCGCGTACGCAGTGCTCGTGAGTGTCTGGCAAGCGGTACTGGGAGCTTGGAATGCGCGGCTTCCGTTCTGGGACGCAGCCCATATCTGGACCGTGTCCAACCTCGGGCGCTACGTGCCAGGAAAGGTATGGCAGCTTGGCGCCATGGTACTCATGGTCCAGCGACGCGGGATCTCCAAGGTTGCTGGGGCGAGCTCAGCGCTTGCAATTATGCTCGTGTCGGTTATTACCGGCTTCGTCGTCGTGGCAGTGACCGGGGCAAGTGTTCTTCAAATTCCTCGCATCGCCCTCGCGGCGATCTGGATAGGTAGCGCGACAATCCTGCTTGCCTTGCCGGTTTCGTTATCGATGGTGGGGCGGTTGCTGACCCGCCTCACGGGGCGATCACTGCTTCTGCCGCGTCTCGCACCATCGATCGTTGTGCGCGCCGTAGTTGGAACTGCCGTGGCCTGGTGTCTGTACGGTGCCGCGTTCCAGCTGCTCACGAAGGCGCTGCTTGGCAGCGCTCCAGGTGGAACGGAACTCTACATTTCCATTTTCACTGGATCGTACCTGATCGGATTCCTTGCACTCTTTGCACCGGGTGGACTCGTGGTGCGAGAGGGAATCATGCAGGTCGCCCTCGCCAACGCCGGATTCCCGGCGGGAGATGCCATCGTTCTTGTAGTGGCATCACGTCTCTGGCTCACCGTCCTGGAGATTCTACCGGCAGTCCTTTTCCTGCTCGTTCAGGCGCTGCGCGATCGTCTCCGATCCGCTGACTCCAACGGTACGTAGCTCGCAGCGGCCATGCTCGCGGCCTGCGAATGCAGTGGTGCGACATGTCGTGCGGCGCGAATCGACCCGGCTCGCTACTTTCCCTGCATGCGCGTGCTCGTCGTGACGCAAAACTACCCCCGCTTTGCGGGCGATCCGGCCGGAGCGTTCGTGGCGCGACTCGCTGTTGCGGCACGCACAGCCGATCACGATGTGCGCATCCTCACGCCACACGCTCCGGGCACCGCGGAGCATGAGGTGATGGGTGATCTGCCTGTACACCGGTTTCGTTACGCTCCGGAAGCCCTCGAGCGTATTGGCTACACGGGATCCCTCCATCGACGCGCGCTATCATCGCCGGTTGCCATGGCGGGTGTCCTGTTCTTTCTTGCTGCGTTCCGCCGTGCGCTCGCAGATGAAGTCCGGACCTTTGCGCCCGATATCATACATGCGCATTGGTGGATGCCCGCTGGATGGCTCGCGTCACGACTTGGAGAACGCCTTATCGTGACCTGCCATGGAAGCGATGTCAGGCTGCTTGATCGCGCGCCGCTGCGGCGGATCGGGCGGGGTGTGTTTCACCGAGCCAGTGCCATTACCGCAGTATCCCGCTTTCTGGCCCGTGATATTGCCAGGGTCTTCCCCGATCTCCGGACCCCCGTGGAGGTGACGCCGATGCCGGTGGATGTCGACCGCTTCGCCGCAGGGTTGGCAATCCCGAAGGCGCATCCGCCACGCATTCTCTTCGCGGGGAACCTGACGGCGAGCAAGGGCGTGGATGTACTCATCGAGGCATTCGCGCTTCTGTGCCAACGTGGTGTGTCGTGCCAGCTTCGAATCCTCGGCCAGGGCCACATGGAAGGGGCATTGCGTGCACTCGCGAAACGCCTCGGGATCGACGACGGTGTGCTGTGGTCACCACTCGTGCCCCAGGACGCCATGCCGGCGGAATATGGGGCCAGCACGGTGACGGTGCTGCCCACTCGCGGAAATGCGGAGGGACTTGGGCTCGTGCTCGTGGAGGCGCTGCTTGCAGGCTCCGCGGTGGTAGGCACCATCGCGGGTGGAATTCCCGAGGTCGTCCGTCCCGAATGCACCGGTCTCCTGGCTCGGCCCGACGATGCATCGGATCTCGCCGCGCAGATCGAGCGTCTACTCCTCGACGAAGCACTTCGCAACCGACTCATACGCGCGGGACAGGCGCACATGCGGGCCACTTACGCGTCCGGCCCGGCCGCGGAGCGCTTTCTTGACATCTATCGTCACGTCGATGCGACTGGCCACGTACGCTGAAGCGCCACCGGGCTGGCTCGCGCTCGCACGGGACCATGGCCTCTTCTACCATCATCCGGCGTGGATTGACGGCCTGGCGCGGTGCTACGGTCTGCACGCCACGTACCTGGCAGCTGAATCGCAGGGTGAGCTGCTTGGCGGTCTGCCGGTCCTCGAGGTTCCCGCGCTCTTCGGGCGAAGGCGCCTGGTAAGTCTCCCGTTCAGCTACGCCGCCGGACCTCTGTCTCGGTCGCCGGATGTCTCGTGTTTCCTGATGCGCGGTGTACTCGAGTATGCGGAGGAGCGCGGCATCAAGCGAGTCGAGATCAAGCATGCTGGTAACATCTCTGATCCAGCGACTGGTTTCACCCGAGTGATGCACTATTCCACATACCGCGTGTCCACTGACGGTGGGGAGAGCGCTGTCTGGGGTCGCCTGCATGCGAGCAGCACTCGACACAGCATCCGACAGGGTGAGAACGCCGGCGTCAGTGTGTCCAGCGGCCAGACCGAAGCGGACTGGCGCGCCATGGCGCAGCTTGAGGAGCGTACGGCGCATGCGCATGGCGTGCCGGCGCCGCCGCGCCGATTCTTCCTCGGCCTGTGCCGCGACTTGCAGCGGGCCGGACTGGCCGAGCTTTATCTGGCGCGAATGCCGGCTCACGACCTCGTGGCTGCCATGATCGTCTGGAGAGGATGGCGCGAATGGATTTACGCATTCGGCCCCTCGCGGCCCGAGCTGCGCGCGTTTCGACCCAATCACGTGCTTCTCTGGCGTGCGCTGCGCGATGCGATGACGGCCGGAGTCACCTTTGACCTTGGCCGTGCCGCGCCCGAACAGTCGGGACTGGTGGAATTCAAGCGCCGCTGGGGTGCCGTCGCAATGCCGCTTGCATACGACTACTGGCCAGGCGCCGCGGGTCTCAATGTCGCGCGCCGCGATACCGGCTCGCTGGCCCTGGCCGCACGACTGTGGGCACGCATGCCCGCGAGCGTCGCGCGCCGCGGGTCCGCGCTCTATCGTTACCTCGGATGACACCATGACGTTCGCTCGGCGGCTCAGAAAGAAGAGTCTCAAGCGATGGGCGCGCAATGCGTTCTTCCCCGCTTGGCGCGTTCACCTCCTCCGTTGGTGCGGCTACCAACTGGGACAGGAGGTCTACATTGCGGACGAGTTGATCATCGTTGAGGAACTCGCGCAACGTGACAACCTGATAATTGGCGACCGCGTCAGCTTTGGACCGCGAGTCACGATCGTGACCTCATCGCACCCGAATCGCTCCCTGATTAGGCCTGTCGCTCCAGTGGCGTCCGGAAGAGTTGTGATCGACGCCGACGCCTGGATTGGCGCCGGCGCGATCATACTCCCCGGCGTTCACGTTGGGCGCGGAGCCGTGATCGGCGCCGGAAGCGTGGTCGCGAGTGACGTGCCCCCGCTCACCGTTGTCGCGGGACAACCCGCGAAAGTGCTGCGCACGTTGGCCGTACCACCGGGATGGTCGTGATCCGGCTTCCCGATTTCGCAATGCCCGTATCGAGCGCCGACCGGTACGCGCTCGACCTCCTGGTAGATCTATCGCGCCTGGTACCGGTAGATGGCGCTGGTACCGATGCGGTCAGAATACAGGTGGTGGACGGATCATCCCCAGCGCACGCGCGCTTCGAGCCGTCGGAGGGCACGGTGATGGTCCGGCGCAGCGTGTTGCGATGGATCGTTGACGTCGCCGGTTCCGCGATTGAGCAACGCTCAACCGCAGTGGACCGATATGGGCGGGTACCATCATCAGAGAACCCCCTTGTCAGCTCGCACGCGGAGCGCGATCCTGTCGTCTCGCGCACGGCAATTGAGTTCCGCGATACAGTAATCGCGGCCGCCGGCCAGCGCCCGATCCGCTTTGTCGCGCCCTGGCCCAATGGTCACCGCTGGGCTGCCGCACTCACGCACGACCTGGACATCGTGACGTGGTGGCCAGTCTTCTCGCTTTTCCGCATCGGGGAGCTTGTGCGCAAGGGAAATTTCCGGACCGCTATGCGATCGGCTCGTTCCGCGATCGCCGCCGCAGGCCGCGCGCCCGTCATGGACGCAGTGCAAGAGCTCCTGCACATTGAGCGCGAATTGGGGATTACCTCGACCTGGTTCATCCTCTGCGGCACACCTACGGCACGAAGCATGCGCGCAGGTGATCTGACGTATCGGCCAGAGTCACCCAGTGTCCGCGCGATAATTGCGGCGCTGCTTGAGTGCCAGCATGAGGTCGGCCTGCACGGCAGCTTCGACACTCTCGAATCAACGCGCGACTTCACGGAACAGCGCGCGCGATTGGAGAAGATCACTGGTGCGTCAGTCACCGGCGGACGGCAACACTTTCTGCGAATGCGCCCGGGGCTCACACAGCGTGCCATGCGCGCGGCCGGGTTCCGCTACGACGCATCCTTCGGATTTCCCGACCGCAGTGGCTTCCGTCTTGGCGTCGCTGACGTGATCCCCGCATGGGACGACGCGGCGGGCACTCCCGCCGCTCTCGATGAGGTTCCACTGGTGTGGATGGATCGCACACTGAGCAAGTACCACGGACTGGAAGATCCCCGTGCCTGGACCAGGGACGCGTTGGAAACCGCCATGACGGCGCGATCGGTGGAGGGGCTCTGGGTGGGACTCTGGCACCCGAACCTGGTTTCCGCCCTCGGTTTCCCCGGCGGGCCCGAGGCATATCGAGCATTCGCGACGGAGCTCCTGGCCGTCAATCCGTACATCGCATCACTGGACGACCTGGTACTGTGGCGGCGCGCGCGACGTGCGGTACGAATCGCCCGTGTCTCGCCGAGTGGCGTAGTTGAAGCATACTCCCTGAACACGAGCCCGGCACAGCGCATCATGCTGGAAGATGCGCGGGGACGAGCGCTCGAGCGCGTGCAGGTTGGAGTCCCCGGCCTGGCGCGACACGATGGCTGACGCGTCGGATCGAGAGTAATGACGCCGTCTCCTTGCACGCGCCGGACAGTGCAACGATCTTTCGCGCGGCCGCATTGGCGTGTGCGCGTCGGCCACCGTCGTCGTTTGATATCCATGGATGACACGCGCTCGCGCGACGCCGCGCGCCCGGACTGAGCAAATATGGAATCGTGACAAAATCACCGACACCAGTGGCACGTGCCATGACCTCGCCCATGTCGCCGGGAGCGAAAGCGGACCCTCCTGTCTCGCCGCGCTTCGCACTGGGATGTGCATCGGTCGTCTACGCGCTGGCTACGCTCTGTCTATCCTATCCTGCGCTCGCAGGTCGTTTTCTCGTGAGTCCGCACAGCGATCAGTATATCGCTGGCTACGCATTCAGGGAATTTGGCGCCGCGATGCTCCGCCACGCTGGCCACTTCCCGCAATGGAATCCGTACCTCATGGGTGGAGTGCCGTACATCGGCGCCATGGCTGGAGACATCTTCTACCCCACGTTTCTTCTGCGTCTCGCACTTCCGACGGATGTCGCCTTGACGTGGTCCTTCATTATCCACGTCTTCCTGTGCGGACTGTTCACGTACGGCTTTCTCCGCGCGGCGGGATTGGGCTTCGAGGGCGCACTCATCGGCGGCCTTGCGTATCTGCTCTGTGGTCCCGTGGCCTCCCTGGTCTCACCCGGCCACGATGGAAAATTGTACGTCAGCGCCATGCTCCCGGCCGCACTATGGCTGTTGACCATAGGCCTGCGAGACGGACGTCGCTTCGCGTGGGGGTTGCTGACACTCGTGATCGGTCTGGCGGTACTCAGCCCGCATCCGCAGCTGCTTCAATACATGCTGATCACGTGTGGGTTCTACGCGCTGTACGTAGCATTCTGGAGCCCAATTGAAACACGCCCGGACCGCAGCACCGCACTGCGTCGCCTCGGCGCGGCGCTCGGATGCATAATTCTTGGCGCGGCCATTGGTGCCATACAGTTTCTGCCAGTACGCGAGTATGTGCCATGGTCTCCGAGAGCCGGAGGAGCTGGATGGGAACATGCCGTTTCGTACTCCATGCCTCCAGAAGAACTCATTAACACCTACCTACCCCAGTTCTCGGGAATACTAGATCACTACTGGGGAAGAAATGTCATTCACCTCCATTCCGAATATCTGGGTGCGGCTGCGCTGGTGCTGCTTGGCCTCGCCTTCCTGGCAAAGGCTCCGGCGCGCCGGCGATTCACCTGGTTCTGGTCCGCCGTGCTCGTGATCTCCGTGCTGTGGGCACTCGGCGGATATACGCCGTTCTATCATCTTATCTATGCGATCGTACCGGGAACCAAGTTCTTTCGCGCGCCAAGCACCATGCTCATGGTGGTTGGCTTCTCGACCGCGGTACTCGCGGGGGTTGGGGCGGACGTAGCGCTTGCGCGCCAGTTCACCAGGCGATACCTGATGGGGTGGCTACTGGGTGCATGCGCCATTACGGTGCTCGCATCGATCGGTGGCTTCACGAACCTGGGGCTATCGATTGCTGGACCGCAGCTGAGCGCCGTCGTGCAGGCGAATTCTGGCGCGGTGATCTGGGGAGCCTGGCGTTCATTCGTGTTCGTCGCGCTCCTCTGCGGTGCACTCTTCCTTTACTTGGAGCGGAGACTGAAGCGGACAACAGTCTTCTGGCTGCTCTCGGCAATCGTGGCGTTGGACCTGTGGACGATCCTTCGACTGTACTGGCTGTTCTCCGCTCCTGCGAGCGTCCTTTACGCAACAGACCCAACAATCGAGTACCTCAAGCAGCTGGATCAGCCTGTTCGCGTGCTGACGGCGGCGTTGGGTCCGGACGCGCCGCGGCGTGATCCATTTCTTGACGGCGACGCACTCATGGTGCACCGGATTCGGAATACTCTTGGCTACCACGGCAATGAACTGGGCCGGTATCGGCTGCTGGATGGCTATGCGAACGGTTATCAGATCGCGCTCGGGAGCCCGAATTTCTGGAGCCTCACCAATACCCAGTATCTGCTCACGAACCTTGACAGCATCCCCCTCGCGGGCTTCCGAAAGGTAGTTGGTCCCGTGAAGAACGCGGCCGGCTCCGCCGTGTCGCTGTACCGGCTGCCAGGCGACGAGCCGTTCGCCTGGGTGGCACCGGTGATTGTCAGGGCGCCCGACGAGTCCGTACTCTCGACGGTTCTCGACTCGCGCTTCGACGTGCGCACAGCCGCACTCTTCGACACCGCTGCCGCAGTGCAGGGAGTGCGCGTTACACGTCTCCCCGCTCCCCTCGCGATCACGACGCGTGCGACTACATACGCGCCGGGACGCATAGACGTTCAGCTAAGCGCGCCTGCGCCGGCGGGCTCTGCGCTGATTGTCTCGGAGAACTACTACGTGGGATGGACGGCCCAGGTCGACGGGAAGGCAGCGCCCATCGGCCGCGCGGACATGACGCTGATCGGGGTGCCGCTCGCCGCCGGTGCGCGACATGTCGCGCTCACATTTACCGACCCCGCATTCGAGAAGGGGAAACTGATCACGCTCATCGCCTTGGGGCTGACACTCATCCTGCTGGCGGGAGGCATCGGTCTGGAGCGGAGGCGGCATGGTTGAGCGGGCGCTTGTTATCGTCCCCACGTACGACGAGCGCGAAAACGTTGCCAAGCTCATTAGTGCTGTCCTCAGCCAGGATGAGCGACTCGACCTGCTCGTGGTGGACGATGGGTCACCTGATGGAACCGGCAAGATTGTCGACGACATAGCGGCCGTGAATCCCCGCGTACATGTGCTTCACCGAACCGGGAAGCTGGGTCTTGGAACCGCTTATGTGGCTGGCTTCAAATGGGCGTTGGAGCGCGAGTATGCATACGTACTCGAAATGGACGCGGACTTTTCGCACGATCCTGCCCACCTTCCTCAGTTTCTCCGCGCGATCGCGAATGCAGACTTGGTGCTGGGATCCCGCTACCGGCAGGGAAGGGTCACGGTTGTGAATTGGCCCATGTCACGCCTCATCCTAAGCTATGGAGCAAACCTGTACGCTCGATTCGTAACAGGCCTTCCACTCGACGATTGCACTGGCGGATTCAAGTGCTTTCGCCGGTCCGTTCTGGAAACCATCGACCTTGATTCCATCAGGTCGAATGGCTATGCGTTCCAGATAGAAATGAGCTTCTGGGCCTGGCAAAACGGGTTTCGGATTGTCGAGATACCGATCGTGTTCGTCGATCGAACGGAGGGGCAGAGCAAGATGTCGAGGAAGATTGTTCGGGAGGCGGTCTGGATGGTCTGGAGACTGCGCTGGCGAGCGTTGACGGGTCGAGCCTGATGGCAACGCGAGAATTCTACAAGATGAGCGGGTCGGGCAATGATTTTGTTGTCTTCGACACCCGGCAGGAAAAAGCTGGCGCGCTCGAAGACCCCGTGGTGATACAGGCGCTGTGCGCCCGGGGGACTGGGGTAGGCGCCGATGGGTTGGTCTTCCTCACTAACGCGGATGACCGCGCGCGCGCGGACGTTCGCATGCGGTATTTCAATAGCGACGGCAACGTGGCCGCCATGTGCGGGAATGCCGCGCTGTGTATCACCCGTCTGGCGGCGGATCTTGGGGCCGCACAAGGATCCGGCATGCATATCCAGTCTGATATGGGCATCCTTGCCTCTCGTCTGGTTGGCGCCACGCCTGAGGTGGATCTCCCGCCAGTCCGAGATGTGCGGTCGAACGTGTACATCGCGAAGGCTCCCGGCGAGGAGCGAATCGGATTCTGCCTGGCCGGCGTGCCGCATCTGGTTGTCCAATGCGCCGACGTCACCAGCGTGGACGTCGTCGCACGTGGCAGTGTCTTGCGCCGGGACCCCGGGCAGCTGCCCGATGGAGCGAATATCGATTTCGTCTCGCGTCGCAGCGATGGGAACTGGTCAATCCGAACCTACGAGCGAGGCGTGGAGGCGGAAACGCTCGCGTGCGGGACCGGCGCCGTCGCTGCCGCGATTCTTCTCGCTAAATGGAATGCCTCGACAATCAACACCACGCTCATCACGCGTTCGGAACGCGTGATGCACGTGACGCTTCAGAAGAAGTGCGACGAGTGGTACCCCTCCTTGCGCGGTGAGGGGCGACTGGTGTTCACCGGACAGTTGGCGGATCGCTGAAACAGTTCCAGCGGTGCGTTGTCACTCGTCATCGGGCGGGGCGCGGAGCTCCCAGCAATTTGCATCTTGGGAGCCCCGCACCTGCAGCCTGACGCTAGCGCACGAAGCTCACGTAGCCAGCTTCGTTGGTGATCACGCCGGTCAATCCCGAGCGATCAAAGGCGACGCGCCGTGGCGTACCCCCACTGATGGTCTGAAGCACCGCGTACGTCGTCGCGTCGAGCACCAGCACATCTCCGTGACTGGGCCGTGTCACATAGAGCTGAGTGCCATCCCTGGTCAGGGCCATGCCGAATCCGTCAGCCGCAGCGGATACGCTGGTGATGCTGGCAAGCGTGTTGGCGTTCAGGACGCCAAGGTCACCCGTTTCGTTGGCTACGAAGAGTTTGCTGCCGTCGGGCGACACCGCGAGATCTTGAGGCCGGCCACCAAACGTGACGCTATCCGTTACCGAGTTCGTGCTCAGATCGACCTCATACAGGGTCCCGGTAGTAGAGCTGGCGTACAGGACCGACGTCGCGGGATTGAGTGCCAACCCGTTTAGTGTACCACCGAGGGTAAGCGAGGTAAAGCTGTTATCGCTGGTGTTGATGATGAACAGGTGGCCCATCGCCGTCGTGACATACATCTTGGAGCCGTCATTCGAACTGAGCACGCGAAGCACAGGCTCCCCAATCGGGATGGTCGTTGTCTGGGTGTTCGTGGCCACATCTATGACGCCGACGGTATTTGAGCCCTGGTTCGTGACGAACGCTTTCGATCCATCCGGGAGAAACGCGACATCTGTTGGATCATTGCCTACCGCCACGGAGCCGCTAACCGCGGTGGCCGGAAGGTCGAAGCGGCCCAGCGCTGCGTTGTCCTGCTCGCCAACGTACACGACGCCGGAACCGGACACGGCCACCGCGAACGGACGGCCACCTTCCGTCGCGTTGACAATCGCGCTGCCTGCCGGATGGCCGATGACGGTGACTGCGACATGACCCGTTGCCGTACCGCTGGCGACCACTACCGAGGTCGTGCCGGGAGCGACAGCTGTCACAAGACCGGAGGTCGAGACTGTGGCAATGGAGCCCGATCCGGACGTATACGAAAGTGTGGGTGAGGCGATCGCATTGCTGTACTGATCGGCGACGACCACGGCAAGTTGCTGCGTGGCGGCGGGTAGAAGCGCAACGGTAGCCGGGGTGACCGTAACCGTCGATGCAGACCCCGGCGTTCCCGTCGCGGTGATCGTCACTGGACTCACGTTCGCCGTTGATGGTGCCGTCGCCGTCAAGGTGTTTTGTCCCGCAGTCGTCCCGAGCGTCCACGAGCCGGCCGTGGCGACTCCGCTGGGATCCGTCACCGCCGACGTCGCACTGAGCGTCCCGCCACCACTCGCGACGCTGAACGTGATTGTCATTCCAGCGACCGGCCCACCACTCGCCGTGGCAACCCGGACTGCGGGCGCATTTGTCACGCTGGTTCCCACCGTTGCTGTCTCGCCGGTGGTGCTTGCGACCGCCACCATGGTCGTAGGGCCGGAAGGCTCGGTTGACCCGCCACAGGCGGTTACAACGAGTGCAACAACCACGGCGCACACCGCGCGCGAGTATGCGCGAGGCTGCGAAATGAAGTCGGCTACCATGAGAGACCCCTTTGCGTGCGAGAGGGAAACGTAAGGCGCGACTGAAGCGGGAAACGAGAGCAGCGGCGGGGAATTGCGGAAGGCAATTAAGCGGCGTTTAATCGTAACGAAGCAATGCCAGTTTGTCTAGGCTCTGTGTGACAGGGGTGGTGTAGGGATTGCGGCGCTCGACCTGGCGTAGTGTAGCCGAGGTGGGACATGCCGCACCGACACGAACTGAGCGATGCCGAATGGGAACGCATCGCTCCCCTGCTGCCGCCGCTCGAGACGAACGGCACGTACTACAAGGATCATAGACGTATCCTCAATGGGATGCTCTTCCGGCTCCAGACCGGCTGCCCCTGGCGCGACCTGCCGGAGCGCTACGGACCCTGGTCGACCGTGGCCTCACGCTTCCGACGCTGGACGAGCGAGGGCCTCTGGGATCGAATCCTCGAGGCGCTCCGGCGTGATCTCGATGCGTTGGGAGAACTCGACTGGGATCTCTGGTGCATCGACGGCACCCACGTCCGAGCGCATCGGGTCGCCGCGGGCGCGGGGGAAAAATCCGGGAACCCTCCGGGAACGGGGCGAACCGGCGGACCACGCGCTGGGTCGCAGCCGCGGCGGGTTCTCGACCAAGATCCATCTCCTCACCGACGGAGGCGGGCTGCCCCTGGGAGCGGAGCTCAGCGCCGGGCAAGCGCATGACAGTCGCTTCGTGGAGCCAGTGCTCGAGAGCGTCCGAGTCCAGCGAATGCATCCGGGAAGGCCTCGCAGCCGCCCGCGTCGCCTCGCGGGAGATAAGGGTTACAGCTTCCCGACGGTGCGTGCTTTGCTGAGGC
>Ga0157370_10001353_pt1 | contig 30405 bp, 30 predicted proteins | sample C35metaG_FD_113463 | JGI IMG/M metagenome (GOLD analysis project Ga0157370, IMG submission 113463) | Corn rhizosphere microbial communities from Kellogg Biological Station, Michigan, USA - C3-5 metaG | ecosystem: Host-associated > Plants > Roots > Rhizosphere > Soil | place: USA: Michigan...
CAGCCGCGGCCCCGGCGAAACAGAAATAGAAACAGACCGGCGTATTGTAAAAGATAAAATCAGCCTCTTGCGCAAACGCCTGCACGAAATTGACAAGCAGGCTTTCACTCAACGAAAGGAACGTGGCGAATTTATAAGAGTATCGTTAGTGGGATATACCAATGTTGGTAAATCAACCATCATGAACTTGCTGAGCAAAAGCGATGTATTTGCAGAAAATAAATTATTTGCAACCCTTGATACCACTACGCGAAAAGTAGTGTTCGGCCATACACCTTTCCTGCTCAGCGATACAGTAGGTTTTATAAGAAAGCTGCCACATCACCTTATAGAAAGTTTTAAAAGTACATTAGATGAAGTGCGTGAAGCAGATATATTGTTACATGTAGTGGATATTTCGCATCCGCAGTTTGAAGAACAATTGGCTACGGTAAATAATACATTGTATCAACTAAAGAGCAATGACAAGTCCACCATCATCGTGTTTAACAAAATAGATCAATACGAAAAAAATACTTTTGACGAATGGCTGGAACCTGAAGTAAAACAGGAATTGCTGAATGAATTAAAAAATAAATGGCAGCAGCAAACCGGGGGCAAATGTGTTTTTATTTCGGCAACAGAAAAAACAAACATTGCAGAACTACGGCAAACCATTTTAAACATGGTAAGAATCCAGTACCAAATAAGGTATCCCTATAAAGCAGAATTTTTTTATTAAAAAATTTTTTGGCGGTGAAAAAAATAAAATGGTATAAGATTGAAGAAACTGCCGAAGAATTGTTGTTTAATGAAAACAATATTGCCGAAGTAAAAGTAAAGGATAAAAAAATCTGCCTCATAAAAACACATGATGGAATAAAAGCATGTGCATCCCGGTGCCCGCATGCAGGCGGTGATATGATGGATGCATTTTTGGATAAAAATGAAAACATCATTTGCCCGGTGCATCGTTATGTTTTCAATCTTGATAACGGAAGGGATCTGAATAATGAAGGATATTACCTGAAAATATATCCTGTGCAAATGAATGCAGAGGGCATTTTTTTGGGAATGGAGGAAGGTGGTTTATTTAGCTGGTGGGGCTGATAAAATCATTTTTGAAACATAGTAAAAATGGCTATTTTTGCCACCCAAAAAATATTCCTCCTTAGCTCAGTTGGTTAGAGCATCTGACTGTTAATCAGAGGGTCGTTGGTTCAAGTCCAACAGGGGGAGCAAAGGCCGATAATATTCGGCCTTTATTATTTATATACATCAGTGTTTAAAATTATAATGCAATTTTGTACACCGGCTTTTTGTGTTACAAATAAAGATTGAATAATATGATGCGTTCATTTAAAATACTTATCGTTGTTGCAATAATAGCCTGTAATAACAGCCAAAACAACCCGACAATAAAAGATTCATCTTTTGCAAAAGGCACTTATGGATATGATGCAGTTTTTTTAAAAAAATATGCGGGAAAAATTATAGAGCTTAAGCAGGACGATGCAACAGTTTTTTTAAGCGCCGATTACCAGGGCCGTGTATTTACCAGCACGGCAAATGGCGATAGCGGGATAAGTTTTGGCTGGATAAATTACAACCTGCTTTCTTCAGCACAAAAGAAAAAACAATTTAATCCCGTTGGCGGTGAAGAAAGATTCTGGATAGGTCCTGAAGGCGGGCAATATTCTATCTATTTTCCCAAAGGAGATTCTTTTAATATAAAATACTGGCAAGTGCCGGCTATTATTGATACGGTAAAATATGCATTGCAACAATCAGACAGCACCTCTGCTACATTTACTGCAACGGCAGCTATTAATAATTATTCGGGCACTCTATTCAATATTGCTATTACAAGAAAAATAAAAATACTAAACAACGACAGCATTGCAGCTGCATTGAATACATCGATTCCCAATGGAATAAAAGCAGTGGCCTATAAAACGATCAACCAGTTAAAAAATATTGGAAATACTTCATGGAAAAAAGACAGCGGTTTATTGTCCATCTGGTCGCTTGGCCAGTTTGCGCCCACCGAACAAACGAAAGTGATTATTCCTTTTTCACCTATTCAAAATGCAAAAAGCTACATCACCGATGATTATTTTGGTAAAATAGATTCATCGAGATTGTTGGTAAAGGATAGCGTTTTATATTTCCGTTGCGATGGAAAATCGAGAGGCAAGCTCGGTTTGAAACCTGTAATTGCAAAACCATTCGTATGCAGTTATGATTTTAATAAAAATGTTTTGACAATTATAATTCCGGAAGTGCATAAAAATGCGATGTATGTAAATTCCAAATGGGAATTGCAAAAAGAACCATACAATGGAGATGTGATCAATTCTTATAATGATGGCCCGTTGGCGGATGGATCGCAACTCGGGCCGTTTTATGAAATCGAATCCTCCTCGCCGGTGTATGAATTAAAGCCAGGTGAATCGGAAGAATACCACCAAACCACCCTGCATCTGCAGGGCGATTACGATTCGCTGAAAGTTTTGTTGCAAAAATTAATCAATATAAATCTTGATGACGTAAAAAACTGGTAACATGAAATTGTACAATACTTCAATTGGAGTAATACTTCAAAAAAATAATAAAGAGATTTTATTGGATGATGGTTTAACCAACATCATCAACCGCGATAATTTATTTGAATGGTTATCCAATCAAAATGAAAAAGAAATTCGTGTTAATTGGGATGAAATTGCTATTTATGCTCCGCTCGAAAAGCAGGAAGTATGGGCAGCAGGTGTTACGTATCTCCGCAGCCGAGATGCGCGAATAGAAGAAAGCAAAGATGCAGGCGGGGCCGATTTTTACAGCAAAGTATATAATGCAGAAAGGCCTGAACTTTTTTTTAAATCAATGCCTCACCGCGTAGCAGCACATAATGAAGAAGTATTTATAAGAAAAGATTCAAGCTGGAATGTACCGGAGCCGGAGCTTACTGTATTTATTAATTCAAAGGAAAACATACAGGCATATACTATCGGCAATGATATGAGTTCGCGCGATATTGAAGGAGAAAATCCATTGTATCTGCCACAGGCCAAAATGTATGAACGCAGCGCTGCACTTGGCCCCTGCTTATTTATTCCGGAAAAAGAAATTTCTCCGGATACAATTATTCATATTGCGATTACCAGAAAAAATAAAATTGAATTTGATAGTGCTGTCTCATTAAACAGGATGAAAAGAAAACTGCATGAGCTTGCAACGTATTTGTTTCGCGAAATGATTTTTGAAGACGGTGTTTTCTTGATGACCGGCACCGGTATTGTACCTCCGGCCGATTTTACTTTGCACGAAAAAGATATTATTGACATCACCATTGATGGTATTGGCACACTCAGCAATACCGTTGCCTGCCGGAAATAGAAAATATTTTTTTGAAATAATGAATGGTGCTACTTGAAGCAATAAACTCTGTATTTTTATAACCAGCAATTCATTCATCATCTCCATTGCTTTTGTTATGAAAAAAAAATTACCGGTTGTATGCATCCTTCTTTTATTGATTACTAACGTCAACGCACAAACGAAAATAGATTCATTGCTTACGGAAAACCGGAAAGACCCTGTCGGGCTGGATGTGCTGCAACCGCAGTTTAGCTGGCAGTTGATTAATTCTAAACGGGATATTCTGCAAACGGCCTATCAAATAATAGTGAGCAATGGTAATAACAAAGTATGGCAAAGCGGCAAAGTGCTGTCGGATTCATCGGTGCATGTTACTTATAAAGGACCGGCATTACAAAGCGGAACAAAATATACCTGGCGGGTAAGAGTTTGGGACAATTCCGGAAAACATTCCCCGTGGAGTGCCAATGCATTTTTTTATACAGCATTGCTAAACCCGACCGAATGGAAAGCAAAATGGATAGCACCGGGTTATGCGGAAGATACAGTAATGCGCCCCAGTCCTGTGTTCCGGAAAGAATTTACCACAAATAAAAAAATAAAATCAGCTATTGCCTACATTACCGCGCATGGCATGTACGAAGCAATAATAAATGGCAAACGTATGGGTAATGCATATCTCACACCCGGCTGGACGTCTTATAATCATCGTTTGCAATATCAAATGTATGATGTTACCAATATTTTAAATGAAGGTAAAAACGCAATTGGTGTAACATTAGGCAATGGATGGTATCGCGGTATCATCGGTTTTTCAAACAACATAAATTATTATGGTAAAGACATTGCTTTACTGGTGCAGATGGATATTACCTATACTGATGGATCGAAACAACAGGTTATTACTGATGATTCGTGGAAAAGCACCGATAAAGGCCCCATTCGTTATGCAGAAATTTATAATGGTGAAACGTATGATGCACGAAATGAAATGAGAGGTTGGACCATGCCGGGTTTTGATGATAAAGAATGGAGCGGTGTAAAAATATTGAATGCGCCCATGAAGGTATTGATTGCAACATATAATGAACCCGTCACCACACATGAAATAATTAAACCTGTAAAAATTTTTACAACACCCAAAGGAGAAAAGGTTATTGATTTCGGGCAGAACCTTGTAGGATGGGTTGTAATGAAAGCAAAAGGCAACAAGGGCGATACCATCACGCTATCTCATGCAGAAGTGCTGGATAAAGAAGGCAACATGTACTATGATAATTTACGCAACGCAAAAGCGCAGGATAACTATATTATGAGTGGTGAAGAAGAAACATATCATCCGCATTTTACCTGGCATGGCTTCCGCTATTGCTGCGTGAAGGGTGATGATGATTTAAAATCAGAAGACTTTGAAGCAGTAGCCTTGTATTCCGACATGGAACCAACCGGAACATTCAGTACCAGCAATGCACTTATCAACCAGTTACAACATAATATTCAATGGGGACAGCGCGGAAATTTTTTAGATGTGCCAACGGATTGTCCGCAGCGCGATGAAAGATTAGGCTGGACGGGCGATGCACAGGCCTTTTCCCGCACTGCTACTTTTAATTTTAATGTAAATGATTTCTTCAGCAAATGGTTGAAAGATGTGGCTGCCGACCAGGTGAATGGGGTGATGCCTTTTGTTATTCCCAATGTATTGGGCTTTGCTATCAGCAGCGCCGGATGGGCAGATGCAGCCACCATCATTCCGTGGAATATGTATCTCGCTTATGGTGACAAAAGATCGTTGTCGCAACAATATGAGAGCATGAAAAATTATGTGGAAAGCATTAGAAGAGTTGCACGGGATAATCTTTGGAACACCGGTTTTCATTTTGGCGACTGGTTGTTTTATCGCCCGTTTGATGATAATGACGGAAGGTCGGCGGTAACAGATAAATATTTAATTGCACAATGTTTTTATGCACATTCAACACAATTATTAATTAATGCAGCCAATGTGCTGGGAAATAAAAAAGATGCCAATGAATACACAGCCTTGTTGCAAAAAATAAAAGATGCATTTAACAAAGAATATGTAACGCCCAACGGGCGGCTTGTTTCCGGTACACAAACTGCATATGTGTTAGCATTAAATTTTGATATGCTTCCCGATTCAATGCGGAAACAGGCTGCGGAAAGACTCGTAGAAAATATTAAGAGCTACGATATGCATTTAACAACCGGGTTTTTAGGCACACCCTATTTATGTCATGTCTTAACGCGATTTGGTTATACAGCTATTGCTTATAAATTATTATTACAAAAAACTTATCCATCGTGGTTGTATCCTGTTACCATGGGCGCCACCACCATTTGGGAAAGATGGGATGGAGAAAAACCGGACAGCACTTTTGAAACGCCATCCATGAACTCATTTAATCATTATGCGTATGGTGCTATTGGCGATTGGATGTATCGGAAAATAGCTGGGCTTGATACTTATGAAGATGGTGTTGGCTATAAACATATCAAAATAATGCCGCATGTTGATACATCAATATCACAAACAGAAGCTTCATTAAAAACCTATTATGGAACCGCATCAAGTGGTTGGAAAATTAATGACAATGATATAATGATGGATGTAATCGTTCCGTGCAATACAACTGCTACCGTGTATATTCCCGCACAGGATGCAAATAATATAACCGAGTCTGGCAGTGCATTGAAGGAAAATATAAAAGTTTCGGGAAATGAAGATGGGTATGTAATAGTAAATATTGGTTCAGGCGAATATCATTTTATATCAAAAGGAGCGGTGCAAAAAACTATTGCATTGAACAGAAAAAATAATTCTGATAAATAAAAAAGTAAAGAGATAAATACACTTATTTAATATTTATAAAAAATCTTATAATCATTTTAAAAAAACATAATGAAAAAAATATTTGTATGGATGCTACCCGTTGTGCTTTTTTCTTTAGGGTGTAACAATGGAGAAAATAATAAATCAGCATCGGATGCCACCGCTGTTACGCCATCTACTGATGAATGGAAATTTGGAGTTGCTCTCTGGACATTTCACAATGTAAACTTTCCGCAGTCTTTGGACGAAGCAGACAGCGCCGGAATAAAATATATTGAACCAAATACATTTCATAATGCAGGACCTGCATTTAATGATTCAATCATCCGGCAATTGTCGCCTGAAGGAATTGCAAAAATCAAACAAATGATAGCAAACAAAGGGTTGATATGTGAATCTCTGTACATCGTCGGTGATTCTACGCTTGCTTCATGGAAAAAACAATTTGATATTGCCAAAGAATTAGGAGTAAGATTTGTTACCACTGAACCACCTTTGAACATGTGGAACAGCATTGATAGTTTAGCCGGCTCTTATGGAATCAAAGTTGCCATTCATGATCACTGGAAAGGTTTCAGCCATTATTGGAATCCTGATACTACGTTGCTTGCTATGAAAGATCATCCCAACTTTTTTGTATGTGCCGACCTTGGCCATTGGCCCAAGAGCGGCATTGATCCGCTGGATGCAGTAAAAAAATTGAGTGGTCATATAATTGCAGCTCATTTCAAAGATATTGCTGCGTACAACAATACTGCATTAAAAGATGTTGTTGCCGGAACGGGAGTTGTGAAATTCCCGGAAATATTGGCTGAATTAAAAAAGCAAAATATTCCGGTTAATATTTATATAGAAAGAGATTCGATAGAGCCGGGCGGAAATTTGCAATCGGTAATAACAGAAAAAAAATATTATGACAGCATTGTAAGCAAACTGCAATAAAGCAGGCTTAATAAAAAAGTGTTAGCAAATGCAAATCATATTCGGAATATTCTTTCATTTCATTGGCGGGTTTGCATCCGGCAGTTTTTATGTTCCTTTTAATAAAGTAAAAGGATGGGCGTGGGAAAGCTATTGGATTATTGGTGGTTTATTTTCCTGGCTCATTGTACCCCCCATTGCAGCATGGCTCACGGTTCCGCACTTTACGGATATTATTTCACAAATCGGTGCATCCACTTTTTGGTGGACGTATTTCTGGGGAGTGCTTTGGGGCATTGGTGGTTTGATGTACGGCCTTGGCATGAGATACCTCGGAATGAGTCTTGGTAATTCAGTGCTGTTAGGATTTACTTCTGCATTTGGATCGTTGGTACCTTCTGTTTATTACAACTTTCATCCGCAGGCAGGCAAAACAACTTTTCATGATTTACTCACCACATCCTGGGGGCGAATAGTTTTATGCGGAATATTGATATGTTTAATAGGCATTGTTATTTGCGGCCGTGCCGGAATGATGAAAGAAAAAGAATTGCCCGATGAAAAAAAGAAAGAGAGCATAAAAGAATTTAACCTAATAAAAGGATTAATCATCTGCACAATTTCGGGTATCCTCAGTGCGTGTTTTAATTTTGGAATTGAAGCCGGTTCACCAATGGCAGAGGTAGCGAATAATACATGGAAGGCAGCACATCCCGCAGAAGCTATAAATTTTTTATATCGTAATAATGTTATTTATGTAGTATTACTGTGGGGTGGGCTTACCACTAATTTTATTTGGTGTATGTTTTTAAATGCACGCAACAAAACTTTTGGAGATTATGTTAATAGTAAAACAAACCTTCGGCGCAATTATCTTTTTTCTGCCATTGCCGGCACCACGTGGTTTTTGCAATTTTTCTTTTATGGAATGGGAGAAAGCAAGCTGGGCAATGGCGCCAGCAGTTGGATATTACACATGGCATTTATAATTCTTGTTGCCAACATGTGGGGATTTGTATTAAAAGAATGGAAAGATGTTTCCGGAAAAACACGAAGCACCATCATTACAGGAGTGGCAATAATTATTCTGTCAGTAATATTAGTGGGTTATGGAAATGCAATAAAAAACGCCTAAACCACGAAGGGAGAAAACACATTACTCAAACTTTTATTTACGAATGATAAAGAGATAAACATTATTATGGAAACAAAAAATATAAACCCTCTTCAAAACTCACCTTTAGGGGCGGGGGAGTTCAAACACGTAAGTTATTTGTGGGATGAAGCAAAAGCTACTTCAATGAAAGGCGATGAAGTAGCATTGCTTATTTACCGTTCAAACTTATTGGGAGCAGATTTGCGTTTAACAAATTATGGAGGCGGCAATACATCATGCAAAGTCATAGCAAAAGATCCATTAACAAACAAAGATGTTGAAGTGATGTGGGTAAAAGGAAGCGGCGGTGATTTGGCAACCATGAAACGAAATGGCTTAGCAGCATTATATGTTGATCGTTTACACAATTTAAAAAATGTATATCGTGGAATTGAGCATGAAGATGAAATGGTAGAATTATTCAATCATTGCATTTATGATCTCAATTCAAAAGCACCATCAATAGATACACCATTACATGCGTTTCTTCCGTTCAAACATATTGATCACTTGCATCCCGATGCAGCTATAGTAATTGCTGCAGCAAAAGATGGAAAAAAAATTACGCAGCAATTATTTAATGGAACAATAGGTTGGGTAGATTGGCAACGGCCTGGCTTTGATCTTGGTTTGAAATTAAAAAAATATTTGGATGATAATCCCAACATTCGAGGCATCATGCTTGGCTCGCATGGATTATTTACCTGGGGCAATACTTCGTATGAAAGTTATATAAACACACTCGAAGTAATTGAACGATGTGCAGAATATATAGCACTCCCGCCCCCCGAAGGAAGGATTAAGAAAGAAACTTTTGGAGGACAAAAAATTCAATCATTGCCAAAAGAAGAACGATTACAAAAAGCAATTGCACTAATGCCTATACTTAGAGGTTTCTGCTCAAATAGTGATTCTCGTAACTCCCCTTTGGGGGATGGGGGTAAGGGCGGGGCCATCGGTCATTTCACCGATGATGATCGTGTTCTTGAATTTATCAATTCAAATGATTTGGAAAGATTAGCGCCAATGGGCACCAGTTGCCCGGATCATTTTTTACGTACAAAAATTTCTCCGCTTGCTTTAAATCTTACAACAGATGAAAATGTAAACAATGTTGCTGCAATAAAAGAAAAATTACAACTACAATTTGATGCGTACAGAAAAATGTATGCTGCATATTATGAAAGCTGCAAACATCCCGGTAGCCCTGCAATGCGCAATCCAAACCCCGTGGTGATTTTATATCCCGGTATCGGTATGTTCACTTTTTCAAAAGATAAACAAACTGCAAGAGTAGCCGCAGAATTTTATATAAATGCCATCAATGTAATGAAAGGGGCTGAAGCAATATCGGAATACACATCACTGCCGCGACAGGAAGCATTTGATATAGAATACTGGGTGCTTGAAGAAGCAAAGTTGCAACGAATGCCAAAACCAAAACCATTGAGTGGAAGAATTGCATTGATAACAGGAAGTGCCGGTGGCATTGGAAAAGCTATTGCAAAAAAATTTGCAGAAGAAGGAGCCTGTGTTGTGATTAATGATGTTAACGAAGAGAGAATGAAAGCCGCGATGGAAGAATTTCAAAAACAATTTGGGAAAGATATTGTTACTTCTGTTGTGCTTGATGTTACCAACAATGAAACTATTGAAACAGCATTTGCTGAAACTGTACTTGCATTTGGGGGAGTTGATATTGTGGTAAACAATGCGGGCATCAGTATTTCCAAATCAATTGCAGATCATACCATGCAAGATTGGAATAAGTTGTATGATATTTTAGTAAAAGGACAATTCCTTGTTTCAAAACACGCAATAGAAATTATGCGTAAACAAAATATCGGCGGAGACATTATCAATATTGTTTCAAAAAATTCTGTTGTTGCCGGGCCGAACAATGCCGGTTATGGAAGTGCAAAAGCAGCGCAGGCACATCTTTCAAGACTGTTAGCAGCAGAATTGGGTGGCGATAAAATTCGCGTAAACACTGTAAACCCCGATGCAGTAATTACAAATTCAAATATCTGGGCCGGAGGTTGGGCAGAAGGTCGTGCAAAAGCTTACGGAATCACTGTTGAAGAATTGCCTACATATTATGCAAAGAGAACTTTGTTGAATGAAACCATTTTGCCGAAAGATATTGCCAACGCATGTTTTGTATTTGTGAGCGGGTTATTAAATAAATCTACCGGCAACACATTGAATGTAGATGGAGGATTAACTGCTGCGTTTTTGAGATGACGGCCCCTAATCCCCGAAGGGGGAATGAATAAACTTCGAATTGATAATTCTATTTTTCCTGATGAAACAACAAATGATTTGTTTTCCTATCTTACAATTGGTGATGCTGCAAAACCTGATGAATTGCCGAAGGAAACTGTAATGAAAAAATGGTGGAGCTATATGAAAGATAGTATGGAGACTAATGAAAATGATTCACCAGTTACAATTTCACTGAAGGAAGTATTTTATCTACCATAATTTTTTAACCAGGATAATCATAGAAATCCTATAAATCGTGGTTCAGACAAATGAAAATTGAAAAATATAAGATTGATGAACAGAATCAATCACTGCTTAAAGAACACAAAAGAAAATTTGATATTATTTCTCCCGGAATAAAAAATGTCGAAGACATTTTACAGAAGTTGATAGAATTTCAAATCGCCATTCCTTCGTGGGCTTTGGGCACAGGAGGCACCCGTTTTGGAAAGTTCAGCGATGGCGGTGAGCCGCGTTCTATCGAAGAAAAAATCGAAGATGTGGGATTGCTTCATGCACTCAATCGCTCAAGCGGTGCCATTTCATTGCACATACCATGGGATGTTCCAAAAGATTACAAAGCCATTAAATCTTTAGCCAAACAATTGGGGTTGCGTTTCGATGCAATGAACTCGAATACCTTCCAGGATCAACTGGGTCAGCCATTGAGTTATAAATTTGGTTCATTACAACATGTAGATAAAGCAGTGCGCAAACAAGCCATCGCGCACAATATAGATGTGATTAAACATGGAGTTGCATTAGGATCAAAATCATTGACAGTTTGGTTAAGTGATGGGAGCTGCTTTCCGGGACAATTAAATTTCAGGAAAGCATTTCAAAACACGCTGGAATGTTTGCAGGAAATCTATGCTGCTTTACCAAACGATTGGAAAATATTTATAGAATACAAAGCGTATGAACCCAATTTTTATTCGATGACCGTTGGAGATTGGGGGCAATCTTATTTATACGTAAATAAACTCGGTCCCAAAGCATATGCATTAGTTGATTTAGGCCATCATTTACCCAATGCAAATATTGAACAGATTGTTGCATTGTTATTAATGGAAAAAAAATTAGGCGGTTTTCATTTTAACGATAGTAAATATGGCGATGATGATTTAACCGTTGGCAGCATTAAACCTTACCAGTTATTTCTGATATTTAACGAACTCGTTGAAGGAATTGAAGTCCAACAAAATATCCCTTTAGGGGCAGGGATTTTTGCGTGGATGATAGATGCAAGCCATAATGTGAAAGATCCAATGGAAGATTTATTGCAATCGGTAGAAGCCATAATGATTGCATACACACATGCATTAATAGTTGACAGAAAAAAATTAATTGCAGCGCAGGAAGCAAATGATGTGGCCCTGGCACAGGAAATTTTGCAGGAAGCCTTTCGTACCGATGTTAGGCCAATCGTTGCAGAATCACGATTGCGAAGCGGCGGTGCAGTAGACCCGTTACAATTTTTCCGCGTGCAAAAAATAAGAAAGCAACTTATCAAACAAAGAGGAAGTAAAACTATTGCAACAGGATTGTGATGAAAAAACTGCCCGTAATGCTCATCTTCGACATTGGCAAAACCAATAAAAAATTATTGTTGTTTGATGAGGACTACCATGTAGTTCACGAAACTTCCATTCAATTAAATGAAACCACTGATGAGGATAATTTTCCCTGCGAAGATGTGCTTGCACTTACGCATTGGATGAAAGATTCGTTTAACATCATTGCGCAAGATAACAGGTTTAATATTCGTGCAATCAATTTCTCGGGTTATGGCGCTAGCTTTGTGTTGCTTGATGAAAAATTAAAGCCAATACTTCCGTTATACAATTATTTGAAACCTTATCCCGAACAATTGCAACAGCAATTTTATAACACTTATGGCGGACAAAGTTTAATTACAAAACAAACTGCTTCGCCCGTGTTGGGCAGTTTAAATTCAGGAATGCAATTATACCGGTTGAAGTATGAAAGACCTGAAATTTTTAAAAAGATAAAATATGCATTGCATCTTCCCCAGTATTTAAGTTTTATTTTCACCGGCAAAGTTTATAGTGAGGTAACCAGTATTGGTTGTCATACTCATCTTTGGAATTTTCAACAGCAGCAATATCACAAATGGGTAATAAAAGAAGGGGTGGATACACTACTTCCGCCAATAGTAAACAGCAATACCATTGGAGGTTACATCAATAAAAATATTTTGGTTGGGGTTGGATTGCATGATAGTTCGGCAGCATTAATACCTTATCACAGTTCATTTACTGAACCATTTGTTTTACTATCCACCGGCACATGGTGCATTTCATTAAACCCGTTTAATCATACTTCTTTGTCGGACGAAGAATTGAAAAATGATTGCCTGATGTATCTTTCTTACAAAGGAGAAGCAATAAAAGCATCAAGGCTTTTTGCAGGCCACGAATTTAATGAGCAGGTAAACAGGATTGCGACATACTTTCATCAATCAAAAGAAAAATATTTTTCCCTGTTATTTGATAAAAAAATTTTGGATAAATGTATAAAATACGAAAGGCAAAAGCGGATGGAAAATCAACTAAAAAGTTTTCAGCAGCGAAACCTCAGCGAATTTGAAAATGATGTGGAAGCTTATTATCAACTATTGATTAATTTGGTGACAGTGCAGGTTGCTTCCACGCAATTGATTTTGAAAGGAAGCCCTGTAAAGAAATTGTTTGTAGACGGTGGTTTCAGCAGTAATGTACTATTTATGAAATTACTTGCGGATTCATTTCCCCAAATGAGTGTTTACGCTGCAGAAGTTCCACAGGCCGCGGCTTTAGGTGCAGCACTCATTATGCATGAACATTGGAATAAAAAAAGTTTTCCGGAAAAATTTATTCAATTAAAAAGATATTTCCCTTCCTCGCAAAGCTCCTGATGTTTTTATAAATTATTTTTGGATTAAAGTTCCGGAAGCCCTAAAATTATTTGATGTAGTAGCAGGTGTTGAAGCATTGAACAAAAAAATCAAGGATATGCGAAACAGCATGAACGAAGAGATATATGGATTGCTGCCAACGAGTGAATCGAAAATAAGATCCCTGGTTGCATTGGCTCTGGATATGCGCTGGTCGTGGAATCATGAAGCAGATGAATTGTGGCAACAACTTGATCCGGATTTGTGGGAACTTACTCACAACCCATGGATCGTTTTACAAACTGTTTCAAAAGACCGGCTGGAAGAGCACTTAGCAGATTCCACTTTCACTGATAAAGTGAATGAATTAGTAAAATTAAAAGAAGCATCATCGTCAGAGTCAGGATGGTTTCAGCAGGCACATCCAAATGCTGCATTAACCTGTGTTGCTTATTTCAGCATGGAATATATGTTAAGTGAAGCATTGCCCATTTATGCCGGTGGATTGGGTAATGTTGCCGGCGATCAATTAAAATCCGCAAGCGATTTAAATATACCGGTTGTTGCCATCGGGTTGTTGTATGGACAGGGATATTTCAGGCAGCAAATTGATAAAGACGGATCTCAAAAGGCTTTATTCCCATACAATGATCCGGGTCAATTACCTATCACTCCATTGCGATTGCCTAATGGTGAATGGCTGCGTATAAAAGTTTCTTTGCCTGGGTTTCCGGTTTGGTTGCGCTGCTGGCAGGTGCAGGTTGGGAAATTAAAATTGTATTTGCTCGATAGCAATGATGCAGCAAATCTTCCATGGCATCGCGGCATCACCAACGAAATTTATGGTGGCGGAACTGAAACACGCATCAAACAGGAAATCATTTTAGGTATTGGTGGATGGAAGTTATTAAAAGAGTTAGACATTCATCCCGAAGTATGTCACATGAATGAAGGTCATGCTGCTTTTTTGATATTGGAACGTGCTGCTGATTTTATGAAAGTACATAACGTTTCTTTTAATGAAGCCTTAGCGGTAACCCGCGCGGGCAACATCTTCACCACGCACACTGCTGTTGCAGCCGGGTTCGATCACTTCAGCCCTGAATTGATGGAGCAATACTTTGGCGCTTATGCAAAAGATGAACTCAATATTTCTTTTAACGAGTTCATGTCATTAGGCAGGCAATTTGCAAACAATATGTCTGAGAGTTTTAATATGGCTTATCTCGCTATTCGTGGAAGTGGTGCTGTGAATGGTGTAAGCAAACTTCATGGAAGTATAAGTCGTCATCTTTTTCAACATCTCTTCGATCGTTGGCCTGCGCATGAAATTCCTATTGACTCAGTTACCAATGGTGTGCACATGCCGAGTTGGGATTCTGAATTTGCCGATGAAATATGGACAAAAGCCTGCGGCAAAGACCGGTGGAAAGGCAGTCTTGAAACACTGCGTGAGAATATGTTGAAAGTGCCGGGCGAAAAACTTTGGCAAATGCGAATACAATCGCGCAAAGTATTAGTAGAATATATAAGAAAAAGATTTGAAAGACAAGTTTCGGTTTCAGGGCAAACAGAAATTATTGAAGCAGCAAAACATGTATTGGATCCCGATGTATTAACACTGGGTTTTGCAAGAAGATTTGTAAAATATAAACGACCGACATTATTATTATATAATGAAGAAAGGCTGGTTCGCATACTTACTAATAGTGAAAAACCGGCACAATTAATTATTGCCGGTAAAGCGCCGCCTTATGATGAAGCCAGCAAAGCATTAATAAAAGAATGGATACAATTTATCCAGCGACATAACTTGTATAAAAATGTTGTGTTCCTGAGCGATTATGATATGTTGCTAACAGAAAATATGGTGCAGGGCGTTGATGTGTGGATCAATACACCGCGAAGGCCGTGGGAAGCCTGCGGAACAAGTGGTATGAAAGTGTTGGTGAATGGTGGTATTAACCTATCTGAATTAGATGGATGGTGGGCTGAAGCATATAACGAAAATGTGGGTTGGGCCATTGGTGATATGCAGGAACATGGTGATGACCCGGCATGGGATGCGGCAGAAGCGGAGAACTTGTATAATATTCTTGAACAACAGGTGATCCCTTTATTTTATTCGCGTAATGAAAAAGGAATTCCGGAAAAATTGATTGAAATGATGCGCAATAGCATGGCCAACTTAACACCGCAATATGCTGCCAACCGCACCGTACGTCAATACACAGAAAATTATTACTTGCCTGCTGCTGAAAAATATTTGCAGCGTGCAAAAAATAATGATGATACCGGCAAGAGAATGATGAATGCAAAGAATGAATTAATAAGTAAATGGAATGGAATACATTTTAATAATATAAAAATTGAAACCAGGGAAGATGGTTATACCTGGAGTGCACGTATCTTTTTAAATGGGATTGATGAAAATAAAGTAGCCGTTGAATTATATGCAGATGCAAAGAATGATGATAAAGCTGAAAGAATTACCATGCAGCTTCAATCGCCAGGCGCAGGTGAAAAATTATATTATGCAGAAGTGCAGACAAAAAGGCCCGCGAGTGATTACACTATCCGGATTATTCCTCACTATGAAAATATAAAAGTGCCATTAGAAAATAATTTGATCCTCTGGCAGCGATGATAAAAAATAATCATTATTGAAAATTTTATATTCATCGTTATGATACATGAAAAATAAAATGGTACAATTATTTTGACATATAGTCTTATACTTCCTATCACTCCTGGCAAGGAAATCAGAAATGCAAGAGTATTTTATTTTTCGTAAAACACCCTTGCATTCTCACTTTAATAAAACCATCCAACTACATTTTTCCCTTATTGAAAGAATCAACTTGCTGCAGTTCGCCTTCTTCTGATCTCAACACAAGATATTGCGAAGAGTTTTCAATATTTACTAACCACAATCTCCTGTCTTCCTGGGTTACAAAAATTACAGAGGTAATATCATACCCTTTATAATCTGCTTTTATTTTGTCACGAATATCATCCGGCAAATTGGCTTCTTTGCCATAGCGGATATGATAGATCAAAGAACCATACTTGTCGAACAAGGCCTGGTTGGATTGATCCCCTGTCAGGAACTTAGCGAGATAATTCTTATCCATCTTGTACCAAACCTCCTGGGTTGCATAAGGAAATGTGCTTTTGAATGATTTTGAAACATCCCTTGTCACTTTGCTTGATGCTGTTACTTTAACTTCAGGAAGAGACTTGAATGTGGTGTCCTGTGCTATTGCATAAGCGGAGCAAAGCATCGAAAGAGATACAATGGCGGGATAAATGAAAAATTTATGTTTCATAAAATTTAAATTTATGGTGATAGAATATTTTTCAGTAAATGCAAGGTATCCCACCCAATTACCTCAGTAAAATGATGACTGTCAAAAGCAGGCTTGATGCTCATCAACAATCCGGATTAACAAATAAAACAGCACTCTTAATTTTTGGCTGTTTATTTATCAATTTTTAAGTAGCTAAAATGTGGGTAGCCATATAGATAGTTGCAGCTCCTGCAATAGTGATAAAAGTAGTTAACAAAGAGGGATGTTCAAACTGGCTTTCCGGCAACAGGTCGCTTGCTCCTATATATAAAAAGAAACCGCTGAATAATGATAAGACAATAACAAAGGCTTGCGGAGAAAGTATAAAAAATTGAGTGGAAACAACTCCAATAACAGGCGCTATCGAATCCACAAGCAGCCATTTGAAAGCCCTGTTGCTGTCTCCTTTATTTTTCAGAACAATGCTTACAGTATTCAGGCCATCTGAAAAATCGTGAACAATTACTGCTAATGCAATGATAATACCAATGGGTTTTGAAATTTGAAAAGAAAGACCAATGGCAATACCATCAAAAAAACTATGAAGAGACAAACTCCCTGCACCTATATCGCCATGATTATGGGTATGCTTGTCTTTTGTAGACGAATGAAGCAAAGACATTTTGTCCAGCAGCATGTATATAAAAAATCCAACACCTGTGAGCACGAGAATAAAATCACGACTGATATATTTTATGCCTAACGATAATGACTCCGGTAGCAGCTCAAAAAAAACTGTGCCGATTACGGCTCCGGCGCTGAATCCTAAAACGAGATGTAACTTATCTTTAAACCGGAGAGCAAATAAACCACCCGCCAACGTTGAAAAGAAAGTTATGATAGTAAACAGAATGATCATCCTGGCAATGTATGTTTATACCTGAACATTAACTGCCATTGCCCGAATATTCACCAGCTTCTTTGGCATCATATTCAGCAATAAGTGAATTGATCTTTTGAAGATACCTTTCCAGTTTTTCTTTTGCCTTTAGTAACTTTTCTTTTCTGATTTTTCCATTCAAAGAATACTTTAACTTTTCCAGTTGGGCATCTAATTTTTTCCGCGTTTCCGAACCCTTGCCCGGAGCAAATAATACGCCCATTGCGGCGCCAGCGGCCATGCTGGCCAGTGCCAATGCTTTAGTAGTTGTTTTCATCGCAAATTTTTTTATTAAATTAATTGGTTACATGTTACGTCTTACCCGCAGAGTGCTGAATAAAAATTTCATACAGTTTTGTAAGGAAATAAACCACGAAATGCTGAATAGTTTTAAACCCCGCTACCGCTGCTGCCAGTGCAATAAACCACGCAATTGTTGTAACCATTTTATATTTATCAATATCGTTAATAAAAGAAGGCATGAAGTGAATATGTTACCTATCCGTAAAATTTTTAATAAAGTTAGCGGCTGTAGCAGGGGTAAATAATGATAGCCATCAATGAAATTGATGATTTAAGAAAAATCACAAAAGGAGAATAAGTCCAGCCGTAAAAAGTATAACTAACTATAGCTATCTATCTTTTATATAAACCAATCAACTCGCCAAAAGCAATGATATGTCCGCCCATTGCTTTTTCCAACTGATTCTTTTGTGTACTTGCCGGCAGCCTAAGCAAACAATCTAATGCATATACTTTGAAAAAGTAACGGTGCGTATTTTTTGGCGGGCAGGGGCCACCATAATAATTCTTATTAAAATCATTCATGCCCTGTATTCCATGTGCTTCATTTTCTTTTATATGATGTGTTACCGGTATATTCCACATTACCCAATGTACCCATGTGCCTGATGGAGCATCAGGGTCATCAACAATTATAGCAAGACTCTTTGCTTCGGGCGGAATGTGTTCAATATCCAGTGGTGGGTTTACATTGATTCCATCGCATGTAAATTTTTTAGGAATAAATCCGTTATGTTGGAAACCTTTGCTTAATACACTCAATACTTTATAACTTACTTCTTTTGCGATATGTTCCATAAAAATATTTTAAGGGTAAAAAATTATGGGCCTTCTCCCGGGGGAGGAAGCTCATAAGGCGGTGTTTCGAAAGGGTCTTCATTATAAACAGTATCTGCGTCATTATCTTCATCCTCATCCTTTGTTGCCGGGTCTTCAGGAATATATTCCCGGGGCAATTCAATATGCTTATTGGTTTTTTTGACATCTGAAGGCTTTTCATTGTTATTTTTCTTTGCCATGATAAATTATTTTTTTCGTTCTTTATACTCCAAAAGGAAATGTTTCCGGCATTTGGTGCCCTGCTGGTTTTAAATGCAATGGATGCAGGGCTTTTGTTTCATCAAGCGATATAAATGCGTCATAACGCAGTGGCAAAATAGTAGGTACATAATTCCCGTATTGCTCATACTCTGCATTATACACTACTCCCACTGCCCGGTGCCCGATATGATTTTCCATCAGCATGTCGTTGCCGGTAAAGTCGTCCATTATTAATAATTTATTTTCAGCACTTGCTTTATGTAATAAGTATTCCCAGCTTCCTTTTTCTGCGTCCGGCAATTGCATTATTTGCATTGGAGCCCCCCATCTTTTTCCTGCAATAACTGTTCCCGTGTATGAACCAAAACCAACCAATACAATATCACTCCCATGATACTCAGCTCTGGCCAGTTCGCCAATGTTATACATACCTTCATCAGCCATGTCTGTTGCCCGTGCATCACCCACATGTGTATTGTGTGCCCATACAATAGCTTTGGCATCCGATCCGTGAAAAGCGAGTAACCTGTCCAGTGTATCCATCATATGCCGGTCTCTTACATTCCAACTGTGTGGCCCACCGGTAATCATAGCGCGATAATATTTTTCTGCATTTACGGCAATCAGTGCATTTTGTTCTGCATTAAAAACATTTTCATGATCAGAATTGTAAGTGGGAAGTTTTCTTTGTATTTCTTTTAATAAGCCCACCACTTCCTGCCTGCATAATTCGGGAACAAACTGTGTAGCTCTTGCATAAGAAGTTCCTTCATCTTTATTATACGGCTCAAAACATCTGAACGCTTCTTCGGCCACCTTAAGCGCTGAGGGATCTGTTTTCTTTAAATATGCCATAATGCTTTCCATGCTTTCCCAAAGGCTGTATACGTCCAGTCCATAAAACCCTGCCTTTTTATTAGCCGGCAAACCGGTGTTATGATTTTGCAGCCATTCAGCCATTGCTACGGTTTCCCAGTTGGCCCACATCCAGGTAGGCCAGCGGTCAAATGCATGCAATAATTTAAAAGCACTTTTATTATCAACGTCATACCCTTTTATAAAGCGATTAAGCAAATAACAATCCGGCCAGTCGCCTTCTACTGCAATAAAGTTGAATCCTTTCTTTTCGATCAGGTATCTTGAAATATAAGATCTCCACATATAATATTCATGTGTGCCGTGGCTTGCTTCACCCAGCATCACAACCTTAGCGTTGCCAATTCTTTCAAAAAGGGGTTGAAGTTCCGCTTTACTTTTTAAAGGGTACGACCATTGGCTGATAGCACCTACTACCTCGGCTTCATTTAAGGCCGTTGCAGTTGTAAAATAATGTCGCATAAAATTTCTATTATAACCATAAAACAACATTAATTGCGGCTTTTAAAGAATGAGCAGAATTAAGCATTTCGCTGATGCTACTCACTCTTTTGACAGGTAATAAGAGAATAAATTTGAAAGGTTAAAATATTTCGTATGGAAAACAATATTCGTAGCATAGCTACTTTAAAAAATTTATTGGATGATGATGCAGGCAAGTTTGCTATAACAGAAATGCAACAAAAAAAAGCTTTATCATCATGGATTCATAAAGCTAATTCTATCAAACTCAGGAATATGCTGCAGAAATATTTAGAGCATATTGAGAAGAATACAGAAAAACTTAACTCTTTTATTGAAGAAGAGAAGATCAGTGCTCTCAGCCTTGATAATAAATTGATGAGTGCATTTGTAGAAGAAACAGAATCTAAATTGGCAGCATGTACTGACAATGAAGTGAGAGATGCGTGCTTGCTTGCGTGCATTCAATCTATGAATCACTATAAAATTAGCATGTATGGAACAGCCGCTGCTTTTGCTACAGTGCTGGGGTTGGAAAAGGCCACTGTAATCTTTCGCGAAGCTGAAGTAAATGAAAAGCAAATTGACGACAGGCTTTCACAGCTTGCCGAATATGAAATTAATGTCAAAGCAAAAACACCCGTTCTTTTAGCGGGATAAAAATTAATCACATGGACTACCGGTTTAACAAAGAAGTATTAATACCATTGGGAAATGTTGTGCTAAAGGGCAATCTGATTATTCCTTTAAAAGCAAAAGCTATCATTATTTTTTCACACGGCAGTGGCAGCAGCAGATTAAGCCCGCGCAATAAGATGGTTGCAGAGAAACTGCACGAAAAAAATTTCGGCACACTATTATTCGATTTACTCACTCCCGAAGAAGACAATCATTATAGAAACCGGTTCGATATTGAATTACTCACAAAAAGATTAATTGGTGCTACCGATTGGTTGGAAAAATTTCCTGCGGCCAAAGACTGTAAGATTAGCTACTTCGGCGCTAGCACAGGAGCAGCTTCGGCATTAAAAGCTGCATCGTACCTGACCCAAATTGAAGCCGTAGTATCGAGAGGAGGCCGGCCGGATCTGGTATTGGAAAATTTGCCCAATGTTACAGCACCGACCTTATTAATTGTTGGCAGTCTTGATTACGATGTATTGAAGTTAAACGAAGAAGCCTTCTCAAAAATTGGCGGAATAAAAAAACTGGAAATTATAGAAGGAGCCACTCATTTATTTGAAGAAGCAGGAACAATGGAGCAGGTAATTGATCTTGCGATAGCATGGTTTCAAAAATATTTGCAAACTTCTTTGGCATTAAAAAAACCGCTTGTTTAAAAAAAAACAACAACAATGTTCCATAGCAGGATAGAAGCTGGTATTGCACTGGCTGCAAAACTTAAAAAATATAAAAATAATAACGGAATTGTACTGGCGGTACCCCGCGGAGGCGTACCTGTTGCATACGCTGTGGCCAAAGAGTTGGGTATGCCGGTGGATATCGTGCTTACCAAAAAAATAGGTCACCCAACAAATAAAGAATATGCAATTGGTGCAGCAAGTCTCACAGATTATTTTGTATTGCCACACAAGGGGGTTTCAGAAAAATACGTACAGAATGAAGTGAATAAAGTGCGTGAAAGATTGAGAGAAATGTATAAAAAGTTTATGGGCGAAAGCGAGCCGGAGAGCATTGCCGGGAAAATAGTGATTGTAATAGATGATGGAATAGCAACCGGCAATACTTTCCTGGGTACGGTGCGCTTGCTTCGTAAAGACCATCCTGCAAAAATTGTAGTAGCCGCACCCGTAGCATCAGCCAGTGCAATTCAAAAGCTCTCGAAAGAAGCGGATGAAGTTGTTGTGCTATTAATACCGGATGAGTTTTACGGAGTAGGCCAGTTTTACGAAGATTTTCAACAAGTGAGCGATGAAGAAGTGATGTATTACCTTGGAAAATTACGCGGACTGGGAAAAGCAGTTTGATTTCTTATTCCTGAATTATGAAAGTCAAATTCCGGTAAAAAAAATTTAACGGTGAGGTAAGAGAAAGTCTATTAATAATGTGGCAAACTTGTTGCTGCAAAATAAGAAGAGTGTTCATAAAAAAGTTGGTCAATTTGAAGTAAGCAGAATCATGAAAGATTGAGTTTTGTAAGAAGAAATCAGAAAGTTTTTTATTCGGTATTATTTAATGGGAAAACTGATTTTTATCATTGTTTCTTCCTACTTGTATCAATATCTTGCCTATGCCGTTGTTGTAATTTTGAATATCTAAAAATGATCTCTATGAAAAATTTTGTAAGTTTTTCCCAAGACACTATTTATCCGGGGGTTTATGTGCCTTTAATAAAAGGCAAGGAAGTATTGGATGAATTAAAGCATTTAAAAAAAGAAGATATGGTTCATCCTTCTGTAAATATTGCAGAACTTCCGGATTCATTTAAAATTGAAATAGCAATTCCTGGCATGAAACGGGAAGAGATTATGATAGATGCAGAGGATCATAAATTATTTGTGTATGGAGCGCACAAAAAAATTTACGAATCCGAAGATCAGGTTGGCACTACCTGCGGAGGATTTGGCAAACGCATTAAATTGCCCAAAAATGCTGACATTGAGTTTGCTTCTGCCGAATATAAATCCGGTATTTTGAGTATTTGTTTTCTTAAAACTAAAAAGTCAATAAATAAAAAGTTACGCACTCAGCTTGTTGTGTACTGACCACCCGCTATTTATTATGAGCGATAAAAAGAGGTATCGTGGTTTCTATCATCAGCGAATCTGCCATGCTTTGTTTGAAAAATCTTGATACCGCATTTCTCCTGTATGCTCCTAATACAACTACTGTGTCTGCAGATTGCTCTTTAAGATATTTAATAATTTCAGTTTCAGGGAAACCCTGAAGCACTTGGTACTTTGCGTTAGGGAAATGTCTTTTTACAAATTCCTTCATCAGCTTATTGTCGGGTAAATGCAGCGTTGAATTAATATTTTTTACTGATAGCACTTCGGTATCTGTATTTTTTAAAAACGAAAGTGTATAATCAAACATCTTTATTGCATGAACCGACGAAGGACCTCCGTCGTACAATAATATATTTTTTCCAAAACCCGTAAACTTACCGGCAACCACAAGCACAGGGCATTGAACATCTGCAAGCAGGTTGCGGATAAATCTTGTTGGCGCAGATTCTTCATAATGTGTCAGCGTTTCTTTTCTGTCAAGAATTAAGAGGTCGGCATAAATGCTTTCATGCACCAGTTCATTAGTGGCTATTTTCCTGTCGTGATGGATGCTGAAATGTATTCCCGCTTTCTGGCAGGTTGTTTCAAACTTTTCCGCAGCATGCTTACGGAGCGTCTTATCTTTTTCCACCAGTTTTTTCAGCTTTACCTGGTCCACCATTCCATCGCTGATGAGTTCATATATTTTATAGCTGCTGTAAGCAGCATCATCCAGAAAAACTCCTACTAAATGTGCGCCGGACGTTTTGGCAAGGTAGATGGCATAGTCCATGGTGCTTTCAGAAAATTTTAATCCATCGAAAGCGGCGATGATCTTTTTCATAATGAAAAAATTTTAATTAAAAATATTCCTGCTATCCATAAAGATAAATGACTCAGATTAATACATTTGGTGATACTGATCAAAGACTTCAATTGAAAACACGGATAATTGGGCGTTCTATCACTAATGAAATAGAAGTATAAAAATCTGAAGAGGGATTTTTCATGAAAGCTATTTTATAATTCGCCGGGCTAATTATTTCATGGAATAGCCAATGATTTTACCTGGTTGCCCCATTGTTTGCATAATATTTTTTCGGTTGATAATTGCTCTCATACATTACAATGATTGCAATCATTCATGTTTACGCTTTGGGTTGTGATCTTTATGACATGGTGTGGTCAATAATTTTTACAATGATTTTGATACTTATTTGCTGGATATTATTTGCTCCATTGGAATTATTTGTAGATACACGTGCCGCCACAATCCACCTGCGATGGATGGGTATTGGCAAGGCAGTGGTAATATATGAAGATAATAACTGGTGGCTTAAGGCACGAGTACTCTTTTTTTCAAAAAAATGGAATATGGCAAAACTAATAATGAAGAAATCCAAAAGGAAAGAGCGATCTTCTGCAACTTCAAAACACAAGAAACGAAAACAGTTCCCTGCACAAAAGTTTCAGCATCTCATAAAAACATTTAGAATCAAAAGCTGGCAGTTGTCTGTGGATATAGGGGATAATGTTTTAAACGCCTGGTTCTACCCATTAAATTTTATTGCGCCAACCCGCCAGCACTTATGGATCAATTTCACCGGAGAAAATTATCTCGCAATTACTATAAAAAACACCCCTGCACGAATGTTGCATGCATGGATAAATTATTAACGATTAAAATAAATTTTATGTCAGTCAATTTAGAAGAAACAGTAAAGCAGTTTACGGATTTCTTAAAATCAGAAGTAAAAACAGAAACGGTTATCGGGCAATCTTTTCAATTAGGAGAATTTACCTGTGTACCCGTAATAAAATTCGGAATTGGATTAGGATATGGTGGCGGTGAAGGCCATGGAGATATGCCCAATAAAGGCAAAGGTGAAGGCGGGGGAAGTGGCGCCGGTGGCGGAATGGGAGTGGCTCCTATGGGTTTTCTTGTTACCCGGGGAGACCAGATATCTTTCATTTCCGCACAGGAAAAAAAGGGCTTAGGTGCGGCTTTTGAAAAAGTGCCGGATCTTCTTGAAAAATTTATGAAGAAAAAAAATATGCAAAAAGAAGAAACCACTGCCTGATAAATGATTACTATCATTGCCCCAATTGACAAAGATCGTCGTAGAGGCATTGTTACGAAAATATTTTTGTGCAGAAATTAAATGTTTAAATATTAAAATTTATTTTTTATGGCAACAAGAGCATTAACAAGAACCAGTGAGATGATGCCTTTATTCGATGACTTTTTGCGGCCATGGAATGACTGGTTTGATAGCGGGTTTTCCGGGAGAATGATTACGGTACCATCCGTAAACGTTAACGAAACCAAGGACGAATATCAACTTTCATTCGCAGTGCCGGGGATGAAGAAAGATGATTTCAACATTGATGTAAATGGCAGTACAATCACTATCAGTTCGGAAAAAGAAGAAAGTACGGAAGAAAAGGAACTTAATTATACCCGCAAGGAATATAATTATTCGTCCTTCAGCCGCAGCTTCCAGTTACCTAACGAGGTGAACAAGGAAAAAATTGATGCCCGTTATGAAAACGGTGTATTAAAAGTAACCCTTCCTAAAAAGGAAGAGGCAAAGAAACTTGTTGCAAACAAGCACATAGCTGTCAAATAAAGAGACGCTAATTCTTTAGTCGGGGTTTGTTAGGTCAAAGCCACTGTATTTTTGCAGTGGCTTTTGCTATTTACCTGACTGTCCGCTATTATCCACAAATTGATAAAGATCATTTGTATGGATGATGAGTATGTGCAACAATTGGACAAACGTAACATTACATTTGAAATGGTAATTAAAAATTTTTCCGGATTTTATGATAAAAAAGGAAATTATTGTGAACCAGTTTATGCACGAAGCCGAAACCTGGAAACGTACCCTGGGTTTCATGGAAGAAGAAAATGTGATACTTAAAAATCGCTTATCAGAAATGCTGAAGCATACTAATGATAATTCTGCCCTTATTGAAAAACTGGAAAATTTCCAGGATTTGTTCGTAAGCGAGGATGAATCCATCCATCAGCTAAAAAAACAAATTAATGAAGAAGACAAGCTGCTGGTGAGAGATACTTATGAAGATGGCGACCTGTTCAGCATTTTAATAAAAAAGCAACAGAAGTTGCGAAAGCAATTTGTAAACATTGATAAAAGATTCCACAGAATCAGGAACGATTTTAATCAATATCTTTCCGAAGTAGAGGAGTGAAAGTTTTTAAAATTGCTCCGGCTGTTAAAACGTTTACCCGAAATTTTTTTTATACTTTATTAGTTTAGCAAAGTTTCCAGCTTCATCTTGTTGATGATTACAATGATGCCCTCTTTTATATCAATGAGTTTTTCATCTTTAAATTCGCGCAGGGTGCGGATGAAAGATTCTTTAGCTACGCCGGCAATATTTGCCAGGTTATTGCGATTGATGTCAATTGAAAAATTTCCAGTATCAGGGCCACCATATTTTTTATGCAGCAACAGCAATGTTTCGGCAACTCTTTTGCGAAGCGAATTGTAAGCAAGGCCTAAAAGTTGTTCCTCTTTTTCAGTAACATTTTTTGCAAGCATTTGTATAAACTTTCTGCTTACCTGCGGGCTGTTGTTAATCAAAGATTCAAATTCATCGCGGGGAATTAGTGCCACTTCTGTTTCTTCCAATGCTTCGGCAGTTTCTTTATAGTTGGTATTTTCCAGGAGGGAAACCTGTCCCAAAAAATCGCCTTTCTTATAAAGGTCTAACACCAGCTCTTTCCCATAATCATTCCTTTTAAATGTTTTTATCATGCCTTTCAATACATAAAACAAATAGATAGGCCTGTTGCCTTCCAAAAAGATCTGCTGTTTTCTTTTATACTTATTCGAATTTCTTCCATTAATAAATTCCATGAGAGATTCATCGCTGCTTTTTGCATCTGCCAAATGAAGCGATTCGCTGATGCCACTGGTAATTTCTTGTTTCAGTGCTTCTACTTTTTTCAGCCTCCGGTCTATTGAATTAAGCAGTTCTACATTGTCGAAGGGTTTAGTGATATAATCATCGGCGCCCAACTCCATGCCCTTCCGGATATCGGCCTTATCTGCTTTGGATGTTAAAAAAATGAAAGGAATATTTTTGGTAGAATCATTTTTACTCAGCAAATGCAAAGCGCCATACCCATCCAATACAGGCATCATTACATCACATACAATTAAATCGGGATGCTCGCGGAGAGCAATCTCCACGCCCACTTTACCGTTTTCCGCAGCATAAGTTTTATAGTTGGCAAGATCCAGCATTTCCGTAATGTTTTCGCGGATAAGCTCATTATCTTCCATTACTAAAATTTTTTTCATACAATAAATTTGAATGTACTTGCAAGTGTAACTCACCTGCCAGGCAACCAAGCCAGAATATAAATGTGATAAAATCCGCTAAATAAATTTCTGAGCTATGTCAGGTGCAAAATTGAGAAGTATCAGGAGGTATCTTCTTTTAATTACAGCTTTTGGGGAAATACAACTGTAAAGACAGAGCCTTCGTTAAACAGGCTTGTAAAGCCGATTTCCCCATTCAGCAATTCCACATATTTTTTAACGATGTTTAACCCGAGGCCGGTGCCCTGAAAGTTAGCAGCATTTGCAGCGCGATAAAATTTACTGAAAATATTTTTTTGCTCTGCCTGTGGTATTCCAATTCCTTCATCCTGTACTTCCAGTTTAACCAAGCCATTTTTATTTACCACATGAAAAAATATTTCCTGCATTTCTGATGAATATTTAATAGCATTGGAAAGAAGATTGGCAATAACATTTCTCAATATTTTTTTATCCTGTTTCACCTGGTCTTCGCCCTCATAAGATAAAATAATCCGTTGCCCGCTTTTGAGCGTTAGTGTCATCTCATCTTTCATATCGTGGCAAAAATTACGAAGGCTGAATGCCTCAGGTGCTTTTTCAAGTTTACCTTGTTCCAATTGTTCAAGAGAAAGAAAATCATTCAGTAGTTCCGTAAGGTTTTTTACCGAAGTTTTAATCCGCTCAATATGTTTTATTCTTTTTTCTTCCTGCCCGGGTTTGTTATACGATTCAACAAACTGTATGCTGGAAAGAATCACGCTCAGAGGTGTGCGAAATTCGTGCGATGCAGTGGAAACAAATCGCGATTTTATTTCGTTTAATTCTTTTTCATGTTCCAGGGCGGCAATTAATTCTTTGGTGCGCAGTTTAATTTTTTCTTCTAATTGTGCATTCAGTTTTCGCATTGCTTCATACACTCTGAATCTTTCAATAAAACTCTCCGCTTTGCGTGCGTATAATTGCATGCGGCGAAGTTGCTTTGTATCGAAAGTTTGTGGCGTGGAAAAATGAGTGGAGATAACACCCAACAATAAGCCATTACTTGCATACATCGGTGTTGACTGTACAGCACGGATGCCATACTTACGCGCAATTTCGCGATAGGGTTCAAACAGGGAATCTTTTTCAGTGTCTTCAATAACTACCTGCGATTTTAGTTTCAAAGCCCGGCCACATGAAGTGTTATCATCAATGCCAACCTCATGAAATAATTCAAGAAATTTATTATCAAATCTCTTATGCTTTTTTATCACCAAAACATTTTTTTCTTCATCGTATAGTTGCAGCGTTCCTTTATCCGCACGCAACAGCGCTATTGATGATGAAAGTATTTCTTCCAGTCCTTCATCGGGGCTATCTATCCGCCACAGTTTATGATTGGCTTGCGACAGAAATAAAAGTGCCTCTTCTTCCTGTTTGGATTCGGTAATATCCATATTGATACTTACCAATAGCTCAGGTTTAGGTGAATCAAAGTGACGATGAAACCATCTTCCTATTGTAGGAAAGTGTTGTGCATAAGGAATATTTTCTCCGGACTCAACACGGTTGATAATATCTTTCAATTCATCATCCATTGGTCCAAAAAATTCAGTTCGTAAATGACCGATAATTTCGCTGGCTGGCTTGTTCAGCAATTTTACAAAAGCAGGATTGACTTCGAGAAACAGCAGGTCAACAATTTTTCCATCATCATCCCTGATGATTTTCTGCATCATAAACACCTCTTCTATTCCGTTAAAAATTTGCCGGTATCTTTCTTCATTTTGCCGTAGCTTTTCCTCTGTTTCTTTGCTATCGGTTAAATCTGTTATGCAGGCGATCACATACATTTCGCCACCGGAATGATAAGAACATAGATTGATGAGTACCGGGAAAAGAGAACCATTTTTTTTGCGGGCAAACACTTGTTCACCATGCGCCATTTCGTGCGCAACGGGGTTGGTATAATAATTTGCATGTTGTTGAATGTGCACTTCCCGCGAATCTTCGGGAATGAGTATATCAATTAGTTTACCGCTGAGTTCAGCTTTTTTAAAACCAAAAAGGGTTTCTGCAGCGGGATTAATTACCTGTATTTTTCTATGGCTGTTTACAATTAAAGTAGCTACCGTTGAATTCTCAAACAAAGCTTTAAGCCCGGCTTCTTTATTGAATAATATGGCTTGAAGGTCGGCCATCTGTGTACGATATACTGCCAAGTTACAATTTATTTTTATTTTGTCTTTACAAGACAATATTTTTTGGCAATACTTAACTCATTGTACCAGGTACCAAGCTATCCCGGTGCTGGAGATTAATTGGTGTGATAATATTCAATGAGAGCAATGCGGTTATAATCTTTTAATTCATCTACAAATTCTACATCACCGCCGCTTTCCAGTACTCTTTCAATAATTTCATCTACGATGTCTGCAGAGATAACCTCGTGTTGCGAACCATGATCAACCGGATAATTAAAATCTTTTTCTACTACCAGTAATCGCCCCTGTTTCCTGCTGGCATGTTTCCATACTTCGTGTACGCCGGTTACAAGCTTAAAATCATTTTGAGCAATATCAAGCCGGTTTCTTACATCTTTTTCTTTCACGGCTCTCCAGTTTTCTATATGAGGTTTCAATGCTTGTTGCAAATCGAGCGGTGAAGCATCTTCAAAATTGCCATGAACAAAACCGGTGATAAGATGTTCGTGTTTTGAAATCTGCCTGAAAAGGCCCATTGTTTTTTTGGTGGTCATAATAAATAAGGGAAGCGGGTACAACTTCAGTACCAGGCCGAGACCATTGTCAATATACCGGATAAAATTTTTGAGCCGTGTTTCTCTTTCGGTTTTACTATCGGTAAAGTTGCCCACCTGTTCCGGTAAATCTCTTTTAAAAGCATCGGAACGGTTGAAAATAATCTGGGTTAAATTTTCATGATTACCTACATATATTTTTTCTTCTTTAGCACTGATGATTAAAAGTAAAAACTCGTGG
>Ga0157370_10001354_pt1 | contig 30386 bp, 30 predicted proteins | sample C35metaG_FD_113463 | JGI IMG/M metagenome (GOLD analysis project Ga0157370, IMG submission 113463) | Corn rhizosphere microbial communities from Kellogg Biological Station, Michigan, USA - C3-5 metaG | ecosystem: Host-associated > Plants > Roots > Rhizosphere > Soil | place: USA: Michigan...
AGGGTGCCATCGCCGGATTTGAAATCCACATCCTCATATTTGAATCCCCACGTTTTTGGAGTGGCCGGTTCATCATGAGTGGGAAAGTAGAAGAGCTTGTTTCCGCCATTCTTTCCCAGCGTTTGCTCGGCCTGCCTTGCCACCTCGCCATTCGGGTCACGCAGGATTTCATTGCGCATCTGCTCCAGCCCCATCGGGGTGCTGGCCTGCTGTGCCGCCAGCGTCGAAACACTGGCCAGAAAAATGCCGGGGTAACGTCCGTTCATGAAATTTTCTGTCGAAGTGTAGCATGTCCCGGGCATTTCGAAACCGGGATTTGCATCACGAGAAATTCAGCGCATCCATGTCGAAGACCACCGTCACATCTTCCGGGAGCGAAGTCCTCGTCAGGATCGCCTGCACATGCTTGGAGAGCGGACGGGCTTTTTTGGAACGGAGGGTGATCTGAAAACGGAATTGCCCGTGGGAGCGGACCAAGGGTGAGGGCAGAACTTCCCCTAAAACGATGCCATCCGGCAGGGTTTCCGCGAGGCGCAGGTGCAGAGTCTGGAGAGTGAACTCCGCTCTCCGCTCATGATTGGAACGCGCCGTGAGCACGGCGCAGTGCGCGTAGGGAGGGAAGGAGAACTGACGCCGGAATTCCATCTCCTGCTCGGAAAAGCCATCGAAGTCGTGCTTCCGGGCATACTGGATGGAAGGAGAGTGTGGCGTGAAGGTCTGCACGATCACCTCCCCTTCCAACTCTCCCCGCCCGGCGCGACCTGCCACTTGGGTGATGAGCTGGAAGGTGCGCTCCCCGGCGCGGAAATCCGGCACGTGCAGGCCGAGATCGGCATTAAGGATACCCACAAGAGTGACATTCGGAAAGTGGAGGCCCTTCGCTATCATTTGAGTGCCTATGAGGATATCGATCTTATGGGTCTTGAACGCATTCAAGGTATCGCGCAGCGCATGTTTGCGCCGCATCGCATCCGCATCGATGCGGGCAAAGCGGGCGCTGGGCAATACCTTGGCCAGCACCTCCTCCACCTTCTGCGTCCCGTAGCCTTGGAGAATGATGGCGGGATCCTTACACTCCGGGCACTTGCGGGGAACGATGGCCTGGTGACCACAGACGTGACAGACCAGACGCTCGTCCGTCCGATGATATGTGAGTGCCACCGCGCAGTGCGGGCACTGACAGACGTATCCACACTTCGGACACTGCAGCGAACGCGCGAAGCCCCGGCGGTTCAGGAACAGAATGGACTGCTCACCTTTCTCCAGCCGCTGCTCAAGCGCGGAACGAAGCCGGTCTGATAGAATGGCCAGTCCACCCTTGACCTTGGATTTCTCCGTCCGCATATCGATCACCCGGACGAGCGGCATGGATTGACCATCCGCACGCTTATCGAGACGGATGAGTTGATATTTCCCCGTCTGCGTATTGTGCCAGGATTCCAGCGAAGGCGTGGCAGAGCCAAGAACAATTGTACATGGCTCGAAGTGGGCGCGCAGCACCGCCACATCCCGGCCATGGTAACGGGGCACGCTCTCCTGCTTGTAAGTATTCTCATGCTCTTCATCCACCAGGATGAGGCCCAGATTTGGCAATGGAGCGAAAACTGCGGAGCGCGCACCGATGACAATGCGGGCCGCCCCTTTCCGGATGCGGTGCCATTCATCGAAACGCTCGCCCTGCGAAAGATTGGAATGCAGCACCGCCACCTGATCCTGCATGTGGGCGAAACGGGCCTTGAAGCGACGGACCGTTTGAGGTGTTAGAGAAATTTCCGGCACGAGAACCAGCACCGTTTTCCCAATATCCAGTGCTTGCTGGGCAGCCTGCAGATAAACTTCCGTCTTTCCGGAACCGGTGACACCTAACAAAAGGAAAGGGACTTCCGGCTGGCGGATGGATTTCCCAATCATCTCCAGCGCCTCTGCCTGCTCGGGATTGAGTACCAGCGGCCTCGATTCCAGGATTTCATCCACCCCATCCGCTTCCGGATCCCGTCTCACTTCTTCGGTTTCCAAGCGCAGCAGCCCGGCTTTTTCCAAGGCCTTCAACGCGGCGGCCGTTCCCTCTCCCAGATCCACGACCGCCAGCCGGAAATCGACTGCCACTGCCAGCAGCGAAAGAATGGCATACTGCTTGGGCGCGCGTTTCTCCAGCTTTGCCAGCACTGCAATATCGGGCGCTCCGTCCAGCACCGCCACCCGGCGGGTCTTGGCGGAATTCTCTTCAGAGCGCACGGACTCGGGCAGGATGGAACGGATCACAGATTCCAGGCTGGTACCGTAGTAATCCGCGATCCATTGGGCGGTTTTGAGCAATACAGGCGTGATGAGTGGCTCGGGATCAATCAGCGCGTCCAACTCCCGCAGAGCAAAATCCGCCTGCTCCGGCTCCTCCACGGACAATACGGTCCCCGTAGCCGTTTTCCGCCGCAATGGCACCCGCACACGACAGCCGGGGAGCACGTTCAGATCCGCCGGGATGGCGTAATCGAAAACGAGCTCAGAGGGGCCATCAATCAGCACACGGGCATTCACGGAGAGAAAGGGTGGCCGCTTCCAGCCAAGGGGCCAAGAGCGGATTTCCAATCCCTCAAGGAATGATCCTCACACGATCCCCAGCTTCTGTCATCGCAAACAGCTTCGCCGCATTTCCGGCAGGCACACGGATGCAACCATGCGATGCCGGATAGCCGGGAACCACTCCCTGATGAAGGCCGAAATCACTGCAATTCAATCGTTGGAAAAACGGCATGCTCGCGTGATAGAGGGTGGAGGTCCAATCGCGATGCTTGTTGGTGATGACATACTCACCCGTGGGAGTTCCGTAGCCTTTCTTCCCCGTGGAGACGGAGGTGGTGAAAAGTTCTGTACCGCTCGCATCGTAGAGGCAGGCCTTCTGCTCCGAGAGCCGGATGATGATCTGGCGTGTCTCCTTGATAGGATCCTTGCCCAGGATCAGCCGCATCATCGCCACATCATTGCGGCGTGAGGCGAAGTTGATCGGCCAGAGCTGGGAACGGCGGGTCCAGGTTTCCGTTTTCGCACCAGCGCGCAATAAATAACGTGCGGTTTCCACCACTCCGGAATCCACCGCCACCATCAGCGGCGTGACGTTCTTATCGTTCTTCAAAACCCACCGGATCACTCCCGGGCGGACCAGCTGGAGAAAAGCGTCGGACACCGGAAGGTTGAACTCCATGTTAGGGTTCGCCCCACGCTTCAGCAGGATATCGACGGTACGAGGGCAGCCAGTGGCGATGGCCATGAGGAACAAGGGCTGATCTTCCGATAGATGAATGTTTGCATCGCCACCCTTCTCCAACAGAAAAACTGCTATATCATCATGGCCGCATCTCACGGCAATCGCCAAGGGCGCTTCGGCAGAGGGAGGAGTGGGCGAATCATAACGGACACCGCAACTGACGAGCAGTTTCACCATATCCAGCTCGCCAGAGGCAACCGCCTGATTGAGCGCCTGCCCGGCGGGGCAGCCATAGTCCAACAGGAGTTTCACGAAATCTCCATCCCTCGCGTTGGCAGCGGCCTCTACCAAAAGCTGACCCTGCGCGTTTCTTGAATCTCCATGCGCGCCATGATTGAGCAGGAGTTGCGCGATCAGACGATTGCCATGCGCATACGCCTGCCACAGCCAAGGGTCCCAATTCCCATTGTCCGGCCTGCTGCCATGCTGGAGAAAAGTTTCCAAAACTCCGGGCTCGCCATTCATGATCACGGTTTCCAGAGGTGACTGGCCGGTGATCCCGGATGGTCGGTTGGCATCCGCTCCCGCTTTCAACATGCAGGACAGCAGCGGGAAATCACGGTTCCTCAAGGCATATTCCAGCGGTGTCCGGCCTTCGAAGCACGGTGTGTTAGGATCCGCTCCTGATTGAGCCAATCTGGGGATCAAGTCATACCAGCCCTGGCGGATGGCCAATTCCACAGTGCCGACTCCACTTGGATTCAGCTCACCGGGATCCGCTCCGAATTCCATCAGACTTTCAGTCAAATCCCGGTGGCCATGTTTGATCGCCACCTGCAGCAGCGGATTTCCTTCGTTATCACGCATGTGTGGATCCGCACCTGCCTTCATCATGGCGCGCACAAATGTTAGACGGCCTTCCCGGATCGACCATGGCAGGATTTTTTCGCCATCGGACATCACTCCATCGGCACGCGCTCCCGCTGCCAACAGCCGCTCCACGATCACTGCTTGGCCCTGCTCCACTGCTGCTCCCAGCACGGTGGTTTTATCCGGGGTTTCAGAATTTACATTCGCTTTATGGTCAATCAGTTGAACGGCCAACTCGATGCTCCCTTGATCCACTGTCACGCGCAGAGGCGTGCGGCTGTCAGCATCACGATGCTCCGTGTGCACTCCGGCGTCCAACAGCCAGCCCACCACTTCCGCATTCCGGCGGGCGACAGCTTCTGTTAGCGATTTCCCGGAAGGTTCAATGCCCGCTTTGCCCAACTCCCTGATACTTTTCTGTTGGGGAGAATCGCACGAAGCCATCATGCAGCTCACAAATAGGATGCAGCTCCATAACAAAGGTTTTTTTTCGACGCTGGCCACAGCACGAAGCACGCTAGCAATTCGGAAAAAACATGCAAGTTTTCTGAATTATGGCACGGGCGTGTCTTTTTTTGCGGAGTCCAGATGCTCTTGCAGGGAGAGGTAGGCCTTGCTGAAGGCGAGGAATGATTTCTCAATTCCTACGCTTCCATAGTAATCCACGTCTTTCGATTTGTAGCTTCTGCCCAGTGCACGGAATTTGCTTAGCACTTCATTGAATTCAATGATTAGGCGACTATCATTGGGATCGACGACCTTTTCAAAACTCCAGAGCCGACTGCGACTACTTTCATAGCCAGCTTCGATACGGACGACGGCATTGGTATCAGGATACTGCGTGCTTTTTCCGGCCCATTCCATGGGCCTGAGAGCCTCCTGAAGAGCGGCAGCAGTCACTTTCCTAGGCAAGACGGTGGGACGCTTCCCTGCGGCCTGCCAGGCCAGCATCCGGGCGGATGCGTGATAAGGCAGGGCCTTGCTGATTTCTTCCAACTGTAGCCTTACCTTGGGATCTGCAAGAAACGCGGTAACCTCCACTTTTTTCGCCTGCTCCATCAGCGCTTCAAAACGCCGATGAGCTGCAACTTCCTCGGTGGAAATTTTTCCCGCGCGGGCCAGCAGCTCTTCCGGAGAGGAGGCCAGACAAATCTCATACTTAAGAAAAAACCCTGCCTTATCCAGAACGAGGAAGGCGGGCAGATACTCCGCAGCCGCTGCGGGCAGGATCAGTCGCCCATAAGACTCCTCTGTCGGTGCTGCGCTGAGGGTTTCCCAAAAATCCGAGGGAAGCTGGTAGCCCTCCTTGGAAATCCGGCCCATCACCACACTCTCCGGCTCCCTTCCAGTAAAGGCCGCATCTGCCAGTACAAAGGCAGCGGCACTGAGCTCATTTTCTCCAAAAGAAACGTCTCCCTTCCGTGTCTGGAGCGTGAGGTTAATCGTTCCTTTCGAAAGCTCGGGATGCCTTTTTTCCAACAACGGCCGTAATTTTGAAGTCCATTTCCCTAGATTCCCCGCAACCACAAAATCCTCGCTGGGAAGGGTATCCATTTTGAGATTCAGGATCATTCCGGCCTTATCTCCCGTTTTTCTTTCTGTGGCGGTGACCAGCACACCCACTTTCCCCCTTGCCATTTTGAAGGGCTGGTCATTCCCAGAAGCAGGAACTGGGGTGGTGGCGTGAGGTGGGGAGGATGTTTCCGCTGTAGGAACCCGGATTTCATAGGCTTTCTCTTCAGGAATCCAATTCTCCCAGACAGCTTCCTGGTCTCCTCCAGCCTCTTCGAGGTGAAGTATCCCTTTGAGGCATGCGGCCAATGTCCTGCTGTCATCCCCAGGGCGTGCGTCCAGCCACGTGCAGGTTTTCTCGATAAAGGAGCGATCCACCAAACCGGAATCTCCAGAGTCCGTTTCCATCCCCTGTGAGAGCCTCTGGAGCAGTTCACGAGCCTCTTCTTTCCCCGGGCTAAGAACCAAGGCTACAGCGAGCGCCTGTGCTTTTACACGGCGTTGAGCGGCAGTTTCCGAGGGGGAAGTTCGAGCCACAAGAATCAATTGATCTGCAAGAGTCTGCTGCTGATCGAGGGGAAGCGCCAACCGATCCCGCCGGAAAGGAGACACACCCTCTTTGGGCATGGGGAAGACAGCCCCCGCTGGGAGCGTACCGATGGCCAGCAAGGTAAGAACAAGGCCCAGAATGGAGAAGCAGGGTTTTTGCATCTGATGTCATACAGTTAACAGGAAGTGCTCCCCTCCCCTCAAGCGAACATTGCAATTCCTGGCACCTTCCCTTCATGATTCTCGCCATGAATCAGAGTGCCCCCAGCATGGAAACGCGCGAAGAAGTGATGTTTTTCGATACCGACTGCGGTGGAGTCGTCCATAATATCGCTTACCTGCGGATGATCGAGACCTGCCGCACCCGTCTGGCAGCTTTGATGGGAATGAACCTGTCGGAGATGATGGAATCTCAAATTTTCGCTGTAGCGGCGCGCACCGAGATTGATTATAAGCGCTCTGGAAAGCTGGGAGACTGGATCACCATCCGAGGCTGGGTATCAGAAATCTCACGTGCCCGTTTCTGGTGCTCGTTTGAAATGATCCGGGAGTCTGATGGCATCCTGCTGGTCACCGCCCGTCAGTCGCTGGCATTGGTAAAAATGCCTGAAGGCAAGCCAGTCAAACTGCCTAAGGAATGGGCGGAAAAGTGGGGCTGAAACCACTCAGTCGGTTGGGGATTCACTGACGGCAGCAGTCCGCTCTCTCTTCTCCAGCCAGACCACCAGAATGGCAATGTCTGCTGGAGTGATGCCTGGGATGCGTCCTGCTTGTCCCAAGGTGGCCGGGCGAATCTCGGAAAAACGTACCTTCGCCTCCTTTTTTAATGCGGTGATCGCATCGTAATCCAAGTCTGCAGGAAGCTTTCTTCCCTCCTGACGGGATACCCTGTCGATCTGGGATTGTTGCCTTTCGAGGTGACCTTCGTACTTGAAATTCGTCTCAATAATGGGCCAAAGTTCCACGTGGAACTCTTGTTTGAGAGTTTCAGGCAAGGTTTCCCAACTGTTTTCGCTGCGCCGGAACCATTGATCCAGCTTCACTCCTTCATAGACGGCGTGTCTCACGAAGGTTTCCGCTTTCTCAAGGCCACGCAGTTTTTCCTGCACCCGTTCCACCCGCTCACCATTCGTAAGGCCGATTTCTGCAGCTCTGGGAGTGAGTCTGAGATCGGCATTATCCTGTCTTAGCAAAAGACGATACTCTGCGCGACTGGTGAACATGCGATAGGGCTCAGTGCAGCCACGGGTTACCAAATCATCGACCATCACCCCCAGATAGGCTTCATCACGGCCCAGAACAAAAGGGGCTTTGCCAAGGACTTTGAGCGCTGCGTTTGCCCCGGCGATCAATCCCTGCCCTGCTGCCTCCTCATAGCCGGATGTGCCATTGATCTGGCCCGCAAAATAAAGACCCGAGACCGCTTTCGTTTCCAGAGTCGGGAAAAGCTGGGTCGGCGGGCAGTAATCATACTCCACCGCGTAGCCGGGACGCAGAATTTCGCATTTCTCCAACCCAGGGATGGTGCGGAGAAAATTCATCTGCACCTCGTAGGGCAGTGAAGTGGAAACACCGTTGACGTAATACTCCAGCGTGTGCCGCCCCTCAGGCTCCAGGAACACCTGATGTCGTTCCTTTTCCGCAAAGCGAACCACCTTATCCTCGATGGAAGGGCAATAGCGTGGGCCAACTCCTTCGATCACTCCACAATACATGGGAGACTGGTGGAGATTTCCGGCAATGATTTCGTGGGTTTGCGGGTTGGTGTAGGTGATCCAGCATGGCATTTGTTCCACGTGGAACTTTGAATCCCCCCATGGATTGAGCGTGAAAAGATCATTGGGATCTTTTAGCAGCCTGTCTGCCATGAAACTGAACTTGGGAATCGGCGTATCGCCGTCCTGCCGCTCACATTTGGAAAAATCAATGGATCGTCCATTCAAGCGACAAGGGGTTCCCGTTTTAAAGCGTTCCACCTGGAAACCGAGCCGTTTGAGCGCATCTGAAACCGTGGAAGTGGCATCTCCCATCCGGCCGCCTTTCTCATTCCGGAGTCCCACATGCATTAGGCCGCGCATGAAGGTGCCCGCGCTGAGGATAATGGATTTACCAGGAATTTCCATCCCCAAGGAGGTAGTCACGCCCATCACCTCATCGTTCTCGACCAGAATGTCCGCCACATTTCCCTGATGGATCTCCACTCCCGGCATCGCTTCCAGCTCATGCTTCATGCGGAATTGGTAGGCCTTTTTATCACACTGTGCACGGGGCGCCCGAACCGATGGGCCCTTGGAGGCGTTCAGCATCCGCCATTGGATTCCGGTAGCGTCCGTATTAAGCCCCATGGCTCCTCCCAAGGCATCAATTTCACGAACCATGTGACCTTTCGCCAAACCGCCAATAGCAGGATTGCAGGACATCTGACCGATGGTATCCAGGTTCTGTGTGAGCACGGCTACCTGGCACCCTAAACGGGCAGCAGCCATCGCGGCTTCGACACCGGCATGACCGGCGCCAATGACAATCACATCGTAATTTTTAGGATAGCGGAACATCGGGGCAGGGCACGATACGTCTCAACCATCTGAGCTCAAGCACGAACCGACAATCGTTCCACGTGGAACATTTATCTCTGTTCCTCAAAAACCCGCGTGGAATATGACTTTCGTCTAGCCCACTGGGGAAAAATTTTCAATTCTCCGGCCATGAACCGCTGGCTTCCTGCAATCCTGATTTTCTCGATCCTGGCTGTGTTTCGCGTGGTAGGCAGCATGTATCCCACTCTGTTCCCAAATTTTCAGCCCCTCCCCGCGATTTTACTGTGTAGCATCGTTTTCCTGAAGGGGCACCAACGGTGGTGGTTGCCATTGCTCGTATGGATTCTCACTGTTCCCTTCACAAACCTCCTCCAAGACTATCCCGTTTTCAGCGCCCGTGCCTTGGACATCCTTCCCGGCATCGCTGCCATCGTGGGTATTGCCCTATGGAATCGGAAACATCCCACAGCATTCCCTACGCTTGCTTCGTCGATCGCGGCGGCAGCTGCGTTCTATTTCCTGACCAATTGCGTTTCCTTCGCAGTGGACCCGCTCTATGCGAAGACATGGCAAGGTTTTACCCAAGCGCAGTGGACAGGCCCAACCGGACTGAGTCCTACCTGGATATTCCTTCGAAATATGATGGCCGGTAATCTTCTGTTCACCGGAGTCTTCCTGCTCGCCCGCAAGTCCCTCCCAGCACCTGTCCTGCAGCCCTCCACTGCCATTGCCAGATAAGTCTTGCCAGCCCCCCACTGCTCCTTTCTTAGTCCCACCATTCCAAACGCCCGACCATGTCCAGCGCTACATCATCCCCACTCGATTTTGCCAATTCGCCTATCAATCAGTCGCTCACGCCAGAGCGGAAAATCGAGCTTTTCACGCAGATGGTCCGTATCCGTCGCTTTGAGCAGGCTGCTTTGAAATACTACCAAGCCGGTAGGATGACCGGATTCCTTCACCTTTATATCGGGCAGGAATCCGTAGCAGTGGGCACGATCTCCCTGGGTGGTGAGCACGATCACTTCATCACCGCTTACCGTGATCACGGCCACGCGCTGGCTGTGGGCATGGGCATGAATGAGTGCATGGCGGAAATGTATGGCAAGCAAACCGGCTGCTCCAAGGGCAAGGGAGGCTCCATGCACTTCTTCGCACCGGACAAGAATTTCTGGGGTGGCCACGGAATTGTTGGCGGTCAGACCCCACTTGGCCTCGGCCTCGCCTATGGGGTGAAATACCTCAATCGTGAAGGCTGCTGTCTTTGCTACCTCGGCGATGGTGCCGTGAACCAGGGCGCTTTCCACGAGTCCCTGAACATCGCAGCCCTTTTCGACATTCCGATCATTTACGTGATCGAGAACAACGGCTACTCGATGGGCACTTCCCAGAAACGTTCCTCTGCCTACCGTGGCTGCCTTGCCCAACGCGCGGAAGCCTACGACATGGAGTGGGATGTCATCGACGGGTCCGATATTTACGAAGTCCGCGCAAAAACGCATATCGCCATGGAGCGCGCCCGCAAGGAGCACAAACCATGCATTCTGGAAATCGATACCTACCGCTACTATGGCCACAGCGTAGCGGATGCGAACCACAAAAAATATCGCACTCCAGAGGAAATCGAGAGCTACAAGCAGAACCACGACCCGATCAATGTCTTCCGCCGGAAGCTGGTCAATGAAGGCGTATTGACCGAACAACAGGCAGATGCCATCAGCAAGGCTGCTGCAGAAGAAGCTGCCGCCTCCGTCAAATTCGCTGAAGAATCCCCTGCTCCGACCATCGCTGACATCAGCACCGATGTTTACTGGGAAACCGACAACAACACCGAGGCTTCCAAGATCGGCCGCCACTTCTTCAACGACTGAACCCTCCTGCTCTCCGCATCCCAATTTCCCACCTGCTAAATTTTCCCATGTCACGCATTATCACTTACCGTGAAGCGCTCCGCGAAGGTCTGGATGAAGAACTCGCCCGCGATCCGAACGTCGTCCTCATGGGCGAGGAAGTCGCCCAATACAACGGTGCCTACAAGGTGACCGAAGGCCTTTGGAAAAAATGGGGTGACAAGCGCGTCGTCGATACCCCGATTTCCGAAGCCGGATTCATCGGCATGGGCATCGGGGCCTCCATGCTGGGTGTGCGCCCGGTGATGGAGCTGATGTTCTGGTCCTTCCACTCCGTGGCCTTCGACCAACTGGTCAACAATGCCGCCTGTGTTCGCTATATGTCCGGTGGCCTCTGTAATGCGCCCATTGTGGTGCGTGGCCCTGCGAATGGCGGCACCGGAGTGGGTGCCACCCACTCCCACATTCCCGAAGGCCTCTTTGCTGCCTTTCCTGGTCTGAAGGTGGTATCCCCTGCCACTCCCGCCGATGTGAAGGGTCTCATCAAGTCCTCCATCCGCGACAATGACCCGGTGTATTTCATGGAAAATACCCTTCTCTACGGCATGACCGGTGAAGTGCCGGATCCAGCCGACGGTGACTTTGTCATTCCACTCGGTGTGGCGGATCTCAAGCGTGAAGGTTCCGATATTTCCCTCATCGCTCATGGCCGTTCCGTGATCCACTGCCTGGCCGCTGCGGAAACGCTGCAAAAGGAACACGGTATCAGCTGTGATGTGCTAGACCTCCGTTCCATCCGCCCACTGGATCAGGACGCGATCCTCAAAAGCGTGATGAAGACCAACCGTGTGGTGCTCGTTGATGAGTCCAAGCCGTTCGGTGGTGTTTCCGCCATGGTTTGCACTCTTATCCAAGACCACGCCTTCGATTATCTGGACGCGCCTATCAAGCGTGTCTGCACCATTGATGCCCCTGCGATTTACTCACCACACGTTGAAAATGAGCAACTTCCGAATCCTAAACGGATCATCGAGAAGGTTCTCACCATCGCGAAATCCAAGTAATTGGCGTTAGCTTCTTTCAGCCCGGCTCCCTTTAGGGGGTAGTCGGGCTTTATTGTGGATTGGAGAAACAGTAAAACGGGCGATAGTCTCTCTTATCATGAAAGCACTCCTGTCCATTCTGATCCCCGCAGTTCTGGCCTGTAATGCTTGCAAGCCAAAGATGGAAATGCCCACCCCGCCCATCGCGGAACAATCCACATCCACCTCGGGAGCTTCCAAGCCGGAACATTATGTGGGCCTGACGTTGGATCAGGCAAAAAAGGCGTCGGAAGCTGGTGGAAAGCGGTGGCGAATCGTAGAAGAGGATGGAATTCCCAAACCAGTCACCCGGGATTACAACCCCACACGTCTCAACTTCGTGATGGAGAAAGGCATCATCACGAAGGTCTCATTGGGATGATTAACCAAACCTTCTTTTTCCATTGCCATTAATGAGTTGATTCCTAGCATCGGAATTATGTTCTTCCGTATCATCACTGTGATTGCCACCGCTGCCCTGGCTCTGGCCATGACGTCCTGCTGCTGCCTTTTCTAAAAAACGCCTCCTGTAATTAACCAATCAAGAACCCAATGAAAAACCTTGTTCTTCTCGCCTCCCTGATCGCCGTATCCCTCGGCTTCTCTTCCTGCTGCTCGATGTTCGGTGGCTTGAGTGATCAATATGCCGGTTATCGCACCGTGACCAAGAAGGTGAAGACCTGCGGCTATGACACCGTAACGGAGGAAGTTTACACCCCAGGTTCTTCCAAGAGCGGCAAGGGTGGCATGACTGAAACCGTTGAGAAAAAAGTCGCACGCTACAAAACAGTGACCAAGCGCGTGCCGGTGAAGAATGGCCCCTGCGTGGAACATTATTGCCCAGGTAAGGACTATTGCGGTGCTACTTCCAAGGAAACCTTGGTGCGTGCTTCCGCTCAAGGCAGCTCTGGCAGCCCTAACCTCGGCCTCATCCCGAGCATGAAACCTCTCGCTCCTTGAGCGATCCAAACGCCTGATTTTCCAAAAGCGCGGTGGCAACCCTGTCATCGCGCTTTTTTGTCTCCACATCGGACGCAAAAAGTCTGGAAATACCCCCGCTTTCTCTCATTCTCCGCCCAGACAACCACTCCTAAAACTGACGCCATGCCTGTAAACATCGAAATGCCCAAGCTCTCGGACACCATGACTGAGGGAACTCTCATCAAATGGCACAAGCAGGTGGGCGACACAGTTGAAATCGGAGATATTCTCGCCGAAGTCGAAACCGATAAGGCCACCATGGAAATGGAAGCCTTTGACGAAGGGACCATCACCTCCATTCTGGTCAAGGAAGGCGAGAAGGTTGTCATTGGTGGCATTCTGGCTGTTCTTGATGGCGATGGTTCCGATAGCGGAGCCGCATCTGCACCCGTCGCCGCCTCCACTACAGCTCCTGCCGAGGCCGCACCAGCTGTTGCTTCCTCCGCTCCCGCTCCTGCTGCACCAGCAAATGCTTCGGGTAATCGCGTGAAAGCCTCCCCTCTTGCCCGCAAGGTTGCTGCCGAATCCGGAGTGGATCTGAGTGGTGTCACCGGCACCGGCCCTGGCGGTCGTATCCTCAAGGACGACGTCATCGGCGCACCCAAAGGCAAGTCCGGCGAAGCATCCGCCGCTGCCGCCCTCGCCGCTGCCGCCCTCGCCGCATCCGCTAAGAACAAGGCAGCAGCCGCTGCTCCTGCACCCGCCGCCATTCTCCCGGTCGCCAAGGATGAGGACGAAATCGTTCCTCTCAGCTCCATGCGGAAGGTCATCGCTTCCCGCCTGCTCACTTCCAAGACGACCATCCCTCACTTCTATCTCCACGTGGAAGCGGATGCCGCACCTCTCATGGCCTTGCGCAAGCAAGTCAACGACCAGGCTGAAAAAACCCACGGCAACAAATATTCCGTAAACGACTTCATCCTCAAGGCCGTCGTCAATGCCGCCCAGGCCGTCCCAGCGGTAAACGCCTCCTTCGCCGGAGACAATATCGTGAAATTCAAGCACGTCGGACTTTCCGTTGCCATCGCTGTGGAAGACGGCCTCGTCACTCCAGTCATTCGTGAAGCGGAAGGAAAATCCCTCCTCGCCATTTCCCGTGCTGTGAAGGACTTCGCCGCACGTGCCAAGGACAAGAAGCTGAAGCCTACTGAATTCGACGGCGGCACCATCACCGTTTCCAACCTCGGAGCATGGGGCATCGATTCCTTCGACGCCATCGTCAATCCACCACAGGCAGCCATCCTTTCGGTTGGTGCAGCCATCGAGAAGCCTGTCGTCAAGAACGGCCAGATCGTTCCAGGTATCCGCATGAACCTCGGCCTCTCCTGTGACCACCGCGTCGTCGATGGTGCCGTGGCAGCCCAATTCCTGTCCGAGGTCAAGAAGCTGGTCGAGCAGCCAGCTCTCATGCTTCTGTAAGACCGCAGCGACACCCCTTCCAAAACCGGGCCTCACGAGTCACACCGACTTGTGAGGCCCTTTTCCGTTTCAAGCCCCACCCTGCGGCAAACGAACCGGCCGGCCCATCCCTGTGTAAAATTAAACGAACGTTTGCGACTTTGCCGTCGATTCAACACTCCATTCGAATCTGTTCACACCGCTCCATTTGGAAGAGCTCTTATGAATTCTTCATTTTTGACCTCATAAGATCTTCTTCTTAATAGTGTGAACAAGTTCCAAAATGGAGCGTTCCTCACTGTTGTCATATAGGTTCCACGGAAAGAATAACATGGGGAATAACTCGAACCTGAGTCGAAAGACTTCACTCTTCAAATTCAGGGGTTCACAATTCCCGCATCCATTCAGAGGTTATTCACAAACTTTTCCCGAGTTCTTGGGATAACGACCCGATTCCTTCACTTCCACATCATGAAACATGCGGTCATCACCGGCGGCGGGGGCGGCTTGGGTCAGGCTCTCCTGGGAGCATTTTCCACCCCAGGGTGGGATGTGGTGGCACCTGGCAGGCAAGAGCTGGACGTGACCGCCTCTGAGTGCGTCCAGAGCTACTTTCAGATGCGTCGGGTGGATCTCCTCGTCTGTAATGCGGGAATCACGCGAGACAGTCTTCTCAGCCGCCTTCAGGAGCCAGAGTGGGATCAAGTGCTAAGCGTGAACTACCACGGCGCCCTCCGTTGCGCTGAGGCCGCCCTGCCTGCGATGGTAAAACAAGGTGGAGGCCACATCGTTTTCATCTCCAGCTATTCGGCCATCCATCCGCCGCTGGGTCAGGTCGCTTATGCGGCAGCCAAGGCAGCGCTGCTGGGGCTTACCCAGGATCTCGCCAGCCGGTATGGCCCACATGGGATTCGGGTAAATGCGATCCTCCCCGGCTTTCTTGAAACGAAGATGACTGCCCCCGTTTCTGAAAAACGTCGGGGCGAGGTTTTGGCCCATCATTCCCTAGGCAGATTCAACACCGTCTCGGAAGTCGCAGCCTTCATCCGCTTCCTGGAAGAAAACCTTCCTCACACTTCCGGCCAGATTTTCCAATTGGATAGCCGCTGAATTGGAATCTTCGTTGAATCTTCCACCCCTCGCGAGCTTGCTAGTGGATGGTTCACGCGACATGGTAGATCCGTGAATCGTGTTTGGGTTGGGCTTTTTTTGGTGTTGTGCTCTCTGTTTCCCTCGGTAACAGCGGGAGAGCCACGCCATTCCCCGGCCAAGGTGGTGGTCATTCCGGTGCGGGGTGAGATTTCCCAACCCCAACTTTATATCCTCCGGCGCGGGCTTAAGGAAGCCATCGAGCAGAAGGTGGATACGATCGTGCTGGATATGGACACGCCTGGCGGTGCGCTGGATGTGACCTTTGAGATGCTGAAGGTACTCGATAAATTTCCCGGAAAAACCGTCACCTACGTCCATTCGGAAGCCATCTCTGCAGGCTCATTGATTTCCGCAGGTACGGATGAAATTTACTTCGCTCCCGATGGCGTGATCGGTGCAGCCGCTCCGGTGCTTTCCAGTGGCCAGGAAATCGATGCCACCATGCGGACGAAGATTGTCAGCTATCTGAAGGCGCGTGTCCGTTCCATTTCCGAGGGCAAGGGGTATCGGGGAGATGTGATTTCCGCGATGATCGATTCCGACTCCGAGTTGAAAATCGACGGGCAAGTCCTCAAGCCAAAGGGAGAGCTGCTCTCCCTAACTGCGCCGGAAGCGATGAAAACGTATGGCACGCCCGCTCATCCATTGTTAGGCGCAGGCATCGCAGCAAATATCGATCAACTGCTGGATAGGCTCCACGGTGCCGGAAATTATTCCGTGGTGACGCTGGAGGTCAGTTGGTCGGAAAAAATCGCGCAATACCTCACCGCACTCACGCCTGTTCTGATGGCTCTGGGCATGATGGCGTTTTTCATCGAATTCAAGACGCCGGGTTTCGGATTCTTTGGGATCACGGGTATGGTGTTGATGAGCTTCGTTTTTTTCGGCCACTACATTGCCGGTCTATCAGGCCATGAGCCGATCCTGTTTTTCCTGCTCGGTGCGTGCCTGGTGATCGTGGAGGTGTTTTTCTTTCCCGGTGTCTTCGTTTTGGCGCTTACCGGCATCATTCTGATGCTGACCTCACTGGTCTGGGCGATGGCAGACTTCTGGCCGCGTGAACCGATTTCCATTTCCAGTGATGTGCTGGTAAGGCCACTGCTGAATCTATTGATCGGTTCCGGACTGGCAGTGCTCGGCTTCATCGCCTTACTGAAATTCCTACCCAAGGGAAATTTGTGGAACGGGATGGTGTTGAATCGTGCGGTCACGGGTGAGCCGGTGGAGCGCAACCAAATCTCCTCCTCACTCATTGGGCAAACGGGCACCGCAGTGACGGCACTTTTTCCCAGCGGCCAGATCGAAATTTCCGGACGCCGCCTAGAGGCGCGCCTGGCAGTGGGACATGCGGATGCAGGAACGCCGGTGGTGGTCACCGGGCAGTCCGGCTTCAGCGTTACCGTGGAGGTGATTTCATGACGCTTATCATTCTATTGTTTGCCATCGGGCTGCTGTTCATCGGCGTGGAAGTCATCATTCCGGGAGGAATTCTGGGTGTGGTGGGTGGCCTGCTGATGTTCGGAGGATGTGCGGCTGCGTTTTTAAAATTCGGCACCTTCGGTGGGATGATTGCCATTGGCTGCGCGGTGATCGTCACCGTCATCGCGCTGATTCTGGAGTTCCGGGTGCTGCCCCGGACCAGAATGGGGAAACGCGCCTTTCTCACGGCGGAAATTTCCGGCGTGAGTTCCGCCTTGGGTACCGGGGCGCGGGACCTGATTGGAAAAACCGCTCAGGCCGTCACCGTTCTCTCGCCCAGTGGCTATGTGATGATCGATGGCCAGCGCTACGAAGCCTTTTCCCAATCCGGTCAGATCCCAGTGGGGACCGAGCTGGAAGTCACCGGTGCAGACAATTTTCGTCTTATCGTCACTCTAACTAAAATTACAACTAACTGATACCATGCCAGACCTGTCCACCATCATTCTCATTGTCGTTGCAATCTTCGGGTTGCTGGTCTTCGGAATCATCCTTTCGTTCTTCAACGTCTGGCTGCGTGCGTGGCTGGCGGGTGCCTACGTCGGTTTCACGGATCTCGTCGCCATGCGTCTCCGCCGCGTGCCTTACGGCATGATTGTGGACGAGCGCATCACCGCCCGTAAGGCTGGCGTGGACATCAATGTAAACGACATCGAAGCGCATTTCCTCGCCGGGGGTAATGTCATCCCCACGATCCAGGCGCTGATCGCTGCAAAGAAAGCCGGCATCGAATTGGATTGGGATCGTGCCTGTGCGATCGATCTCGCCACCAAGGGATCCGGTAAAAGTGTGATCGAGGCGGTGCGTACGTCCGTGGACCCACGCGTGATTGATTGCCCGAATCCCGCCAGCGGGCGGACGACCATCGATGGCGTGGCCAAGGACGGCATTCAGGTAAAGGTGAAAGCCCGCGTAACCGTCCGGACCAACCTTGATCGTTTCGTGGGTGGTGCGAAGGAAGAAACCATCATTGCCCGCGTGGGTGAGGGCATCGTCACCACCATCGGCTCCGCTGCCAGCTACAAGACAGTGCTGGAATCCCCGGACAGCATTTCCAAGGTGGTGCTTCATCGTGGATTGGATGTGGGGACGGCCTTTGAAATCCTTTCCATCGACATCGCAGACGTGGATGTGGGCGAAAACGTCGGCGCGAAGCTCCAGGAAGCGCAGGCCATGGCGAACAAGAACATGGCGCAGGCCGAGGCGGAAATCCGTCGTGCCGCAGCCGTGGCACTTGAACAGGAAATGGTCGCCCGTGTGCAGGAAATGAAGGCGAAGGTGGTGGAAGCAGAGGCCCAGGTACCGCTGGCCATTTCGGAAGCTTTCCGCGCCGGTCGTCTGGGGGTGATGGACTATTACAAAATGGAAAACGTAAAGTCCGACACGCAGATGCGTGACAGCATTTCCAAAACCGAAGGAGCCTGAAGATGAAGCCTCTCGAATGGATCTTTGAGCACCCACAGATCGCGCTCTTTGTGGGCGCGGCTATGTTCTTTTGGATCAAGGAGCGGGTTTTTGGCTCAAAAAAGGTCAAGGATACGGACGGGGAACGCTGGCCCGGTGATGATGGCGAAGTGGTGGACTGGGGTGAACCCGGCAGGCCTTTGGGCAAGCCGCCCGCTCTCCCGCCACCGCTCACGCGGCGGATAGAGGAGTTTCAGGAAAACATGGGTGCCCAAGCTCTCAAGCACCAGATGGAGCTCCAGCAGCGACTGGCTAAAATCCGCGCCTCCCAGCAACAGCAGACCGCCAAACCCGCAGCTGCTCCGAAAAAACCGGCCGCTGTCGCGGCAAGGACAGACAGCTATCGGGCACGCTTGAAAAATCCTGCCGAACTCAGGCGCACCTTGGTGATGAAAGAAATTTTAGATCCACCGGTGGGTTTGCGCTAATTTCTGTCAAGAATCCCATGAAGCGTCCACTGGCCTCCTTCCTGCTCGGCATCGCCATCATGCCATGCCTCACGTCATGTGCGGTCAAGCGCTGGACGCATCCCCGGAATGCTACAGTTTCGGTCACGATGAAGGCCGGAAACTCCGGGGAAGGAGTCCTCAACGCCGTCAATGCCTACCGCTCCAGCAAGGGAAAATCCCCTCTGCAGCGGGAGGCACGGCTGGATGCCCTGGCACTCCAGCACTCCGTTTACATGATGCGCCACCGCTCGAAGCACCTGGTCAGCCATGATGGCTACCAAGGCCGGGTGCGCGAAGCGCAGCAGAAATTCGGTTACCGAAACCTCTTTGAAAATGTGGGTGCCAGCTCGGGCAAAGGAGCGGTGCAGGACATCGTGGGATTCTGGACAGGGTCCCGGCCTCATCGTTCCAGTATCCTCGGTCAGTGGGACGCCACCGGCATCGGTGTGGTGGTGGATTCGGATGGCATGGTCTTTGTCACCCAGGTCTTCGGAAGACGCTGAGGCTGCTGCATTTTTTTAAGCTCTTGCCCCATGGGCACCTAACGCTAGTTTTCATCCCGTTCTCAAAAAACAAATTTTACCATGTTTGATTTCTCCTCCATCCCCAAGGTGGCCCTCCTGATTTTCGTGATTCTGATGAGTTTCAACATCATCATCTTCGTCCACGAACTGGGCCATTTCTGGGCTGCCAAATGGCGGGGCCTTCAGATTGATCGTTTCCAAATTTGGTTCGGTCGTCCGCTTTGGAGTAAGACGGTGAACGGAGTCCAATATGGCCTCGGCTGGATCCCTGCGGGGGGATTTGTGGCCCTTCCACAAATGGCTCCGATGGAATCCATCGAAGGTGGAAATTCCAACAAAGCAGCGCTGCCTCCGATCAAGCCGCTGGACAAGATCATCGTCGCCTTCGCAGGGCCGCTGTTTTCGCTGTTGCTAGCGCTCACTGCTGCCGTGGTGGTCTCCAAGGTCGGCAAGCCGAAGGACTTTGTTCCGGTGACGCAGATTGGTTTCGTGGCGACTGATAGTCCTGCGGAAAAGGCAGGCATTCTTCCGGGGGATACCATTCTCAAGGTGAATGGAAATCCGGTCAATGGCTTCGCGGGATCTCTTGATTCCATCACGGAACAGATCGTCCTCAGCCGTGGTGATCAAATTGTTTTCACCGTACAGCGCCCCGGTCTGCCGGAGCCGCTCACGCTGACCTCCGGCTTTGATACGGAGCCCACCAAGTGGTTTCAGCGCAAAGCCCTGCGCAAGGTGGGCCTTGGCCCGGCCAGTGCCGCCATCATCGAGCAGGTAGTGGTGAACAGCCCTGCCGCCACTGCAGGCCTCGTTCCCGGGGACAAGGTGATCTCAGTGGATGGCACCCCGCTCTACGGCCCTTCCCAACTCGGGCAATATCTGAAGGTCAGAAACTGGCAGACGGTCAAACTGGGCATCGAAGGCAAAGCCGGTGAGCGACGCGAAGTGAGCGTCACTCCCGAGAAGCCACTCCAGCCTGCCGGGACGAACCCGGAAATCGGTGTGGTGTGGGAAAACGTCCAGATCGCTGATGATCGTATCGTTTATCCCGGCCCGTTTGAGCAGGTGGGAGACAGCCTGCGCTCCATGTGGGTCACCATCACCAGTGTCATCTCGCCCACCTCCAGCATCGGAGTCGGTCACCTCAGCGGTCCGGTGGGGATCATGAGCATGCAGTATGATCTTCTCCAGACCGAGAATGGCTGGCAGCGGATGCTCGGCTTCTTCGTCCTGTTCAATGTGAATCTCGCCGTGCTGAACATGCTCCCCTTCCCCGTCCTGGATGGTGGCCACATCACCCTTGCACTCCTTGAGAAACTCTTCGGCCGCCCCGTGCAGGCCAAGCCTCTGGAAATCATCCAGACCACCTGCGCCATCGGCCTCATTTCCCTCATGCTCTTCGTCACCAGCAAGGACATCGGCGATAAATTCGGCCACGGAGATGACCCTAAACAGGTGCCACGGGTGTTTCCTTGAGGCGGTTTCTAACCGGGGAGGTAGGTCCTCCCACCGCTTACCACTCCGGTCCCTGTTGCCTGACTGCTTCGTAAAGCACGATGGCGATAGCGGTGGAAAGATTGAGGCTGCGGGTGCCACCGGGTGCCATGGGGATGCGGAGGGCGTTTTCTCCGGCGGCCGTTACCATCTCGGGCGGCAAGCCTTTGGTCTCCTTTCCGAAGACGAGGTAGTCTCCAGCTTTGAAGGCAGCGGTCCACGGCGAGGCGGTGGCCTTGGTGCTCAGGAGCCAGAAGGTGGCATCCTTTTCTGCAGCTTCCTGCAGTGCTGCGAAACTGGGCCAGACGCGGAGTTTCACATCCTGCCAGTAGTCCAGGCCGGTGCGGCGAACGTATTTGTTTTCCAGTGAAAACCCAAGCGGCTCGACGAGGTGGAGCGTGGAATCCGTAGCGAGAGCGAGGCGGCCGGCGGCCCCGGCATTGTGCGGGATTTCCGGTTCGTGGAGGACGATGTTGAACATGGGGAGTAAGTGCCGAGTGAGCAGTGATCGGTGATCAGCGGAAGAACTGCTATACGAGACTCTTTCCTGAAAACTGAACACTGAAAACTCTTCTCCACTGATCACTGATCACTGCTCACCGATCACTTGGCACTTCAGAGCGGCGCCCAGGAATGCTGGTTCCAGAAGGACTCCAGATCGCCTTCGTCTCCATTGAAGGCATTGTGCTCAAGCGGACGGTCCATGGTGCCGAAGTATTGCGGGGATCTCCATGGACCGGCGTTGTAGTGCTTGGAAACGGAGCGGCGTTCCCATTCCACGCCGGCGTATTGCCAGATGGCCCATTCATCCCAGACGTTATAGGCTTCCATCAGATCTTTTGGCGTGCGGAAGGGGCCGCTGGGGTTGTAGAGGGCGATCCAGTAAGGGCACTGGCGGATGCGGCGTTTCTCGGAGGAAGATGCATTCGATAGCGTGTTGCGGAGGCGATCACTGTTTTCCAGATAGATCACCGGCTTCACCCCGGTGCGGCTCTCGATGCGGTCAATGAAGCGCACCATGTCGCTGGCCTTGGACTTGGTATCGAAGTCACCCACGAGCAGGATTTTCTTCCCGTGCAGCCCGCGCTCGGCAGCGATCTGCTGAAGGCGGGAAATGTATTGGTCCGCCTGCCAGACTGGATCCACATCGGCGAGGACGAAGTAGTAGGTGCCCAGCTTCATGCCCTGGCGGTGGGAGGAGGCGAGGAAATCCGAGCACTTTTCATCCAGGGCGCGGCCCTTGCCGCAGCGGGCGATCAGGCCGTGGGCACCATTGCGCTGGAGGGCGGAAACATCGGTGGGCGAGAAGGATTCCCCGGCGCGTTGCTTTTCCTTGGGGTCATAGGCGGAGACATTGACGATTTTTGGAGCTTCGCGAAGGCCTACCCGGCCATAGCCGCTGCTACAGTGGGCGAGGAAAAGCGGCGCAAGGGCTGCTGCAAAAAGGAGAGGAAAGCGCATGGAGCAGGGTAACAAAATTCCCAGACATGGGGCAACCAGAAAGCAGACAAGAAACTAGACGCTTACCAAAAGCTCGGCATGTTTCATCCACCATGATTTCCCGTATTCTGCTGACGTCTGCCGCCGTATGTGCGGTTTCCCACGCTGCTCCTGTGCGCTCCGGAAAGGCGGCAGTGGAGCTGATCGCAGCATCCACCACGTATCAGCCCGGAAAACCCGTGGAGGTGGCGGTGCGGATGAAGGTGGATCGCGAATGGCATACCTATTGGAGTAATCCGGGTGAAGGCGGGATGAAAGTTTCCGTGAAATGGACACTGCCTGCCGGTTGGACGGCCAGCGAGCCCGCCTTTCCCGTGCCGAAGAGTTTCCATACCGGGGGATTGGCAGGCTATGGCTATGAAGGCACCGTGCTTTTTCCGATCACCCTGATGCCGCCTGCAGAATTCACCGGAGAAGCGAAGCCGGTGGCGAATGTCTCATGGCTGACCTGTAATGACGATGCCTGCGTGCCCGGAAAGGCGGAGCTTTCTCTGAGTTTCATGCCGGGTCCGGTGGTTGCCACTGGAGATGAGAATGCCGTTCGGCAGGCGATCGCCAGCATTCCGGCGGCGGTGGATGGGCTGACGCTGAAGGTGGCGGAAAAGGATCAGCTGCTGGAGTTGACCGTGGATGCCGCACCTACCTTTGATCTGGCAGCCGCCAAGGTTTTCCCGGAAACGGAGCAAGCGGTGGCTCCAGCGGAAAAGATCATTTTCGCAAAGGATGGGGAGGTATGGAAGGCCACCGTGAAGAAGAACGAATACGCCAGCAGTCCCTTGAAGAAGCTCACGCTGGTCATCGCGGGTGCCGGTGCTCCGGCCAAGGTGACGTGGGTGGCAGAAAAATCATGACAACTTCCAAGTCCTCGCCACGTTCCCTTTCTTGAACCCATAAACTTCCAACTACGCATATGAAATCCATCGCATACACTGTTCTCGCCGGAGCCTTTTCCGTCATCTCCGCCTTCGCCGCCGATGTGGGCAAGCCAGCTCCTGCCTTTTCCGGCAAGAATCTGAAAGGCGAGGCTGTTTCCCTTTCCGATCTCAAGGGCAAGATCGTCGTCCTGGAGTGGGTGAACTTCGATTGCCCGTTCGTGAAAAAACACTATTCCAGCGGCAACATTCCGAAGCTCCAGCAGGAATACACCGCCAAGGATGTGGTGTGGATTTCCATCAATTCCTCGGCTGCAGGCAAGCAGGGCAACTACAGTGCGGCTGACATGACTGCCCGTGCCGAGAAGGATGGAAACAAGGCCTCCCAATTCCTTCTCGATCCGGAAGGCACCATCGGCAAGGCGTATGACGCCAAGACGACTCCCCATCTCTTCATCATCAATAAGGATGGTGTGCTGGTTTATAACGGCGCGATCGATTCCAAGAAGTCCACGGATGTCGCAGACATTGCAGGAGCTGACAAACTTTTCGCGAATGCCCTGGATGCCGTCATCGCAGGCAAGGAAGTCACCAATGCCAAGAATGAGCCATACGGCTGCGGTGTGAAGTATTGAACTTCAGGACAGGCGATCTCCGAGTCGCCTCATGCTAAAGTTTCCAAAATGGCGAGCACTCTCGCCGATGGGTTGGGGCGGATCGGAGTCCGTCCCTCCCTGCATTATTTCGCTACTTCCCAAGCAGTGAGCCATTCCTGCTCCTTCCGCTGGAATCCAAGCTCGAGCAGGCGTTTTTCCATATCCGGAAAGTGGGCGGCCCCGTAAAAGATGCCGATGCGCCGACGGTGGGCCGCGAGTTGGGTGTTCAGCACCTCGATGCAGCGGGCATTCCGGTCGCTGATGATGACGCTTTCTCCCGCGAAGGCCGCGATCTGATCTTCCCCACCGTCCATGGTGATCATGATTTCCCGTTTCAGCAGGTTTGCGTTTTTAGTCAGCAGCCCGCGTATCATGCGGATGGAGTTGGGCTCCTTTTCCGGCGTCTTGGCCTTGATGCCGGAGATGAGGAAAAAGCTGAGAATGGATTCCTTGCGCTCGGTCTGCAGGGATTCGAACTGATCGTAGGTAAGGTCCGCATGGACAAAGTTTTTTGCAGAGTAGTCGATGCCATCAGTTTGGCCGGTGAGGTGGAGCAGGTCACACGCACTGGAATAAAGTTGGCGCAGGGTATCCAGTTTCTGGGGCCTGGCCTGGCCGGGTAAGGCTGGTCTTTGGGCTTTTTCCGCGAGGCGGGCGGCGATGTTTTCTCCGCCTATCATCTCGAAAAGGAGCACATCGTAGTGCGTGAACCGCTGATTGAGTTGCTCGTAATAGCCCTTGTCCGCGATATGGATGGCACCGATGAGATCGACGACGGTGCCGTCCTTTTCATAGCGGGTGATGGCCGTCTGGAGTTGGGCATGAGCGGCATCTTCCGAGATGCGGATGAAGTCCCCTGCCCGCGTGCTGATCGGGAGAAGAAACAGGGCGGCTACCAGCAGGGGCATCCATCGGTGAAGCATGAGATTGGGATAGACGTAGGCTGGGGGATTGGCGAGGTTGAATCTGCGGCACAAGCCACCGTTGCCGCGTTGCTTTTTCTCGTTTATAGCCTATTCATCCATGAGTTCCCACGCACCACTGAGCTATTGCCCGGACCTGCTTCACTACTCCCGCCGTCTGACGCGCGAGGTGCTGGTGGGAAATGTGGGAGTGGGCGGTAACAATCCCATCCGCGTGCAGTCCATGATCACTTCCGACACGCGGGACACCCCGGCGTGCGTGAAGCAGGTGCTGGATCTGGCGGACGCCGGCTGTGAGATCGTGCGGATCACCGCACAGACAAAAATTTACGCCGCGAACTTGGAAAACATCGCGCGTGAGGTGCGTGCCGCCGGGTGCCAGGTGCCACTGGTAGCGGATATCCATTTCAAGCCGGATGCAGCGATGGAAGCCGCCAAGTGGGTGGAGAAAATCCGCGTGAATCCTGGCAACTATGCGGACAAGAAAAAGTTCGAGGTCTACGAATACACCGATGCGGAATATGAGGAAGAACTGGAGCGCATTCGCGAGCAGTTCACCCCCCTCGTCCATCTGTGCAAGGACCTGAACCGCGCCATGCGGATCGGCACCAACCATGGCTCGCTTTCGGATCGCATCATGAACCGCTATGGGGATTCCCCGTTGGGCATGGTGGAGAGCGCGCTGGAATTCGCACGCATTGCGCGGGATCATTCCTATCATAACTTCGTCTTCTCCATGAAGGCGTCCAATCCGAAGGTGATGATCGAGGCTTACCGCCTGCTCGTCGCCCGTCTGGAGCAGGAAGGGCCGGATTGGAATTATCCGATCCACCTCGGCGTGACGGAGGCTGGAGATGGCGAGGATGGCCGGATTAAAAGCGCCATCGGCATCGGCTCCCTGCTGGCCGATGGCATCGGAGACACGATCCGCGTGTCCCTGACGGAGGATGCCATTCACGAAATCCCCGTAGCTCAGGCCATGACGGAGGTGTTTAATGATCGTAAAAGTAGCTGTGGCGCCTCGCCGCAGTCCGTGGCGCCTGCGTCCCGCTGCCGCTCTTTTGCGGAGGACTCGTCCTCCCTCACTCCCTCCTACGATCCATTTTCCTATCAGCGCCGGGCCAGTTCGGTGCTGACGATCATGGGGCACGAACTAGGCGGAGACAAGACGGTGCGGGTTTTCACCACGCAGGAGCGGTGGAATGCTTTGGCGCACAAGATTTCCGCACTGGGGGATTTCAAGCCGGAGATCATTGTGGAAAAGTCCGAGGTGCTGGAGTTTGATCCACGGGACCAGGCAGCCATTTCGGAGTTGAACTCCCATGACACTCCGCGCCTGATCACGGTGAAGGATGGGCTGGATCTGGAGGTGATCCACGCGTTCCGCGAGCTGGCATTCCGGGCGGATCCACGTCACCCGATCCTGCTGAAGGATACGCTGCACCCGCCGGTGGGTGATACGGATTTTCTCCGTGCGCTGTTGCCGGCTGCCCGGCACATCGGCTCGCTGCTGTGCGATGGCATCGGTGACGCGATTCTCGTGCGCGGAGAAACGGCACCGGGGCAATCACTCCGTCTGGCCTACAACATCCTGCAGGCTGCCGGGACAAGGATTTTCAAGACGGACTATGTGGCCTGCCCGAGCTGCGGCCGCACTTTATTCAATCTCCAGTCCACCACCCAGAAGATCCGCGCCGCCACCGGCCACCTCAAGGGCGTGCGGATCGCCGTAATGGGCTGCATCGTGAATGGTCCCGGCGAGATGGCGGATGCGGATTTCGGCTATGTGGGCGGTGCTCCCGCGAAGATCAATCTCTACGTGGGTAAGCAACCGGTGAAGTTCAATATCCCGGAAGCTGAGGCAGTTGATCGGCTGATCGACCTGATCCGCGAACACGGCAAATGGGTGGATGCGCCCGAGCCGATCCCAGCCGAAGTTTAAGTAATCGCTTTTCCTTTCTCCAATTTTCTCAATGGCAGATACCGTTATACTTCCTGAAACGCAGGAACTCACCGCTACCGATACTCCTTGGAACGTCATTGTTTATGATGATCCCGTGAACCTCATGGGCTACGTTACCTGGGTGATCATGAAAATTTTCGGCTACGATGAATCTCATGCCTCGGTTTTGATGATGCAGGTTCACCAGAATGGGCGCTCCATCGTCTGGTCCGGAGAAAAGGAAAAGGCAGAGTTCTATGTGCAGCAACTGCAGGCGCATCAATTGAAAAGCTCCTTCGAGAAAGCGGAATGAAAGCCATGCCCACATTGGAAGGCGGTCTCCGTCTGGACACAGAGGATCCCAGCGATTGGGAGCTTCTGCGGGCCGTCATAGCGGATGCGCATGTCTCCACCACCGAGGATCTGGCGAACCGCATGGGAAATCTCATCACAGAAGAAGCCGGTGCGGAGGATTGGGAGGAGTACATCGTCCCCGATCTGCGGGAAGGCTTTCAGGACGAACTTGCAGAGGTGGGTGCCGCCATCGAGTCTGCCATTGTGGAGGCGGATGGACAGGCCGGCCCGATCTGGATCACTCCGGAGAATGCCTACCCATGGTACAGTGCGCTCAACCAAGCCCGCCTGGCTCTGGAAGAGCAGTTCAAATTCGGTCCCTCGGAGGAATTGGGCGTCGAGACGCTTTCACCCGTTCGTGCCGCCGCCTTCCTCCGCTCCAAATTCTACTGCGCCATCCAGAGCCTGCTGCTCGAGTATGTAATGAAGTGAAAACTGATAATTACCAGTTCAGGGCATTTGAAGGCTTCCTTCAAATATACGGGCGTAAAGGGATAAGCTTCGCTTGCGCCGATTCCCTCGCTGCCTAGTTTCTCCTAATGACTCGTCGTGCAGTCTATGTGAGAGCAGCTCTGGTGCTGGCCTTGGTATGGGGCTCGGTCTGGGGTGTGCGCTCGTGGGCTGCGGGGCATCGGGTCACGGCAGCTACGGTGGAGGCGGAGATTCATGAGGCCGCGCTGGTGGATCTTTCGCAGCAACCGGCTGCGGTGGGGGGGCCGATCTCCCCAGAGCGGGAGGCGCGCATCCGGGAGATTGCGGAGCAGATCAATCAACTGGATTTCACAGAGCGTCAGAAAAATCGGGAGAGCCGGGCCGTAGCAGAGTTTTTCCGCAGCCTGAGCCCGCAGGAGAAGGATCTGTTTCTGGATCTTACCATCGCGCAGGCGATGGATAAATTCATGGTGGCACTGGATGCGATGAAACCGGAGCAGCGGAAGAAATTTGTGGAGCAAGGTCTGAAGGAGTTGCAGGCAGGCCGTACGGAGGAGGAGCTGAAGCGGACAGAGGGGCTGAGCAAGGAGATCATGGAACGCATTTCAAGTGAGGGAATGCGGGCCTTTTTCCAGAAAGCCAACCGCCAGACGAAATTGGATCTGGCCCCACTGATGCAATCGATGAACGAGGTGATGCAGGGCATGCGGGGAAATGAATTCGGCATTCCACAGAACATGAAATGATTCTGATAGAAAACGGCTTCCATGTTGATCGCTCGAAATCTCACGAAATCCTTTGCCGGTAAGCCCGCACTGCAGAATGTGTCCTTTCATGTGGAACGGGGGGAAATCTACGGCCTGTTAGGCCATAATGGAGCTGGGAAAAGCACCTCGTTGGGAATCATCCTGGGCATGGTGATGCCGGATGCGGGCGAGGTGGAAATCGCAGGCATTTCCGTGCAGAAGCAGCGCTCAAAAGCGATGGCGAAGGTGGGCGCGATTTTCGAGGCTCCAGCGTTTTATGATTACCTCACGGGATGGCAGAATCTGAAGCTGCTGATGAGCTACTCCGGCGGGTTCGATGCCAAGGCAGCGCGGGCCGTGGTGGATCGTGTGGGATTGACGAAGCGGATCGACTCAAAGGTGCGGACCTATAGCCACGGCATGCGGCAAAGGCTGGCATTGGCGCAGGCGCTACTGCCGGAGCCGGAGGTGCTACTGCTCGACGAACCTACGGACGGGCTGGACCCGGAAGGCATCAAGTGGTTCCGCGACTTCATTCTCAGCCTGCGCGACGAGAAAGGCATGACGGTATTATTCAACTCCCATTTGCTGGCAGAGGTGGAAGTGATGTGTGATCGCGTGGCAATCCTCCGTGAGGGGAAACGTGTCTTCGAAGGCTATGTCAGCACGCTTCAGGAGGACACGCCGGTCTATCAGGTGAATCTGGAGCCATGGGGTACCGCCTGCGGGCTGATCCATTGCGTGGGCGGGGAGGTTCTTGCTCCTGGCCGGATTTCCCTCCCCAACTCCGTGGATCCTTCCACGATGGTGGAAAAGCTCGTGCGCGGCGGCGTGCGTGTCGGCGCCTTTGCCCCCGTGAAACGTTCCTTGGAGGATCTTTACATGGAGATTCTCAATGGGGCAGGAAGCCCGAATTGCGCAATGTGATGGCAATTAAAAGTCTGGGATCCATTTACTTTCCCTTCGGCTTGCGACGGATGCGGAGAAGTTTTTCAGAGCGATCCAGATCGTAGAGTCCTATGGCTTCAATCAGCCCGCTTAGTTTTGCATAACCATAGTTTCTAGAATCGAATTCCGGTGACTGTTTGTTCATGTAGCTGCCCACAGGACTGAGGTGAGCCCAATCATTTTCTTCCGTAGTGGAAGCCTTCAGAGCCGAGTCGATGAGATTTACCAGCTTCGCATTTTGTCGGAGTTCTTTTGTTTGTTTGATGGGACGGGATGGCGTGGCCTTTTCATCAGCAGCATTCAGAACTTCCGTATAAATGAATTTATCACACGCAGCGACGAAAGGTGCCGGCGTCTTTTCCTGACCGAAGCCGAGAACGGTGAGGCCATTTTCACGGATACGCGCTGCCAGCCGCGTGAAGTCGCTGTCACTGCTGACAATACAGAAACCTTCAAAACGTCCGGTATAGAGCAGATCCATCGCATCAATGATCATGGCACTGTCCGTAGCGTTTTTTCCTGTTGTGTAGGCAAATTGTTGAATCGGCTGAATGGAGTGTTTGAGCAATTCATCCTTCCACCCGCCGAGCTGAGGCTTGGTCCAATCTCCATAAATACGCTTCACACTCGCGGTGCCGTAGATGGTCACTTCCGCGAGTAGGCCACTGATAATGGCGGGCGATGCATTGTCCGCATCAATCAGGACGGCGAGCGAGCGGATGGAGACGGCTTCTTGCTTGGACATGGAATGGATCTAACATGAAGTCGAGATCGAAGAAAGCCAATTTGAGAAGGTGGGAACATCGGCTGTGCGAAGAATCAAACCAAGGATGGCAGCACCTTGAAGAAGTTTGACGGATGAGAGAATGATGATCCATTGGATGTGCCTTCATGCTGTTTTTCCAACAACTCTGCGGTGAACTCCGGAAACTCTATGCCCGGCCAAGAACGTGGATGGGCTATGGGGCATTTCTGGCGATGGAGGGGTTGATCCTTTTCGTCTACAAGCAGGATGGAATGCAGAAGCTGAACAAGGGGCTGATCGAGCGGAATGGCTTGGAGTTCAGCACTTATTACAGCTCCCTGAGTATCACGTTTACCATCATGCTGCTGAGCATGGTGATGCTGGGCTCGATCTACTTCGCCTTGGTGGCTGGAGACATCGTGGCGAAGGAGAATGAGGATGGAAACCTGCGGCTCGTGTTCGCGCGGCCCATTTCCCGTCTGAGGCTGCTGGTGGTGAAGTATGTGGCCATCAGCCTCTACACCTTCAGCTTTGTATTCTTCGTGGGCGTGAGCGGCTACCTGATGGCTGTGGCGGCCATTGGCTGGGAAGGCGGCCTGTTTGTATTGGAGCCTAAGATGAAAGTCTTCGCGGCCTTCCCGGATTGGGCGGAAGGAGCCACAAGGCTGGCGATGTGTGCCACTGGGATCGGCGTTAGCATGATGACGATTTCATCCATCGCTTTC
>Ga0157370_10001355_pt1 | contig 30371 bp, 9 predicted proteins | sample C35metaG_FD_113463 | JGI IMG/M metagenome (GOLD analysis project Ga0157370, IMG submission 113463) | Corn rhizosphere microbial communities from Kellogg Biological Station, Michigan, USA - C3-5 metaG | ecosystem: Host-associated > Plants > Roots > Rhizosphere > Soil | place: USA: Michigan...
AAGTGAAGAAGCTAAAGCGTTAGGTATAGGTATGGCTGTTCCTGAATTCAAAATTCGCGAACAACTAAAAGCAGATAATGTAAAAGTATTCTCCAGTAATTATTCTTTATACGGAGACCTCAGCCAACGTGTTATGGGCATTATGAAACTATATACACCAAATGTTGAAGAATATAGTATAGACGAGGCTTTTTTGGATTTTAACGGCATAACAATTCCTGATTTTTATTCTTACGGACTGGAAATAAAGCAACGTACATGGAAATGGCTCAGCATGCCCATATGTGTGGGTATAGCACCTACTAAAACCCTTGCAAAAGCAGCTAATCGCATTGCTAAAAAATATCAGGACAGGACACACGGTGTTTATCTGATGGATACAGATGAGAAACGCATTAAAGCTTTAAAATGGCTTAAGATTGAAGATGTTTGGGGTATAGGCTACCGGACCGTAAAAAAACTCAAAGCCCGAAATGTGTTTACAGCTTATGACTTTATTCAGCCACACATGGAACAGTGGATCCAAAATGAAATGGGTGTGATAGGCAAACGCATTAAATGCGAACTGGAAGGTACTCCAGCCATAGGAGACAGTCAGGTTCCTGAAAAGAAAAAGAGCATTGCCACTACACGAAGTTTTCCGAAGCAATTAAAAGATTATGACCTGATACGCGAGCGCGTGTCTACCTTTGCAACGGTTACTGCCGAAAAGTTAAGAAAACAAAAGTCGTGTTGTCATACCATAATCGTTATGCTTGTTGCCGATAAACACAGCATAGATACTCCAAAATATCATTACAGCAAGGCTATTACCCTGCCCTATGCAACAAACTCGGCTATTACCATAAGTAATGCCGCTATACAGCTCCTTAAACATTTAATGGAGGAAACTGATACCGTTAAATTTAAAAAAGCAGGTGTTATTGTTACTGAGCTTATCCCGGAGAATGCAAAGCAGTTCAATTTGTTTAACGACGAAAACCCAAAACATCTTGCATTAATGAAGGCTATGGATCACGTGAATAAAAAAATGGGCGGACGAAAAATACGCCTGGCTACACAGGCCGAAAAAACATGGGATATGAACCAAAACATGCTTTCGCCAAGATATACTACTGATATTAAAGATATACTTGTAGTGCAATGCCGATGAAAAAGAACGATACACCTAAACTTACATTTTACAGCCCCGACCTTGAAAGTGACACGGGTCAGCCTTTTATCACCCATGAAGTAAAGGCAGGCTTTCCTTCGCCTGCGCTCGATTTTATGGAATATAAAATTGACCTCAACAAAGTGGTATCTGAAAAAAATCCTCTGGCTACATTCTATATTAAAGTTGCCGGAAACTCTATGACAGATGCCGGAATTGACGATGGTGATATACTGGTTATAGACCGCAGCCTGGAACCTGCGGATGGAAAAATTGCCATATGCCTTATTGATGGCGATTTTACAGTAAAACGATTAAAAATGAAAACCGACTGCCTTTACCTTATGCCGGAAAATGCAGCCTATCAGCCCATAAAAGTGACTGAAGATAACCAGTTTCTTATTTGGGCAATTGTTACTTATGTTATTAAAAAGATTGGGTAATATTTTTTACTACGCAACTTACCAAAACACATAAAAAAAACCGTAACATTTTACCTTTTACACGCTGTTATCCGGTGTTTGTGAAGTATATTTGATAGGCCTAAATCACACCGCACATGGATAATTTAGATGCAGCAAGAATGCAAATGGCATTCACTCTTATTTTTCACATTGTATTTGCCTGTATTGGCATGGTAATGCCCTTTTTTATGGTGATTTCGCACTATAAATGGCTAAAGACCAAAAATCCTATTTTTCTTACTCTCACCAAATCGTGGCAAAAAGGCGTTGCCATTTTCTTTGTTACAGGAGCCGTGTCGGGTACAGCCCTCTCTTTTGAGCTGGGACTGCTCTGGCCTAAGTTTATGATACATGCCGGCCCCATAATAGGAATGCCATTTTCGCTCGAAGGTGCTGCCTTTTTTATAGAGGCCGTTGCCCTTGGCTTTTACCTTTATGGATGGAATAAACTTAACCAAAGGTTTCATTTGCTTACGGGTGTAATAGTTGGACTGTCGGGTGTAATATCAGGTATACTGGTAGTCTCTGCAAACAGTTGGATGAATGCGCCATCGGGTTTTGATTATATAAATGGGGAATTCCTGAATATAGATCCCGTTAAGGCCTTTCTTAATCCTGCATGGTTTACACAGGCGCTTCACATGACACTGGCAGCATTTGCTGCAACATCGTTTGCCGTGGCCGGAATACACGCATGGCAGATCTACAAAAAAAGAAACACAACACTTCACAAGGAAGCGTTTAAGATAGCCATACTCTTTGGTGCCATAGCTGCACTTTTGCAGCCGTTAAGCGGCGACCTTTCTGCTAAAGATATTGCAAAACGACAGCCCGCAAAACTTGCGGCACTGGAAGCCCATTATAAAACCGAACGTGGCGCGCCTTTATACATAGGCGGTATAGTAGATGAAGAAAAAGGCGAGGTAACGCATAAGATAGAAATACCGAAGGCTTTATCCTTTCTTTCTTTTGGTGATTTTAATGCTGAAGTAAAAGGGCTTAATGATTTTCCTAAAGAAGACCGCCCGCCTGTTGCCATTACGCATTATGCTTTTCAAGCGATGGTAGGTTTAGGAACGTTGCTTATGTTCTCGGCACTCCTATACTTTATAAGCCTTAAAAAGAAACATTGGCAGGATAGTAAAAAATACTGGCTTTACTTTGCACTGTTAAGCCCCGTAGGCTTTCTTGCTTTAGAGTCAGGATGGATCGTAACCGAAGTGGGCCGCCAGCCATGGATAATACATAACGTAATGCGCACTAAAGATGCGGTTACACCTATGCCAGGTATGATATACAGCTTCTACATGTTTGTGTTGCTCTATATGACGCTTACAGTTGCCGTAACCTGGCTTATGGCACGACAGATAAAAATGCTTAACCATACTAAACTCTAAGCCATGTTGTATGTAGTATTGTTGTTTACTGTATTATCTTTCTTTTTATATGTGCTGCTGGGTGGTGCCGATTTTGGCGCGGGCATACTGGAGCTCTTCTCCTCAGCCGATCACAAGAAATCGATCAAGAAAACAGTATATAGCGTTATGGGTCCGGTTTGGGAAGCCAATCATATCTGGATCATTATCCTTATTGTAATATTATGGATTGCCTTTCCGGTATTTTATAACGTCATTATTATCTATCTCCACATTCCGCTCACACTGGTATTGCTGGGCATTACCCTGCGTGGAGTTGCTTTTGTATTTCGCCATTATGATGCTGTAAAAGACAAATCGCAGCAGTTGTATGACCGCATGTTTGAGTTTTCATGTCTGGTAACCCCTATCTTTTTAGGAATGTGTTTTGGCACACTTATAAGTGGCGAAATAACGATACCGGAAGATTTGGCTACAGCTAATTTTGCAGATATTTATATCTATCCGTGGCTACAGCCCTTCCCTATTTTGGCAGGTTGTTTTTTTAGCGCACTGTGTGTTTTCCTGTCAGCTACTTTTCTTATTGGCGAAGCTACCGAATACGAAAAACAAATGTATATGCGTAAAGCAGGCATTGCAACCTTTGTCGTTGTTATTTTGGGTATGGCAGTTTTAGTAACGGGCTACCTTGAAGATATGAAGTTTATAAATGATTTTCTTCATAATTACTACGCAATAGGCTCTGTGCTATTGTCAGGATTATTGCTCTTTCCGCTTTGGCGAAGCATAAAAAAAGGTAAGACCGTTACCTGCCGTTTCTTTGCCGGATTACAGGTATTGCTTATCCTTTGGGCAGCCATAGGTACACATTTTCCTAACCTCATCATTACAAAAAAAGGACCTGTTAGCTTGTTGGAAGGCAGGGCACCCGAAAGTGTTATCGACGTATTGGGAATTTCACTTATTATTGGTGGATTGCTTATTATTCCGGGGTTATTTCACCTGTTGAAATCATTCAAAATGATCAAGATCCTGGAAGAGAAAGAATAGTTATTGCGGTGTTTTATAACGTATCAACTCATAACCCAATAAGCTGCTTATAGTGCCAAACAATACAAATATAAACAGTACTTCCGGAGATAGTTCAGTCATGACAATCACTACACCAAACGAAATAATCAGTATTGCAACCAAAGCGAGCGAGACATATCTGTATATGTTTTTTGCTTTGTTATCCTTAACATTACTAAATAGCGTAAGAGTCACAAAAACGGCTGCCATAAGTACCAAATAAGTAATCTCGACCGTATCGGGATCGCTGTTACCATAACCTCCTGAACTTACTGCCAACATCATTAATATGTAAAGCCCAAAGACTATAATTATGGCTACACGGTAAAGTATTGAATAAACTTTAAGCATTCGTTGAGTTTTGTATATTATAAATCTACAACAATCTGTCATAAATGTACTAATGTTATAACGTATAATTCCCGATATTTATACTTCCAAAAACATTCTATTTCATGCAGGATACTCCCATTACCAAAACACAGCTCGCAGTAATGTCAGCGACGGCAGGCATCTGTGTAGCAAACATCTACTATAACCAACCCATATTAAAAGAAATTGCACACGACTTTGGCGTTACTGAAAGCCGCGCAGGAATTATATCGGTACTTGCACAGGCAGGATATGGTTTGGGATTGTTTTTTATTACTCCATTAGGTGATAAGATAAACCGTAAAAAACTTATATTGGCTTTACAGGTCATACTGATACTTACACTTATAGGAACCACCTTTGTTCAGAGCTTTTTCTGGGTTTGTGCTTTTAGCCTGCTTACGGGTTTACTGAGCGTTGCTGCTCAGGTTATACTCCCATTGGCAGCCAGCCTTGACAGTAAAAATAGGGGACGAAATGTGGGGATTATATTTACCGGAATATTAGTGGGTATACTTGCTGCACGGGTTTTTAGTGGACTTATTGCCGAATGGTACAACTGGAGGTATGTATATGGTATATCGTCCGGAATGGTAACATTAGGAGCAATCGCATTGTATTTTACACTGCCGAATAAACATCAGTCGATATTTGATGGTAATTACATCAAACTACTTGGGTCTTCATTAAAGCAGCTTCAGCATTTTGCTGTGTTGCGACGAACCGCTCTTTTAGGCGGATTGGCCTTTGGAATATTCTGTTCGTTCTGGACTACACTTACATTTCATCTGAGTGGCGAACCGTTTAATTATAAATCGGATGTTATAGGCTTGTTTGGCCTCATGGCTATTGCCGGGGCATTACTAGCACCTTTATTTGGCAAACTTGCCGATAAAGGTAATCCTGCACGTGCACTATTGTTTTCTATACTGCTGATACTTGTTGGTATCTTACTGGTAATGGTATTTCCACTTTCAACCGTTGCCTTTGTAGTAGCAGTATTACTATTAGATGTGGGTGTACAGGCAACTCAGGTTACTAACGTTGCTACTATTTACAGCCTTGATGCAACAGCGCATAGCCGGATTAATACCGCTTATATGACCAGTTATTTTATTGGCGGTGCAACAGGTACTTTTGTAGGTATACAGTGCTGGCAGGCCGGTGGGTGGAACTATGTTACCTGGCAAATGCTTATTTGGTGCGCAGCATGTTTAGCCATTGTATTATGGGGAATGAGGAAGAAGGTTTAAGATTGCTTGGCCATATAATATAAAAGAAGCCCCACGGAGACGTGGGGCTTCTACATTTTGGGTTTAGATGACAAACCCAGGGGAATCATAAATTTTAGTGTGCTCCATGCGTACATGGACAGTCGCTGATACCCTGGAAGATATCCAGACCGATTGTTACCATGTGTGTACCGTTATTTGACGACATAAGTTCATTAGTAGTTATCTGGTACGAATAGGCAAAGTAAAAGTTATTCACCTTAACACCTGCCATTGGGCCAATGTTTAACGGATCTCCAAACTGGTCATTTAAGAAACGATAACTTATACCTGCCCAATAATAGTCGTCACCATTAAGAAAACGGGCTTTCATATTTATGTCTGTACTCGACCTGCCGTCTCCCTGGAAATACTGTACATAAGCAGAAGGTTCCAACTCTAGCCTGTCGCCGCTCTTAAAAGTATAACCCGTATACAACTGGAAGTTTCTAAGTGTTTTAGGTTCATTGGTAGCATAAAGGTCGATATTCTTGTTCAGGATGTTACTTCCTGTTACGCTTGCATAAAACCTCCCTATACGGTATAACATAGATACATCAAAGTTGTGGTTAACGGTATACCTGTTATTGGCTACCGAAGGATCGGGTGTTTGTATCTTGTCAATATCAATCTTAAACTGGTTAAGGTTATACGATATACCAAAAGAAAGGTATTGTTCATAAAAAGGATCCAGTATAATGTGGTGAGCATAAGACAATCTTCCACCGTACTGTCTTGTATAACCGTTTTTATCATTATATAAAAATATACCAACACCACTGTTTGCAGAAATCCTCATATCTGCAGCAAGCGACTGGTTATCGGGTGCATCTTCGATACCTACCCACTGGGTAAGTCCGTTTGCCCTGATCTTAACGTGGTCGCCTATACCAGCATAAGCCGGTGATATAACAAATGGGTTATCTGCAAGGTATTGTGTAAACGTAGGTATGGTAAGCTCCTGGGCATGTAATGTAGGTAGTGCAAGTAATACTACTATCAGGCGATATATGTGTTTCATTTTGTATGCGTGTTTTTTCTAAAATTAATTTTTTAATGCAGGCCGCACCAACAGGTGATGCGGCCGTTATTAATTTTATCTGTAAATAGTGAAGTGACCTACAAACTGCCTGTCCTCAGCATCGCCAAGCTTAACCAGGTACCAGTAATCTCCTGTAGGCATCTCGCTGCCATCATATGTAGCATCCCACGATTGTCCTTGTCTCAGAGTTGCAAGTTTCCTTCCGTAACGGTCAAAGATATCAGTATTGATGTTAGGGTAGTTTGCTGTATTACCCGGTGACCAGGTGTCATTTGTTCCATCCTGATCCGGAGAAACTACATCAGGTAGTGTAATATCTATAAACTTAACAGTTATATAAGCATCAATACTACAACCCCTGCTATCATAAACAGTTACCTTATACGTTCCGCTATGATCATAAACAAAGGTGTTTTTAGTTCCCATAACTGTCCCGTCAAGTTCATAAGTGTAAGGCGGTATACCTCCCGCTGCTGTTGCAGTAAACTTATTAAGTCCGCTTTCTGCAAGCGACAAGGCAAGGCTCGGTACACTAATTATAGTAAACTGAACGGTATCTGTACAACCTGAAACTGTATGTATTACCTCTACAGTGTAACCTCCATCTTCAAGGTTACTAAATACGTTAGAAGTTTGAGCTGGATTATTTCCTTTAGGACCTTCTAAGGTATATGTAAGTTCTGCGGTATTAACAGATCCATCTGTTACGATTGTAACTGTGGTTTCGTTGCTATCGCATTTATAATCTACCTGAGCATCTGCATTAATGTTAATTGGTGCAGCAAGAGGCACATCGATAGTTGATATACAACCGTGAGCGTCTTTTACATATACAGTATAAGTTATACCTCCGTTAAGATTATCAAACAACGTCTGATCTTCTACAAAAGGACCGTTAGCATCAAGGCTTGCAGCATATGGCGCTGTACCTCCTGCTACACTTATCTCTATAGCTCCGTTATCATCATTAGCACATACTTCTTCAAGTACATCTACAACCGTTATAACTACCTGAGCAGGCTGACCTACTGTTGCCTGAGTTTCAACATAACAACCATAAGCGTCTTCTACCCTTATTGTGTAATTTCCTGCAAGCAGGTTAGTAAACACAGGGTTAGAACCCATAACATAATTTGGCGAAATACCATATTTCAATATTCCTGTACCGCCTGTAGCCGTTACTGTTACTTTTCCGTCAGCTGCGCCAAAACATGTTGCGGCTACTGCAGAAGCAGAAGGTACAATTGCCGGACGTGGCTGCACTGTAAAGGTTGTTGTTTTTTCACAACCATTTATGTGTTGAGCAGTTACTGTATAGGTGCCCGGTGCAAGATCGAACGTATTGTTTGCAAGGAATGTATCCTGTACTCCCGGAATCATGAACTTCACGTTCTGAACAACCGGGTTAAGCAATATCGTTACTGTATTTACCGGCAGGTTATTATTACAGCTTAATGCAGTCTGGGTGTATGGGTTAAGGTTAACACCTTTTTCTACATTTATTGTTGTTTTTACATAACAACCACGTGCATCTCTTACAAATACATCGTGATTACCTCCAAATAATCCGGCATATGTAAATACGCCTTCCTGGAAGTTTATAGGAGAATCTATAGCTGTAGAATATGGCGCAGTTCCTCCTTGTGCTGTAATTGTAATTGTACCGTTATGATCGTTAATACAAACCTCAGGAGTTGAAGTTACAGCAACTGTCAATTCATCTGCAGGCTCGTCGATAATAATATTCTGAACAGACACAACACAACCCATAGCATCTTTCACCCATACAGTATATGTTCCTGCTAACAGGTCAGTAAAGGTATTCGACGGACCATATATCTGTGTTGGCCATATGTTCCATGTAAGTGCATATTGTAATGGCCCTGTACCTCCTGTAGCGTTTATCTCGATTGAACCTGAGTTCTGACCATGACATGCTATCGGTGTAACTACAATAGTACTCGCATTAACTACTATAGGTATAACAGGATCTACATTAAAGTTAAGTGTTTGCTCACAGGTATTAGGGTGCATTACTGTTATAGTATGTGCAACCGGAGCTGTTGTACTATTAACAACCACAAATACATTCGATGTTTGTGGCGTACCACCATCAAGAGAATAAGTTATAACCGATGCTAATGCGGGATTAACGCTTACCGTAACGGTAGCTTCATCACAAACCTGTATAACATCTATGGATGCCATAAGGTCTACACCCGGTGCAACTGTTTGCGGCGTAGCCGTAAATGTACAACCGTTAGCATCTTTTACTTCGATAGTATAAGTTCCATCTGCCAGATTATTAAACACAAACGGAGCTGATGTAAATCCAGTTTCATTAAAGTTCACCTGATAAGGCGATGTACCGCCTGAAGGTGCTACTGTTATAGTACCATCATTAGCATTATTACATATCTCATCGGTAGAAGTTGCTGTTGCTGTTAAGGCTCCTGTTGGTTGTCCTATAGTTATCGTTATCGATGCAAGTTCACATCCAAGATTATCTTTTGCATTAATAACATAGTTACCTGCTGCAAGACCTGTAAAGGTATTTGATGACTGATAGGTTCCATAAGCAAGGGTGCCAGCATCTGCAATCGCATATTCAATTGGTAATGTGCCTCCTGTTACTACTGCTATAGCACTACCTGTTGCTTCACCGAAACAAAGTGCATCGGTATGGCTTGTAGCTCCTGCAACCATAGGGATAACAGGGGCAACATTAAATGTAAAGGTAGCTGTACATGTATTAGTATGGATAACAGTTATTGTATGCTGAGTTGGCGTTAAGCCATTTGCTACAATTACATTTGATGCCTGAAGAATTCCGTCAAGCTCATAAGTAACATTTGCTGCCTCAGCAGGATTAACGCTTACCGTAATGGTAGCCTCATCGCAAACCTGTACAACATTAATTGACGCCTGAAGATCTACACCCGGTGCAACTGTTTGCGGCGTAGCTGTAAACGTACAACCGTTGGCATCTTTTACCACAACTGTATAAGTACCTGGCGTCAGGTTGTTATACATAAACGGAGCTGCAGTAAATCCAATTCCATTAAAGTTTACCTGATATGGGGCAGTACCGCCTGAAGGTGCTACTGTTATAGTACCATCATTAGCATTGAAACATATCTCATCGGTATGAATTGTTGTTGCTGTTAACGCTCCTGTTGGCTGGCCTACAGTTATTGTTGTCGATGCAAGTTCACAACCAAGAGCATCTTTTGCATTGATAACATAATTACCTGCTGCAAGACCTGTAAAGGTATTTGATGACTGGTAGGTTCCATAAGTCAAGATAGCTGCATCCGCAATGGCATAGGTAATAGGTAATGTACCTCCGGTAACAGTTACAGTAGCAGAACCTGTTGCTTCGCCAAAGCAAAGTGCATCAGCGTGGCTTGTACCTGCTGCAACCATAGGGATAAACGGTTTTACTGTAAAGTTTAATACCTGCTCACAACCATTAGGGTGTATAACTGTTATAGTATGTGCTGCAGGAATTACAGTACTATTAGTCACTACAAATACATTTGATGGCTGGGCTGGCCCATTATCAAGTGAATATGTAATAACCGAAGCAAGGGCAGGGTTAACGCTTACCGTAACAGTAGCCTGGTCACAAACCTGTACTACAGCTATTGAAGCCTGAAGGTCTACACCCGGAGCAATAGTTTGCGGCGTAGCCGTAAATGTACAACCGTTAGCATCTTTTACCACAACTGTATAAGTACCTGGCGTCAGGTTGTTAAACACAAACGGAGCTGATGTAAATCCAATTCCATTAAAGTTTACCTGGTATGGGGCAGTACCACCTGAAGGTGCTACTGTTATAGTACCATCGTTAGCATTGAAACATATCTCATCGGTAGGAACAGCTGTTGCTGCTAAGGCAAATGCAGGTTCTGTTAAAGATTGGGTTACTATAAGCTCGCAATTATTCTCATCGATAATACTAATACTATAATTTCCTGCCGCAAGGCCTGTAAAGGCACCTGTAAGCTGGTATGTACCATAAATCATACTTGCGTCTGCAATGGCATATTGTAAGTTGCCTGTTCCGCCTGTTGCTGTTACAGTAATTGTTCCTGTATGATCTCCGTGACAAAGTACATTTACAAAACTAGGTGCAGAAGCTGAAATCGGATCATGAGCGTCTATAGTAAAGCTTGTTCTCTGGATACATGTAAGTAGCGTTACCGGCACAATGTGTCTGGCATATGCTATGTATGTACCCGGTGTAAGATTAACATTTGTAAACACATTTGCCGACTGCCAAGTTGCATTATCTATAGAATATGTAACATTTGCAGGATCTGCAATAGGCAGTATCGTGATTGTAACATCATTATTAGGTGCGTTATTCACACATGTAGGTGTAACTACAGCTGTAGGATCCATCTTAACACCAGGTTGTATTGTCACCTCTAACGCAGGCTCAAGTAAACATAGGTTTCCGTCTCTTAAATTTATAGTATTCGATCCTGCAGGAAGACCTGTAATTGTGTATGGATTAGTAGGAAGATCAGTCCAATTACCTGTTCCTGCAACCTCATCATAATCAAGGCTATACTTATATGCCCCTGTACCCCCCGAAACTGTTATTTCAACTGTGGCATCACCTTCTCCAAGGCAAGTCTCATCGGTAACTGTTCCAAGAGTAACATCTACACGTTCAGGCATTGTCACTGTAAGTGTTCTCAATTCATAACAGCCATTTTCATCCTGTACTATTACATCATAGTCTCCCGGTTCAAGGTCAGTAAACTCGTTAATAGTATCAAATTGCTGAAGTGGTAGAGGCGGAGTTTCATGTTTTACTATTGCATACTGTTTAGTACCTGTTCCTCCACTGGCAGTAATTTTTATTTTACCGTTTGAATCTCCAAAACATGTTACAGGAGTAACAGTTGGAATAACAACAAGTGGTGTTGGATTTGTTACTGTAATAACTGTAGAATTTAGCGGACAATCTCCACTTTGTACATGTACATAATAGTTGCCTGCTGCAAGGTCAGTAAAATTTCCAGTAGTATTCGGTCCGCTTATAATCGCATTTGTAGTATCATAAAGAGTATAAACATAATTGCCTAAGCCTCCTGTAGCACTAGCAGCTATCTGTCCATCAATATTGCCATTACAGCTAATATCTGATAGCAACTGTGCATCAACTGTTAGAGTTGGTAAAGGATCAACTGTAACATCATTGGTTAGTACCGCAGTACAGTTATTAGCATCTTTAACATAGTAATGGTATGTGCCTACCGGTAAATTAGTAACGGTAAATGAACCAGGAGTAGGTGCACCGTAGGTAAAACCTCCATCTGTACTATATTGGTATGGAGACGTACCACCAACACCTGTTATAGTAAGTTCTGCCTGTGTAGTACAGGTAAGCCCTTGAGTTAAAGAAAGGTTTCCTATTAACTGATCTGGTTCTGTAATCGTTACAGGACCTACAATAGCCGGGGTACAACCCCATCCGTCTTTAATTGATATACCATACGTTCCTGCACCAATGTTATAGAAATGTGGATCTGTTTGTTCTCCACTAGTACTAACAATTGTAGTCGCTGTAGTATCTTCATAAGTAATAAGCTGATACTGATATACCTGTTGGCCTCCCGATACACCAACAGCCTCAATTGTTGCGGTTTGATCTCCATGACAAAGAAGTGTAGTTGTTGTTGACGGTGTTATTCCACCTGCTATAGGAGCAGGAAGAGCTAAGGTAATAACATCTTCATCTTCACAGCCCTGAGCATCTCTAACCGTAAGTTTATAATCTCCTTTGCTAAGTCCTTCAAATAAAAGGTTAGCAGCAAAGTTTTGAATAACTGCAACAGGAGCTGTTGTCCTTTCCAGTTTATAAAGATATCCAGGCCATCCACCTACGGCAGAGGCTACAATTTTACCTTTATCATCAGTACATTGTACACTTCCCATGTCTGTAGCCGTAGCAACAAGTGCTTGACTTGGCGATGCAATTGTTATTGCATTCGTATCTGTAGAACAGAACGGGGTATTTGTAGCTGTTATCCTTACTACGTAGTTTCCACCTGAAAGGTTGCCAATAACTAAATGATTAGTACTTCCAGGCGTTGCTAATATAACCGGATTAACCAGATCACTACTATCAAAGACTTCATAAGTATATGGTCCTGTATAATTTGTTATATCTACAGTTATAGTACCATTTGTATCAGTAAAACATGTAACCGGTGTAGGAACCGAAGCAACAGCTTTTATAAGGTTATATTCAGGTACAACATAAGGAATTGTTGTAGTTGTTGTACATGATGTTGTTATATCGTGAACTTCGAAAGTATAACTATCCGGAGTTGGAAGGTCAAAGTCGAATGTTCTGGCTCCCGGCGCAGCTGGTATCCACGCAGTTGAAGGCAGTTGCCTGAACTCAAAATCACCAATACCTCCTGTTACTGCTACCGTTACTTTTTCTGCATTGTTACATGTAATATCGGTAACTTTTGTAACGTTAGCAGAAAGAGGAACAAGATGAGTAATAACTATCGCAGTTGCTAAAGCCTCACAGCCGTTTTCATCTTTAACGTGTGCATTTATGGTGATATCGTTAATGCCATCATTTGCCACTTCAAAAGTATCTGTAGGGAAATAATTAATACCATCTATACTATAAGTATAAGTACCTGTACCCCCAAATCCATTGACTGTTATAGTAGATTTGTTTACCGTATTATCAGGTGCACACGCAAATGGAGTAGCCGATGCTGTAGCTGTTACAACAGGCAGTTCGTTTACATTTACACCCGTCAATGTCTTAGAACAGCCTTTACCTGAGGCAATTGTAATATCATAAGCACCTGCTTTTAAACCAACAAATGTATAATCACTCTGTGAATAAGCTATTGGTGGCGTACCGCCTGTAATAGAATACGTATATGGACCTTCTGTATTGGAAGGGTCTAATGTAACTTCTATAGAACCATCGCTTCCTGTATTACAAGTGACATCTGTAACAGTAACGTCAGCAGCGGTAAATGTTACCGGAACAGGAATGTCTAATGATACAGGTGCTTCGGTAGTACACAGTGTAGTCATATCATGGATAATAACTTTATAGTTTCCTGATGTAAGACCTGTAAATGTATCTGATAGCTGTTGCGCTGCAACTGGCGTACCAGTTAATGTTTCTAATGAATATTCATAATTACCAGAACCTCCATCTCCATCGGCAGTTATTTCACCACCATTATCAGGACATATAGGCTGCGTTTTTGGTTGTGCCGATCCATTAAGTGGTGGGTAGATTGTTTTTGGAGCCGAAGCGACAGTACATCCATTACCGTCTTTGATAGTTACAATATAAGTACCTGAATTAAGATTAGTATAACTAAAATTATTTGGCTGACTTTCGAAGGCACCTCCGTTTAGGCTATAGGTATAAGGTCCTACGCTTGTAAGATCTGTTCTATTTACATCAATGACAAAGTTACCTTCTGCAACATTACATTGTGCAGCCGGATCAGCCGTGATTGTAGGTAATGCATCAAGTTTTACCTCAACATTCTGTACAACTTTGATACAGCCGTTGCTGTCCTTAACATATGCATCATAGAATCCGGCTTCAAGGTCAAAGCTATTTCCAGCTACCCATGTATTTGGCTGTGGATCATTTTTAGGCACTACCTGATAAACATAAGAGTTAGAACCATCATGACCTGTTACAACAATTTTTCCTCCATTAGTAGTACACGTGTTATCATTTTTAGTAGAAATAGCAGTAGCTGTCATAACTACCGGAGATTGTTTTATTGTAAATTGTGCCGAAACCACTTTACAACCTGTATTACCATCCAGTTGTTCAAACTGAACGTAGTATACTCCCGGAGCAAGGCCTGTTGCAGTGCCTGACCCTACACCTCCCGTAACAGGAACTGTACCCGATGCACCCGGAGTAGAAACTATTTGATTAGACTGGGCCTTGTATACCTGGTAAGTTACAGAAGTAGTGGCTGAACCTACGGTGAAATTAAAATCAACGCTTCCATCTGTTGATCCTGTACATGCTACAGGGTTAACAGTAAGAGGGTTAACAACAAGATCAGAAATTGCAGGATCTATTTGTTTTGATTCAAAATAATAACAATGAGTACTAAGGTCATATACAACAAAAGTATATGTTACACCCGGAACAAGATTCGTAAATGTTGCTGTTCTTGGGAATGCCGGATTATCAGGCCCTACATAAGCCTGAGATGTATAAGGTGGCGTATTAAATTCTAATATTGCAAACTGGTAGCTTGTACCTGTTATAATAGCTCCTACAGTAACTATTGCTGTACCACCATCTGAACATGTAGATGGCACAGTACTAACATTTATCGCCAACTGATTAGGCGGCGATGCCATAATAATGTTGGATTTAACTGCTGTACAACCGTTAGCATCAGTTACAACTGCTTCATAAATACCGTAATTTAATATTATAAATTGATTGGAAGTTGCTGTTGTAGTTACGGGTGTTGCGCTATAACCAAAGTTATTTGTAAGTGTATAAGTATAAGGAGCTGTACCGCCTGTCACACCCTGTACATTAATTTCACCTGCATTAATAGTATTACCAGGGTTAGCAGGATCATTAACACATTGTATATTAATCTCAGATGTTGTAAAAGCAACAGGATCTTTTTCTTTAATAAGAGCAGCATGTGTAACAGTACATCCATTAGAATCTGTTACTGTCACAGAATAATTACCTCCAGGCAGCCCTGTCGTTTGTGTACCAAAAATTTGAGCCGTATCAGTATTTGTTACCACATACGTAAATGGAGAAACACCTTTCGTATTATCTATATTAAGCGTTAACTCTCCCGTTTTAGATCCATAACAAAGCACATCTGTAATTGTGCCAAAAGCAAATTCAGGATCAACTTTTGGAGCAACAGTAATTGATTTTATTACTGAACAGCCTAGAGCATCTGTAATTTTAAATGTATATGTAGCTGCCGTAGCAGTATAATAGTTTATAACATTTCCATTTGCCGGAATCAATGCAGTTAATGAAGTATAGGTAGTACCTCCATCAGTAGATACCTGATATTGATAATCTTTTTTACCTCCACTTATTGTTAATTCAATTTGTGCATTGGTCGGAGCAGGATTACATGTTATACCTTTTACCTGCTTGATTGAAGCCGTAAGTTGTGGAGCTATTGTGACTGTAGCTGTAGTAGCAGTACAGCCATTAGCATCCAGTACAGTTACTGTATGTGAACCTGCAAGTAATCCGGTATATGTTTTTGTTAGTACAGTTGTACTTGCACTATAGGTGCCACTATCTAATTTAAACTGGTATGGCGATTTACCTCCGGTTATTGCAACTGATAAAGAAGTTCCTCCATCTAAACAGAGATCTGATCCTGTAATAGCAACAGTAGGTGCAACAGCAGCCGTTATTTGAATATTAGTTATTGTAACAATACATCCGTGCGAATCGGTAACTGTAGCTGTATAAATACCCGGAGCCAGACCTGCAAAGGTATTTGAAGGTTGTGCTGCTCGTGGCGTTGGTCCGGCAAGAGAATATGTGTTTCCACCCCATCCGCCTGTAACATTAACATCTATTGTACCTGTAGTTACTGTACAGGTAGGTTGTGTTACTGTTGGCGCAGTAGCCGTTAATGCTGCCGTAGGTGCCCCTATAGTGAGTGATTTTGTATCGTTACAGTCTGTATCCAGATCAGTTACAACAATAGTGTAATTACCTGCTGCAAGATTAGGAAGACTGATAGTAGCTAGGGCAGAACTTGTAACATTTATAGTTGTAAACCCTGGAGGACCTGTAATAGTATATTTATAATTATTTGCAAATCCACTAACATTATATTCAAGTGCACCTGTAGCTGATCCAAAGCATGCTACATCGTTTTTAACACTTCCATCTACATCGATTCTTGATATATTCTTTACAGTATGAGTAGCGGTTGTAGAACATCCATTACCACTTGTAACTACAAATGTATAAGTTGTATTATATGGAAGATTAAATATCCCCGTAGTATTGCTTGCTACTGCTGAAGCAGGAGCTGTTATCTGGTAAGTATTGCCTGTACCTGTGCCACTAACTGTTACTGTTGAAGTTAACGTAGGGCATTTTACAGCAGTATCTGTTCCAAATGTAACTGTAGGCGGTAAAGGTTTTACAATTGTTATTGGAGTAAGAGAAATTTCACATCCGTTAGCATCTTTTACTTTGATAGTATATGTACCTTCTGTGACGCCTGTAAAAGTAGTAGGTCCAGCAGTACTTGCCCCAAAATTGACACCATCCAGACTGTATTTGTAAGGAGATGTACCTCCTGTTGGAGCCGGCACTGTAATAGTTGCACCGCTGCCCACAGGGCAGTTATATGGTGTTACTGTAGGAATAGCAACAGTAATAGCTGCCGGTTGAACAATTGTAAATGTATATGTATATGGACATATTTTAGTTACATCAGTATCATCTGTAGGTACTGTCTGTAAAAGTTTTACAGTATAATTTCCTGCTGTAAGACCTGTAAAATTACCATCAGTATTTCCTGTAACAACAGTTGTTCCCGATCCATTAACTAAATCGTATGTATATGGTCCTATTGCACCCGGGTTACCCATTATAATGGTTCCGTCGTTACCGCCATTACATTTTACATTGGTTACTGTTCCAACAAGTGGTGTAGGAGGAGCAAGCTTACTAATTGTGATAGGCGCAGTGGTAAATTTACAACCATTAGCATCTATAACTGTAAATGAGTAAGATCCTGCAGCCAGAATTGTGAAAAGCCCATCGGAATTATAATCCGTAGGAGTAGGATTTGTTAGTGAAGCGTCATAATAATTATATGGCACTTTACCTCCACTTGCAGTTACTTTTATAACTCCGGGGTCGCACGTAATTGAGTATTTAATCTGGGCATTTGCCGTAAGATGGCTATAATCATCGATTGTTATAGTTTTTGTAACTAAACAGCCTCCATCAGTAGTAACCTTTACAGTATATGTACCGGGATTAAGACCGGTAAATGTTTTAGTTATGTCTGTAGTTAGTGGGGTTGACTGCGTAAATGAACCACTGGTTATGGTATATATATATTGTTGTGCCGGTGTTATAAAATCCATTCCGGCTACTCCTATACTTATAGTTCCACTAAGCGGATTACATGTTCTATCTGTAGCATTAACCGATGTAGTAAGATCTGCCTGTAATATTGTAGCACTTAGCGAGAATGTACAAAGATTGCCGTTTGAAGCGATCAGCTGACGTACTTCTACTTTATATGTACCCGGAGTCCTGTTAGGAAATACCGGATTGCTTGAATAAGGGAACAATTCAGTACCTGCATTATCAAGAAGCCTAAATTCATAATCAGCAGCAGATACACCTGTAACTTTAATTTCTCCAAGAGAGCCACATATAGCATCTTTTTTAACTATTTGAGGATCGGCATTATTCTTAAATACATTAAAATAATAAAATGCTTTACAACCACCACTATTTATCACCAAACGATATTCACCTTCGTCTGCAACTGTAAAGTTTGTATTCGATGTAACTGGGATCCAATTGTTAATACATGCTAAATCGTTATGCGGACAGTCCTGAGGTACTGTAATACACGACGCGCAAATAGCCTGACAGGCAGCCTTATCAAATTTTTCCCAGCTTATTGTTCCCGGTGTACCACCACTGTGTAAAAGCCTTGTATCCGTTTTTCCACAAAGAAAAACTTTTGCCACTTTTATACCATTATTTACACATGTTACTGTTGTATTAGCATCAGCACTAACAGGATTTATAGGACTAAGATTATTTGACTGTACTACTGTTATATGTTCTGTTAAACCTACACATGGCGGCGTAGGGGTATTTATCACATAATATTCTCCCGGAGCACTAACTGTCTGATTCTGATTTATTCCCATAGTCACATCATCAGCAGTATTGCCAATAACGCCTGCATCCCTGTACCATTGATAGGAAGCATAACCCCCACCTGCTGTAAGCACTAAAGTAGGCTGGCATAATATGGCAGTACGTTCATACTTACAATTGTCTACATTAACTAAAAAGTTTACTGGCCCAGGTACTGCATTACATGCAATGGTTGATACACTTGGATCGTCAGTAATTTGATCTGTATTTTCAACACCTCTATAAGTAGCATAAGCGGTATTTTGTATTTTATTTTCGCACTGGTCTGTAAGTTCATTACAACTGGTAGCCACCTGTACAGTTAGCTTTATACTATATATACCTCCACCATTCGGAGTACCCGGCTTTGTAACTAAATTATCTGCTATGGTAAAAATACTTGTGACAGGATTATATGTAACACCCGGCGGACATTGAACACTTTGAAAGGTCGTATTAACAGGTAATATATCGCGTATGGTGAAATTTTTAGCACTATCATTACCTATATTCTGAAATGTAATAATATAATCTAATACATCACCAAGACCTACATCCTGACCTGCAACATTATCATTTCCTCTTTTTACCGTTTTTGTTAGAACAATTTTTGGTGCAATAATATCTACTGCAAAAGTTGTAAGGAAAGCCCCGTAGCCATCACCACTGGTTGTAAGCTTTAACTTAGCTCCTGTAGTATTGTTAGGTATTACAGAGTTTAAAGCCCCATTAGTTTTTGGAGGATTAGGTATCGTCAGCATATCAATATCAAAACCAAGTGTATTTAAACTTGCAGGGCTTCGATTTATAACATTATTACCTTCGTATGTAATAGTAGAGTTAAAAAAATCATTGTTAGGATTAGTACCATTAGAAAGTACTCTCGGTACTCCCCCTAATGCTGGTGTAGTTGCTGTAAAAGTAAGCCCATCACCCGGATTTCCCAAATCGCCTTCAAGAGCTGCAATACCTAAACGGGCGTTAACCTGAAAAGGACTTGGTAGTGTAGTAAAATTATTAATATCAAACTCCGCTGTCTTATTTATGTTAGCATCTGTATTAACACCCGAATATCCGTCAAATGTTGAAATAAATTTACTATCGAATTTTAGATTCTCATAGATCACGACCATTACCCAACCAGCAGAACCTCCTCCTAAACGTTTCCCTTTAACTGCCCTAATATTTGCTAGTGTATAGGCCCCTTCAGGATTTGATAAACCCTGCACTAGACTTGTAATATCTTTATAACAAATTACAGGGCAGTCTTTAAATGAATTGGCTAATTTTTGCGCAGGAGTAGTACCTCCATAATACCCAAACCCATCAAAAATTGTCTGATCTGCCGTTAAATCCTGATAATTAGCCTCAAAAGGTAATTTTATCTTAACATTTTTAAAATTCGCAATATCACGCACATTATCTCCACTCCCGCCTGATGGCGTAAAAGGTAAACCAGCATCATTACTTCTTTCAAAAGGATAAATTGATGCCCAATATAGACCTGCATAAACCACTCTGTAACATTGAGGATTAGATGTAGTACTAGCAATTGGCCATGCAAGATTGGCACTACTGGAGCTGAAGATACCCAGTGTAGCCCCATTATCAATATTGATATATTCCATCGTCTGGGAATTATTCTGTATTGATAAGTCATCATTTTTCGTGTTAGGATTAGGGGATCTGTTAAGTATGTGGTTACCCACTAACATAACATCTCCTTTTACTTTAATTCCTCCTGGTGTCCTTTGTGTAAATGGAACAGCGTTTTGAGCATTTACCACAAAGCAGGTCAATAGTACCCCAAACAGGATAGCTATCTTAAACTTGTTAAATGTAAAATTGTGCATTGGGTTCTTGGTGTTTTTAGTTGATGTATTGGTGTTTTTTAATGTTTTCATTTTAGTTGGTATTAATACTCATAATCCATATAGAGTCAAAGTAAGTATTGTCTACATTAGAATAGTAAGATATTAGTGCCTCTCGCCACGTTATGTGTTTTTTCAGGTATACATAACTGTAGCCGTTCTTATAGAATACTCCTGCTTTAAGACCTCTTTCTGCCATTTTAGCTATAAACTTATCTGCATTATTTTGTTCAGAATAAACACCTGCTATAATATAGTAGCCTGCATCCATACCTTCTACAGAAAGCCTTTTCACTTTTTTAATGGTTTCCCTTTGTTTAGAAGTCTTGTCAGAAAAGAATTCCTTGATATCCTCTTCTGTCTTTAGGTTTTCAGGTTTTTCTTCTTTCGGAGCCTCTGTTTCAGGTTGTAATTCTGTTTCATTGTTTGGTAAGGTTTTAGGTTTAGATTCTTTAGTAATTTCTTCTTCCAGTTCAGGGTTAGGGTTATTGTCTACGTGTACTATATATACCCCCTTTTCCTTGCCTGATGCCCGTTTCTTTTCTGCTGCATTTGCAGCTCCGGTAAACGATTTATGTTTTTCTATTTTTACTGTTTTATCACTGTCTTTAGCATTTATATCTTTAGATATTACATAATATCCATCTGGTGCATGCTTAAGATCTTCAAGCGTTACGGGTTTGTCTACCCTTTTTGCCTGCTTAATATTTTTAAGCTCTATCGGTTTATTTTCCGTAGCTTTTTCTTTTGCCTCCTTTTCGCTTTTAGCGTATTCTTTAAGGTTTTTAACCTTTTTCTCAAACTCCGCTTTCTTAATTTTTGCTATTGAGTCTTCCTTTTCCAGTGCTTCAAGCAGGTATTCACTTTCAGGATCAAGATCCAGTTTTAATTTTTCAAGTTCTGCCTTACTATCAAATTCTGCCTCTTCTTTTTCTGCGGCTTTTTCTGCGGCTAGCCTGGCTGCTTTTTCTGCTTTGGTTTCTTTTTTAAGTCCGGCTTTTTTAAGGTCTTTTGCAGCAGAAATACTGTCCTTTTCTGCAATACTGTCTTTTTCCTTAAGATCATCCAACAGTTCTTCATCTGCGGCAAGAGTATCTTTAGGTTTCTTTTGTGTCTCTTTTTTCAACGCTTCTTTTTTCGCGAGCTGTCTGTCTTTAAAAGAGAATATCATAGTGATCTCATGCGACGGACCTAAATTTACAAGTCCCTCTTTAGTTGTCCTTTCAAAAGTATATCCCAATGAAAGCCTTTTTGTAAAGTGGAAACCTGCCCCAATAGCAATACCATAATAATCGTCTGTCCCGGTTTGTACCCAACCTATCCTTGGAAAGTTTACCAGTAGCGATCCTCCGAGTCCAAAGCCGTATTGTTCACTTTTTTTTGCTCGTAGCATAAGCCTGAATTCACTATCCTCAAAAAGATCTTTAAGGCTTGTCATCTGGTGCGTATAAGCAATATGCCCTGAGATTGACTTATTAGTATATTCCTTAGCCATCATGTTCGATTTAAAATCGTAATCAATCAGGTTTTCTAAATAAACTCCAAAGTCAAACTGCTTATACCCTACGTTGATACCCGGATGAATACTAACCAAAGAATTGTTACGCATTGCCATAACAAGCGGATCGGGCTCTGCCGTTATAGTACGGTTCTTGTTTATACCACTGTTGTAATAAGCCACGTTAAAGCCCAGCGTAATGTCAAACTTCTGCTTAAACTTTACATTGTAAGCATAATTGGCAATACCACCGAAGCTGGTTATAACCCCAATATTTTGCTGAAAAAGACCAAAACCAAAACCTGCTCTTTCAGACAACTTACCGGTATAGCTTAACATGTAAACTTTTGGTGAATCGTCGTACTGAACCCATTGGTTACGGTGATACATTACTATATATGTATTGTCTTCTCTCACAAATGAAAATGCAGGGTTTAGCAAAAACCTGTTAAATTTTAAATTGTTTTGTGGCGGCGGACTAAAGGTCAGCACAGGGGCATCCTGCGCCTTTAATCCATTAAAAGCGGAAAGAACAACGAGAAGAAGTAGAAAAATGTATTTTTTTATCATCCGCCTTACTTCACTATTGTTATTGAACCTCTTTTGGTAATCACGTTATCTTCCATTATTGTAAAATAGTATACAGAGTCTTTTCTTGACCATGTAAAATCGCTCTCAGGCCAGTTATTGTTGTAATGTGAAGCCCTGAAAACTATAGCTCCGGTAGGTGAATAAATCACCACCTCTGTTTTATCATTTAAATATTTAAGCGGTAAAGCCCATGTATCATTTATACCATCGTTATTTGGCGAAATAAGATTAGGTATGGCTATAACCGTATTCTCTACAATTGTTACAATAAATTCCCTTGTAACTTCACAGTCTCCTGCTTTACCCACCATAGTATAGGTGCCACCTTCTTCAACCTTAATATTATCTTCTTCAGATATCTTCTCCCCATCTTTATACCAGGTATAGCTTTCTGCGCCTTCTGCTGTTACAATTATGCTGGTTCCTTCCGGTAGGTCTACCGCCGGGCCTACGCTTATCTGCACCTGATCCATATCATAAGGTTCAAGGCTAATTGTGTTAGATGTAAGCGTACAGCCATTATAGGTAATAGACAGGTAATAATCACCCACTTCAGTTACCGTAACCGTTGGCTGTGTTTCGCCTGTAATAGCTGTATTATTATGATACCATCTGTATTGATAATCAGGATGTGTAATGTCGCTTGACAAGGTTACAGGAGTACCATCAGCACAAAAGATACCCTCCTTAGTTATCGTTATGCTTGTAGCAAAGGCAAGCTCTATTGCAATACCGTTTGATGTAACAATACCAAAGCCCGGAATGTTTACTTCAAGCGAATAGATACCCGTTTGCAGCGCCATATAGGTAACATCTGTAGCGCCATTAATAATAGCACCGTCTTTGTACCATTGATATCCATAACCAAAATCATTACCAATAACATCTATAATTCCTTCGCTAGTAACTGCTTTGAAATCTGTAATGTATAAGCTTGTCTGAGTACTTACACAGCTTTGGTATCCCTGTGTGCCTATGGTAAGCGCAAAACCTGAAGGGTTAGAAAGTCCAAATACAACATATTTAGACATCACACAATCCTGGTTTTGAGTAACCACAACCTTATATTCTCCTGCAAGGGTAGCCGTTATAGATGATGATGTTTCTCCTGTCATCTCGATATCATTCCTGAACCATACATAAGTAGGCTGAAGTGCATCTGTAGTAACAGAAAGCACTTTTGTATCGCCCGGAATTATAACCCCTGTAAGCGGGCCATCGGCCGTAATGTTAAAATTGCTTTGTTGTATTGTTATTGTATTAGACGCTGTTATACAAGTGCCGTTAGTAACTTTTACAGCATATGCCCCAGGTTCGGTTGCTGTATATTGAGGGTTGTTGCCTGTGCTCACCTCTACCGCATCTTTATACCATGCATAGGTAAATGAAGCATCTGTAATATTACTACTGAATACTACCTGAGAATCTTCATTACACAATACACCCGAAGATGTTATTGTTACAGCGCCTACACCCAGGTTAACTGTTATATTATTTGAGAATACCCCCGGGAAGCCCGGTATAATAGCTTCAACTTTATAGATTCCGTTTAGGGACTGATTTGGTATTGTATATGTGGCAGCTGTCGCTCCGCTTACCGCTACATTGTCTTTATACCATTGATATTGGTAGCCGGCACCTGTAACGTTTATCGGGCCTGATGGAGCCAGTGCTATAAAGGTGGCTACACTAAGTGTTACTGTACTGCTTGTACATGCTGCGTAAGATGGATCTGTAGCAGTAGTTATCTGGAAACCTGTTGGATAATTAAGTGTAAATGTTTTTTCGGCAACAGCATTACATCCTGCCGTTTGTGTTACTACAACTTTATATTCTCCATCCTGAGTTGCTGTAAGCGTAGCAGATGTTTCTGTAAGCAGGATATTGTTCCTGTACCAAACATATGCCGGCGAAGAACCGTTAGTAGTAACCGTTAAGGTTTTTGTGCCGCCCGGTAATATAACATCTACCGATGGATTTGTACTGCTAACAGTAATAGCTACTACCGAAACTGTTAAAGTATTTGATTGTGAGGTACATGTTCCTGATGTAATTACAACATAATAATCTCCCGCTGAATTTGCCTCAAAAGTTGAAGCGTCAGAATTTGCTAAAGGAGAACCATTTTTAAACCACTGATAGGTATAAGAAGCGTCTGTTGTATTTGATGATAAGGTAACTGTTCCGCCATCGCAAAGATCACCTCCCTGTGTTACTGTTATTGCACCTGCAGGTATAGCGATATTAACGTCTATATTGTTTGATGTTACCACTCCAAAATCAGGAATAGTTGCCACAAGGGCATAACTGCCTGATTGCGATGCCGAGTTTAGCAACAACGTAGCAGCTGTTGCACCTGTTAACGGCATATTATCTTTGTACCATTGGTATTGGTAGCCCAATGCAGAAACGTCTATTGGTCCGCCCGGCGTAGCTGCTGTAAAGCTGGCAATACTTAATGTAACCGGTGTAACAGCACAAGGTGTATAACCCACATTGGTTGCAATAGTAAGGCTAAATCCTGTTGGATATTGCAGCGTAAATGATCTTTCTGCTGTAATTGTACAGCCTGAAGTTTCGGTTACCACTACTTTATAAATGCCCTGTTGGGTTGCAGTAAGCGTTGCTGTAGTCTCTGCAAGAGGCACATTATTTCTGAACCATGCATACGTTGGCGATACAGCGTCGGTTGTAACCGTAATTGTTTTAGTTTGCCCGGGCAATATAAGATCTGTAGCAGGAGCAGTACTGTTTACTACTATCGCCGCATTTTGAAGATTTACCGTATTGGATTGTGAGGTACATGTACCCGCAGTTATAACTAAATAATAGTTACCTATGCTTCCTGCTGCTAATGTAGGTGCATTAGCTCCCGCAAGTGTAACTCCATCTTTATACCACTGATAAGTATAAGCGCCATCTGTTACTGTAGATGATAATATAACAGTACTTCCTTCGCAAAGTGGTCCGCTGCTACTAATAACAACAGTTCCCATAGGAAGTGTAAGGTTAACCATTACAGTATTAGAACTTACAGGTGTAAAATCAGGAATAGTAGCTATTACTTTATAAGCCCCGTTTTGTGTAGGGCTGTTTAATGTTAGTGTTGTTCCCGTTGCTCCTGTAACGGCTGTAGTACCTTTATACCATTGCAGAGGATAATTCATTGCAGAAGCATCTACACTTCCTGATGGTGTTGTAGCCATAATGCTGGTCACCGTAAGGGTAGCTGTACTGCTAACACATGAAGTGTATGATGAGTTGGCCGCAACCGTAATTACAAAACCTGTAGGGTATTCTAATGTAAATGTTTTTTCATCTGTTGCAGGGCAACCCGTTGTTTGTGTAACCACAACCCTATAGGTACCATCTTGTGTGGCAGAAAGTGTTGGTGTAGTTACTGCCAATAGCACATTATTTCTGTACCATGCATATGTAGGGGCAACAGCATCTGTAGTAACACTAAGTGTTTTGTTTTGTCCCGGCAGGATAATATCTACAGCAGGATTAGTAGTATTTACACTTATAGATGCGGCCTGTAAATGTATTGTGTTAGACTGTTCTGTACATGTGCCGCCTGTTACAATCAGATAATAATCACCATCTGTAGTAACTGTTAGTGTTGGTGTAACTTCACCTGTTATGGCTGTTCCGTTTTTATACCACTGGTATCCATAGTCAGTATCACTCACATTAGCTGTAACAACAACTGATGATCCTTCGCAAAGTGCAGCAGCATTGGTGATAACAATAGCTTCAACAGCAAGGTTAATGGTAACATTGTTAGAAACCACAACGCCAAAATCAGGCACTGTTGCTTCTACCCTGTATATTCCATTGTCGGAAGCACTGCTTACAATAAGCGATGCCGACGTTGCTCCGGCAACCGCCACGTTATTCCTGAACCATTGGTACTGATACCCTAATGAAGTAGCATCTACTGCACCACTTGGGGTAGTAGCCGTAAACGACGTTATATTTATTGTAGCAATAGTACTGTTACATGCTATATAGCCTGCCGCAGGAGCAATTGCAATATTGAAAGCCGATGGGTAATTTAATGTAAATGTAGTTTCTGCAGTGGCAGGGCATCCTGTAGTTTGCGTTACCACTACTTTATAAGTTCCGTTTTGTGTTGCGTTATACGTTGCAGATGTTGCACCGGCTATAACCACATTGTTCCTGTACCATACATAAGTTGGCGTAACAGCACTTGTTGTAACTGCTATTGCTTTTGTCTGTCCCGGGAAGATAATATCTGTTGCAGGAACATTAACAGATATGTTTACTACAACTATCTGCACGTTTAATGCATTAGACTGCGTTACACACGCACCACCCGTTACTTTTACATAATAGCTGCCCGCTGTGTTTACTGTAAGGCTGGCTGTAGTTTCTCCTGTAATAGCCACTCCGTTTTTAAACCACTGATAGGTATATGACGGGCTGTTTATACTGGCAGTAAGGCTTACCGTAGAACCCGCACATAAATTAGTAGTACCACTTATGGTAATGTTTTGCATAGCCAGGTTAACTGTAACGTTATTTGATGTTACCGGTGGAAAGCCCGGCACTGTAGCAACCAGTTTATATATTCCGTTTTGCAAAGAATTATTTAATAGTAAAGTAGCAGAAGTTGCCCCCACTACAGGTACATTATTTTTATACCACTGGTACGTGTAACCCATCGAAGCAACATTTACGTTACCGGAGGGGGTCTGCGCTTCAAAACTCGTCATGCTAAGGGTTGCAGTAGTACTTGTACATGAAGTATAACCTGCATCTGCAGCGATAGCAATAGTAAAGCCTGTAGGATAATTTAATACAAATGTTTTTTCGGCAGTAGCATTACAGCCAATGGTTTGTGTAACTACTACTTTATAAGTACCGTCCTGTGTCGCCGTATAGGTTGCAGCTGTTGCACCGGATATTAATACATTATTTCTATACCATGCATATTGAGGTCCCTGTGCAGTTGTAGTAACTGTAAGTGCTTTTGTCTGTCCGGGAAATATAATGTCTGTTGCGGCATTAGTGCTGCTTGCAGTAATGCTAACAACATCAATATGGATAGTGTTAGATTGCATTGTACAGCTGCCAATGGTAAGTTTTACATAATAATCTCCGGCTGTATCGGCAGCAAATGTAGGAGTTGTTATACCCGGCACGGCAACGCCGTTCTTAAACCATTGATAAGTGTAAGCTGCGTTATTTATGCTCGATGTTAATGCAGCAATAGCACCCTGGCAAATACTTGTAGGCCCTGAAACAACAACACTGCCACCTGAAAGATTTACCGCAACCGCGTTTGAAGTGATAATACTAAAACCAGGTATCGTTACTTTTAGTGTATAACTCCCATTGTTAACCGCATTGTTTACAATAAGCGATGTACCGGTTGCACCGGTAACAGCAACATTATCTTTATACCATTGGTAAGCATAGCCATAACTGTTACCTAAAATACTTGTAGCCACTCCGCCTTTAACCGCATTAAATTGTGATATGGTAAGTGTAGTACTTGTACTAACACATGGCTGATATCCCGCAGCAGTTTGTATGGCAATGTTAAAACTATCAGGGCTGGTAAGTGTAAATGTAGCTTCTTTAACAATGTTACACGGAGCAGGCTCGGTTACAACAACTTTATAAGTTCCTGCCTGTGTAGCATTATATGTCATTTGAGTGGCTCCTGTTACTATAGTCCCGTTTTTATACCATTGATAGGTTGGGTTTGTAGCGTCGTTAATAGCTGTAAGCGGCAAAGACTGCCCCGGAATAATTACCGTAGGGATAGCCGGATCAGGATCGAGGTTAAAATCTTCAATCTCAAGATCAATATCGTTAGTCTCAAAAATGCAACCACCACCTGTCATTCTGAGGTGGTATATTCCGGCCAGTGAGGCTACATATGTTGGGGTCGTGGCTCCCGGTATAACTACATTATCCCGGTACCAGGTGTAAACAAAATTACTAGCCTGTTCACTACTGGTAAGTGTCTTGGTATTACCGGGGCAAATTTGCGTTTGCCCGTCATTAGTAGTTATTTGTGGAGTTAATATCTGTTGAAAATTAAATGTGACCGTATTTGAATAGGATGTAATATCGGGAGTACAAGCTCCGTAAAATGTTCTTACATAATAAGAACCTGATGTAGTAACGTTTATGGATGACCCCGTCTGACCCGGAATTTCCACTAAATCTTTATACCAGACATAAGTAAGCTGGGGATAAAACAATGGAGATGCCGGTGTTCCTGTAGCATCTATTGATAGATTATAACTGGTTCCTGAGCATATATTAACTTCCTCAGCATTGTTATTTATTGAATAAGGCTGATCATGAACACCATAATAAGCAGGAAACGAATTGCTACCCGGGCTTGTTTTTACCGGATTAGTACTCCTAACCCTTATTTTATAAAACTGTCCGTATGCATTGGCCGGAATGGAAAAAGTGGTATTTACAAAAAGTGTTGTATTAGGTGGTGTTGGAAAAGTTGCAACAGTAGTTGGAGTGGCAAAACTTCCTGTAGCATCAGACATTTCTATAATAAACTGATTGTCTGCGCCTAAAAGAGCCGCTTGATTTACAGCAAATTTGCAGGGAAACGAATTATAAAACGAGGTAGCACAAGTTTTTGTGAAAGTAAATGTAGGCGCACCAAGGCTTACCTGAGCATAACTTAGCATACTGCAAAACAGCATAGCGCAAAAGCTAAATATTAAATAAAGTATTTTTATCCTATTATTCATTTACCGCCATTAGGTTACTACGAATATCTACTTTCGAGACTAAACGTATGTAAACAAATTCTTAACAAAAATTAAATTCGATAAAAGGAAATAAAAACACGACCAAATAACACTTGCTAGCTAAAATTTGAATATTTTTTTTACAAAATTTTATATTTTAATTAACAAAGTGCTTTTTTACGATTGTTACATTTATAACTTTTTTTCGTTAAAAAGTGTCAAAAACCCATTTACTGGTTATTTATGTTATATTTATTTTTTTGCGTTTTAAAGCCAAAAAACGTTAATTTATTTACTTTTTAAATAAGCAAAACCCCGTATTTTTACTTGCTTTTATGATAATTGCACGCAATATTCTGCGTTTTTAACATACCATTACACATCATAATTTCAATATTCCACAAATTGGTAAATTTTAACATATCCCTTTATTATCAAGGGTTTACGTGTTAAAAAAACGCTCTGAAAACTAACACTCAGATGGGGCTACTGAGAGACATTAGCTACAATGCACTATTAAATGTACAAGAAATTTCTGAATAACTAATAATTGAAGTTTTTTTTATGCAACTCAAACCTTCAAAATTTATTGTAATACATATACTCCAAAATGTTAATAACTATTTTTAATAAAGTGTATTTAGTAATAATTTAAATATTTAACAAGTACTAAAAAGTAGTCCAAAAGCATTTATTTAACCGAAAATTTCAATTTTTACAGCCTTGAAATGCAACAAGCTATACATTGAAAGATAAGTACGTAAATAAGCCATTTATGGATTTTTATCGATTAAATTCTCAATTTTGGCGTTAAAAAATAGAAAATCGACAAAAATTTATTCATTCAGGCATTTTTAACTTTAGCCCATTTAAAAAAGATATACATTTGCACCCTGAAATGAATAGAACTGAATTACATATAATCTTTATGTCACGGACAAACACCCTGGTTCCCAACCGGATGGTGCG
>Ga0157370_10001356_pt1 | contig 30337 bp, 25 predicted proteins | sample C35metaG_FD_113463 | JGI IMG/M metagenome (GOLD analysis project Ga0157370, IMG submission 113463) | Corn rhizosphere microbial communities from Kellogg Biological Station, Michigan, USA - C3-5 metaG | ecosystem: Host-associated > Plants > Roots > Rhizosphere > Soil | place: USA: Michigan...
ATTGTCGAGGGCGAAGTCATGGACCCCGGCATTGTCGCCGAGGCGATTCGCGGCGCGCTCGCCGGTGCGGGGGTGAAGGGGAAAGTCGTCGTCACCGCCGTCGGCGGCCGCGACGTCATCATTAAGAAAATTCAAATCGAGCGCGTCAAAGAGCAACAGGCGCGCGAGCTGATGCGATGGGAAGCGGAACATCACGTTCCCTTCGACATGGAATCGGTCGAGCTCGACTTTCAGATCCTCGATCCTGACGCCGGCGGCCTCGAGATGAGCGTGTTGCTCGTCGCCGCCAAGCGCGAGCTGATCGAGTCGAAGGTCCGCGTGCTCACCGACGCCGGCCTGGAGCCGGGCGCGGTGGACGTCGAGGCCTTCGCGCTCCACAACGCCTTCGAGGTCAATCATCCAAACGCCATGAACGGCGTCGTCGGTCTGGTCAACATCGGCCACGACGTCACGAACATCAACATTCTCGACGACGGCGTCCCGCTTCTGACCCGCGACCTCACGGTCGGCACGCGGCGCTTCCGCGAGGATCTGCAGCGCGAGCGCGGCCTGTCGTCCGATGAAGCGCAGCAGCTCGTCCAGGGCTTCGACCGCTCCCCGCACCTCGACTCGGTCATCCAGACGCGCGGCGAGGAGATCGCCGTCGGCATCGAGCGGGCCTCCGCCTTTCTCGCGCAGAACTCGCGCTCGGGGCAGATGCGCACGATCTACACCTGCGGCGGCGGGTCGCGCATTCCGGGGCTCAACGACATGCTCGCCAGCCGGCTGCGACTCACCGTACAGCAGGCGAACCCGCTGGCCAACCTGAAAGTCCGCGCCGGCGCGCTCGAATCCCTCGTCACCGACGAGATCGCACCGCTGTTGATGCTGCCGATCGGACTCGCGCTCAGGCAGGTCGCATGATCGAGATCAACCTCCTGCCCGGAGCGGGCAACAAGAAGAAGGCCGCACGCCGCCCCACGGTGAGCTTCGGCTCGATCACGTCGGGCCTCGCCGGACGGCTCACCGACAAGTTCATGATCGCGGCCGTCGTCGGCGTGGCGGTCAGCGTGCTTGCCGTCGGCTTCCTCTATCTCTCCCAGCAGCGCAAGGACGCCGCGCTCCAGGAGCGGGTCGAGAAGGCCGTCGCCGACTCCACGCGTTATGCGAATTTTCTAAAAGACCGCTACCATGCCGAGGCGGTGCGCGACACCTTGCTCCGCCAGGTCAACATCATCAAGAGCATCGACCAGGACCGCTACGTCTGGCCGCACATCATGGACGAGGTCAGCCGGGCGCTGCCCCAGTACACCTGGCTCTCGCTCGTTGCCCTCAATGGCGCGCCGCAAGGCTCGACGAACGTCGTCGCGCTTCCCAAGACGTCCGCCGCCGATGCCGCGAAGAACAAGAACAAGCGCCCGCCGCGAATCGATACCTCGATTCCGGCCGATCCGGTCTCGGTCCGCCTCGTCGGCCGCACGGTCGACATCCAGGCGTTGACCCGCTTCATGAAGGACCTCGAGGCGTCGCCCTTCCTCATGAACGTCCAGCTCGAGCACTCGGAGCTGGCGATCGACCAGGGCAAGGAAGTGACCCAGTTCCAGCTCACGGTCGCCTACAGCCGCCCGGACACGACGGTCGTGCGCCGCGTGCCGCTCACCCTCTCGGTGAAATAGCATGGCTCTGCTGCCACAGAACCCGCGCAGCCAAAAGCTGCTCGTCGTCACACTGCTGTCGGTCGGCCTTGCGGCCGTCTACCAGCAGCTCGTGTGGACGCCGAAGAACGTCGAGCTGACGGCAGTCGCGGTCCGGCTCGACACGCTCGACTCGCTCAACCGGCTCGCCAAGACCGAAGTGGCCAAGGGAACGGCCACCAAGATGAAGCAGGAAGCCGACACCTACGCGCGCGAGCTGAACGGACTCCGACATCTCGTGCCGACCGAGAACGAGGTTCCCGGTCTCCTCGAGTCGATTTCCACCGCGGCCCGCCGCGCCGGGCTCGAGCTCTCCGACGTCCAGCCCGACGGCATCATCGAGGGCGATCAGTTCAACACCTACAAGTACAAGCTCGGCGTGACCGGCGCGTACCACGAGGTGGCCGAGTTCCTGGCCAACGTCGGTTCGTTGTCGCGGATCGTCGCGCCGATCAATCTCACGCTCACGCCGACCATGCGAACCGGCGAGCGACGCCCGAAGAAGGGCGAGCAGTTCCTCGATGCCAGGTTCCAGATCCAGACGTACGTCGCTCGCGCCTCGACCAAGCCGGCCGCGATGCCCGCGGCCAAGCCGGGGGCGCCATGATGCGGCGCCTGATGATTGGCGCGGCGCTCGTCGCCGTCGCCGGAACCGCGTCGGCGCAGGATCCGTTCACGGCGGCAAAGCGCGTCGCGAACAAGGCGGCCGCCGCGACCAATGCACACATCGAGGCCGAGCAACGGCCCGACGGCCCGGCGCGCCAGCAGGCGCCGGCGCAGCAGCAGGCCGCGCGCGAGCAACACGCGCCGGTGCGTACGCTCACCATCGCGGCGAAGGACACGACCACGCCGTCGACCACGATCATGCGCGAGACGTTCGACTACTCGGCCTCGGGACGGCGCGATCCGTTCGTATCGCTGCTCAGCACCGACGAGCTGCGTCCGGCGATGAGCGATCTTCGCCTCACCGGCATCTTGTTCGACCACGCCGGCGGACATTCCGTGGCGACGCTGCGCGACATCGGCACCAATGCCCAATATCGCGTCACCGTCGGCTCGGGACTGGGCCGCATGCGCGTGTCTGCAATTCGCTTGAAGACCGTCCTATTCACGATCGAAGAATTCGGTTCGTCGCGCCAGGACTCGTTGGTCCTTGGCGACTCCACCAAAGCGAGGGGAAAATGATTCATCACCGGACGCTTGCGTCAGCGATGCTCGTTGCGCTCGGCGCGATCGGCGGTCGTCCCGCGGCACTGTCTGCGCTTCCGACGCCCAACGATGCGACCGTAACCTCGCTGAGCGTCGTCCCGGCGACGGGCGCGGGGAATGCCGACGTCGTGATTCGCGTCGACGGTACGATCTCCTACAAGCACTTCATTCTCAGCAAGCCCGACAAGATCGTCATCGACTTCTCTGGCGCGACGCTGGGACTGCCGGCCGGCGATTCGTACGACGGCGTTCCGCGCGGCGGCATCACGCGCATTCGCTACTCGCAATTCACCAAGAGTGTCGTCCGCGTCGTGCTGACGCTCGACGCCCCGCACGACTATACGGTGTCGCAGGCCGACGGCGCAGTCCACGTGAGCGTCGACGGTGCGGGCGCCAAGTTCTCGCCATGGCAGGTGAACGGCACCCAGAAGGCCGACGCCGCCGAGCCCGAGCCCAAGCTCGCCAAGGTCGACGCCGGGCAGACTGACGCCGCCACGCCCGACATGGCGAAGCCTGAGGCCGCGAAGCCGAAAGCCGAGGCCGAGGCGCCGACGGCCGAGACCAGCGCGCCATCGAAGATGACGCTGGCCTCCAGGATCGCAAAGCAACAGTCGCAGGAACCGCGCATCACCGTGAACTGGGAGAACGCGTCGATCAGCGACGTGCTGGGTGTGTTCTCGACCTTCACCGGCCGCACGATCCTCCAGTCGAAGAGTGTGGGCGGAACCGTCACGGCGAACATCATGAACCTGCCGTGGGACGTCGCTCTCAAGGAAGTGATGAACGCCAACGGGTACGACGTGACGGTCAATCCCGACGGCGTGATCTTCATCGACACGTTCGAGAACATCGCGGCGCGGCAGTCGACCGTGCCGCTGCAGACCAGAAACGTGCGTCTCAACTACGCCCGCGCTGCCGCAGCCGCGCCGATGGTGCGCGAACGCCTCACGCGGACGTGTCCGGCGACTCCGATGGCGAACGCCGGAACGGCGATCGTGCAACCCACACCGGGTATGCCGGCCGCGCAGCCGCTGCCGCAGGTCGGCGTCGTCCAGAGCATCAATTGTCCCGTGCGCGGTGCCGTCACTGCCGACACGATCACCAACAGCATCAGCATCACCGACATCCCCACGGCGCTCGGCGATCTCGAGAAGTACGCGCGCAGCCTCGACCTTCGCCAGCCGCAGGTCAACATCAAGGCGAAGATCATCCTCGTCGACCGCACGTCGCTCGAGGGGCTCGGCCTTCGCTACGACCTTGGAACCCGCCAGCAGTTCTTCAACGACATCGTGCCGCGTCTCGACTCGCTCGGCAAACCACGCACCGACGCCGGGCAGATCCTCTTGGGCGGTAACACGGTGTCCGCCATCGCCAACGCCACGCAGCGCATTCCCGCGGCGGCGCTCCAATTGGTCTACTCCACGGCGATGGGCAACTTCGACTTCACGACTTCCCTCCAGGCGCTGCAGCAGACGACGCTGCTCGACGTCCAGGCGGAGCCGAGCGCCAGCGTGTTGAACAACCGCACGGCCAACCTCACCGCCGGCACCCAGGTGCCGATTCGCGTGATCGACGCCGGTGCCGGTGGAAACCAGACGAGCAACTTCCCGCGCGCCGCGGTCAGCTTCCAGCAGACCGGTGTCATCCTCACGGTCACACCGCAGATCACCGCCAACCGTCAGGTTCAAATGAAGGTGCACGTCGAGAACTCCGATGTGCAGTTCCAGTCCAACGACGTCGGGGCCGTGTTCCCGACGCAGAAGGTCGACAACGAGGTTCTCGTCGCCGACGGCGAGACGGCTGTGATGGGCGGCTTGACGCAGACGACCGTCAGCGTGACCAAGACGGGTCTCCCCGTGTTGGTCGACCTGCCGATCATCGGCCGCCTGTTTGGCGTCACCACGCGCCAAGAGACCAAGCGTGATCTCCTCATCTTGATCACGCCTCACATCATCGACGACGGGCAGCAGGCACCACCGTCGCCGCCTGATACGAACCGTCCTTGATGCCGGCGGCGGAGTAATATCATGCGCTCAAACTTCATTCGTCTTGCCGCGCTCGCGGCTGGCGTCGTGATCGTCGCCAGTTGCGACGCGCGATTGCCAAGCGAGTCGCAATTCGGGTCCAGCTCGTCGTCGTCGACGTCGAGCACGCCCAAGAAGCCCACCATCGCGATCGACTCGCCGATCACCGGGACGCTGATCAACCTCGGCGATTCCGTGCTCGTGAGCGTGCATCTGCACGATGATCGCGCGCTGAGGTCTGCCACGATCGGCGGCGTGACCCAGACGGGCAGCGTCGACCTCGGTACGTTCACGCAGGCGCAGCGCTACAAGCTGACGCCGATTCCGCTCGCGGGCACGTTCCGCCCGGGACTTCGCGATACCACCGTTCGCCGGTACCTGCAACCCGCCAACAAAGCCGACTCCACGCTCGACAGCCTCGTGATCGTCGTCATCGCGACGGACAGCGCAGGCGTGGCGGATACCGCGACCCGGCGAATCAACATCGTGGCCGGACCGCGGGTCACCCTCGTCTCGCCGACCAACAACGACAGCGTTCCGGCAGGCGTCGGCCTGAGCGTCGGCGCGCACGCGCAGCATTCCGACGGCGTCGGTCGCATCGACATTCGCGTGCAGGGCGAAGCGAATTGGCCGACCAAGCTCGACACGACCCTCACGCAGGTCTACACCGACGCACCTCGAGACGTCACGTTCTCGTCCGTCGTCCGCATCCCGGTCAACGCGCCCATCCGTGGTCGCGTCACGATCAGCGCGACGGCCACCGACGTGAATCGCCAGCCCGGCTCGGCTTCGCCGATCGCCGTGTTCGTACGGAGTGCCAGCCTGGCGCAGCCGCGCGTCACCCAAACCGTCGCGGCGAAGAACGAATACTCCGACTCGGTCAACGTGCGGGCGACCGGCGACGGCATCGCGTCGGTCGGTCTCATTCTGCGTGACAGCATCGGCACCATCGTCCAGTCGGATACGGTCCACCTGTCGGCGCCGTTCAATGCCAATGTTCAAATGAACGTCGCGCTTGCGCTGCCGACGTCGCTGCAGGGCAGACGGATGGGCGTCACCGCGTTCGCGATCGATCAGGCCGGGCGCATCGGGTATGCCGTGCCGGCAAGCCGCGGCACGCCAGAGGCCAACATCGCGAACGCCGTCGTCGATTCGACGCTGATCGTGTATGGACGCACCTTCGCGTTGCCGCATCAGGGGCAGATCGGCGACATCGCGGTCGACGCCGCACGCGGCAACGTCTTCCTCTCGAACTCCGCGTTCAACCTGCTCGAGGTCTGGCAGAGCTCGTCCGCGGGCAAGGGATTCGCGCCGGTCAACATCCCGGTCGGATCGCTGCCCTGGGGAATGGTCATCTCCAACAACCCCGATACGCTGCTCGTCGCGAACTCCGGCGGCACGAACATCAGCCGCGTGTTCATCGGCTCGACCGACGCGCACGCGCTGCACGAGGATCTTCCGAGCCGCATCCTGACGCGGAACACGTACACCTACACGATCACGGTGCAGCGCGACGAGCAGACCGGAAAGGTCCATCTCACCGCTCAAGGCCCCGTTAGCTACTCGGATCGCCCCCAGTACATCGTTCAGTCGAAGGGCGGCCGCATCTTCTACTCGACGCGCCCGACCGAGACCGCGCCGGCGGGAAGCGTGCGCTGGCTGGATCCGGCGCTGCCGGTGCCCGACCCGCACCAGATCTGGCAATACGGAACGATCCTGAACACCACGACGCAGGTGTACGCCATCTTCAACGTCGACTCGCTGTTCATCGATCCGGCGCCGCCGACGTCGTTCGTCTCCGACAAGGTGACCATCTACGACCATCCGTATGGTTCGGCAAAGGACACGGCCATCGTCGCGACCGATTCCATCCCGTTGAACGCCATCGCGAAACTGGTGGCGGCCAACAGCGACGCGGAAGCGGTGTTCGGGCTCGACATCACCTCACTGCCGCTGACCGACACCACGTACGCCGCCGAGAGCGGGAATCGAAGCTGGCTGGCGTTCGGTGAAGGCCACAAGTCCGGCGCCGCGAGAGTCATCGTGGTTGCCGACTCGGCCGGCCCGCTGCCGAACTTCTTCTCGCCGCTCGTCACCATCAACGACCTCACGGACAACGCGTCGGAGAAGGTCTTCGGGCTCGCCGTCGACCGGACCGGAAGTACGGTTGCCGCGCACGGCACCCAGTCGTACTTCGCCTCGGTGAGCAATCCGTTCCACCTTCGTCTGCAAGGCAAGTACGACTCGTTCGACGACGGAGCCGGCATCGCCTTCCACCCCTCGGCCGACGGCACGAACACGCCGCAGGATCAACGGCTGGCGTTCATCGGTGCGGCCAGCGGCGTCGTGGAGGTCGTGGACATCGCCTACTACGTCAACCGGGCCCGGTTGCAGCTCAAGAGTCCGATCTACGGACCGCTGCGTGCCTCGCTGCCGATGCCGGGCGATCCAGCGGGTGTCATCCTCAAGCTCTATGCCCTCAGTGAAAAGGGACTCATCGTCATCGACCTGACAGCCAACGACATCAAGCCGGGACCGTAGGTCCCGCGTCAGAGAGTGCAGGACGGGCGGCGCGCGCGCAGGCGAAGCAAGTAGCGCGCGCGCTTCGCGTGTGAGCTATTCTTACTCCATGCCTCTTCGCTTTACCACCGCCGGAGAATCGCACGGCCAGGCGCTCGTGAGCATTCTCGAAGGAATGCCCGCGGGGCTGCCGTTGCTCGCCGACGACGTCAACACCGAGCTTGCCCGCCGCCAGCAGGGCTACGGCCGCGGGCGCCGCATGCAAATCGAGAAGGACGCCGTCGAGTTTCTCTCCGGCGTCCGCGCCGGTGAGACACTCGGCTCGCCGATCGCCATGATCATCCACAATCGCGACTGGAAGAACTGGCGCGAGATCATGGATCCGGCGCCCGACGCGCCCGACGCCGAAGCGCGCAAGCGCGTCGTGACGCGGGTTCGGCCGGGACACGCCGATCTTACAGGAATCCTCAAGTACGATCGCGACGACGCGCGCGACATTCTCGAGCGCGCGTCGGCGCGCGAGACCACGGCCCGCGTCGCCGCGGCGGCCATCTGTAAACGCTTTCTCGCCGCCTTCGAGGTCCGCATCGGAAGCCATCTCGTCTCGCTCGGCGGCATCGATGCGGTGCGGCCGGCGGACATGCCGCGGGATCTCAATGCCGCCTCCGACGCGTCGGCGCTTCGCACGCTCGATGCCGACGCCGAGCAACGCATGATCTCCCACATCGACGAGGTCAAGCGCGCCGGGAATACTCTGGGCGGAATCTGCGAAGTGGTCGTCGACGGATTGCCGGTGGGACTCGGGTCGCACGTGTCCTGGGACCGCAAGCTTGACGGCCGCATCGGCGCGGCGATCATGTCGATCCCCGCGGTCAAGGGCGTCGAGATCGGCATGGGATTTCAGACCGCGCGTGTAACCGGCGCGGAGGTGCACGACGAGATCGAAATGGCCCCGGGCCGCGTTCGTGCCGGCAACGTGCGCCGCAAAACGAATCGCGCCGGCGGATTGGAGGGCGGCATGACCACTGGGGAGCCGCTCGTCGTGCGCGTCGCCATGAAACCGATCAGCACGTTGATGCGCCCGCTCGGAACGGTCGATGTCGCCACGGGTGAAGCGGCGGCCGCGGTCGCCGAGCGGAGCGACGTGACCGCGGTGCCGGCTATGGGGGTCATCGCCGAAGGAATGCTGGCGCTGGTGCTGGCCGACGCCTTTCTGGAAAAGTTCGGCGGAGACTCGCTCGGCGAAACGCAAAGAAACTATGGCGCCTACCTTTCGCACGTCGCGACCAGGCTCGGCAGCTGATCCGTCGAAGCCGCATTTGATCCTCGTCGGTCTTCCCGGGTCGGGAAAGACGACGGTCGGTCAAGCCGTGGCCGAGCGGCTCGGACGCACCTTTCTCGACCTGGACCTGGAGATCGAACGCCGTGAGGGTCGCTCGATCAGTCAGATCTTTGGGGAGAAAGGCGAGCTGTATTTTCGACAGCAGGAGCACGCGCTTACCGCCGAGCTCAAGCTGGTTGGGAACATGGTGGTCTCACCCGGCGGCGGCTGGGTCAGTGACCCGGAGAACGTCGCGCTGGTCCGTCCCCCTAGTCAGCTCATATACCTTAGAGTGCGTCCGGAGACGGCGCTCAAACGTCTGGGCCCTTTGCGGAGCATGCGCCCTCTCCTGACCAGACCAGATCCACTGAGCGAGCTCAAGCGGCTTTTGGAGGCGCGGCAGGCGGCGTACGAGGGTGCCGACCACGTCATTGACACGGAACTCTTTGCTATGCAACGGGTTATAGAAAATGTGATGGAGCTTGCCCCGGGAGTTCGGTAGACATACGTTACCGTTCCAACGGAGCCGAATGGCTTCATCGGCAGGTCCGAGACAGTCCGAAGGTCGAAATGACAGGATTCGACAGGGAGAGGATCGATGCCGCAGGCATCGCGCGTCCTCCCCTTCTTGCTTTCCGGTCGGCTCGAGCGTCAATGGAAGAACCCATGACATTTCGCGTACTAGGCCCGCATGAGCGCGGGCGATTCGCCCCCGAGGCGTGGGGGCATTTGCTGGCATTGAGCAGCTCGGGCGCCCTCAACGCGGTCGAGCTCGAGCACATCATCGAACGAGCACTCCTACAGATAGATGGACGTATCGCGCTCGACGACCTCCGATCCCTCATGGAAGGCGCCGGATTTTTCGAGCAGAGCGAAAACGATCCTAACCCGACGGTACACTGAGCATGGCAACGAGAAAAACCGCGGTCAAAAAGCGCGCTCCGGCGAAGACGGTCGGTGTCGCCGCGAAGCGAAAGAAAAAGGCGGTGACGAAAGCCACTGCTCGCCGGGGGCGTGCGCCCGTGAGCCAGGCGGTCGACGACTACGAATTGAACGGCAACGGCCAGCCCGGGGGTTCCACGCTCGTCATCGTCGAGTCGCCGGGTAAGGTCAAGACGATCGCCAAGTATCTCGGTCGCGGCTATCGCGTCCGCGCGACAGTCGGTCACATCATGGATCTGCCGGCCAAAAAGCTCGGCGTGGACGTGGACAATGGATTCCGCGCCGATCTCGTTCCGATTCCCGGCAAGGAAAAGACGATCGCGGAGCTCAAGAGCGCGGCCAGGGACAGCAAGGAAGTCCTGATCGCCACCGACCCCGATCGCGAGGGCGAGGCGATAGCGCAGCACGTCGCGACTCAAATCACGCCGAAGCGCGGCGCGCCCACGATCCCGATCCGGCGCGTGCTCTTTCGCGAGATCACCAAGGATGCCGTGCAGCGCGCCGTCCTGGACGCCGGCATCATCGACAGCAAGAAGGTCGAGGCACAGCAGGCGCGCCGCGTGCTCGACCGGCTCGTCGGCTACAAGGCGAGCCCGGTCCTTTGGAAAACTGTAAAGAAAGGTCTCTCGGCGGGCCGGGTGCAGACCGTCGCGCTCCGGCTCATCGTGGAGCGCGAGCGGGAGATTCGCGCCTTCAAACCGGTCGAGTACTGGTCGATCGAAGCGCTGCTGGAAAAGGACAACCAGCAGTTCACGGCGAAGCTGCATCAGATCGACGGCAAGAAAGCGGAGCTTCACAGCCAGGCCGAAGCCCAGCGCGTGCTGGACGATCTCGCCGCGCGCCGGACATTCGACGTCACCGAGGTCAAGCGTCGAGAGCGACGGAAGAATCCCGCCGCGCCGTTCACCACGTCCACGCTCCAGCAGGAAGCGGCCAAGAAGCTGTCGTTCGGTTCCAAGCGGACGATGCGCGTGGCCCAGGGCCTCTACGAGGGCGTCGATCTCGGGGACGAGGGCGCGGTCGGCCTCATCACCTACATGCGAACCGACTCGACGCGCGTCGCCGAGAGCGCCGCCATGCAGGCCGGCGAGTACCTGCGGACGTTGTTCGGCGAGCGCTTCGTCTGCAAGACGCCGCAGCTCTACGGCGGCGACGGCAAAGCAAAGAACACTCAGGACGCCCACGAAGGCGTGCGTCCATCCGATCCGACGCGTCGCCCCGACGCGATAAAAAAGTACCTCAATGCCGACCAGTACAAGCTCTATCAACTGATCTGGCAGCGGTTCATGGCATCGCAGATGGCGCCCGCCGTCTTCGACACGACGACGGTGGACTTCGACATTCCGTCGACTACGCAGCCGAACATAGGCCGCCGCAGCTACCTGTTCCGGGCGACGGGATCGATCGTGAAGTTCCAGGGCTTCCTGGCGCTCTATCGCGAGGCCCGCGAGGAAGGCGAGCACAAGACGCTCGAGGACGAGCAGGCACTGCCCGTCGTCGAGGTGGGCGAGAAGGTGCCGTGCAAGAGCATCACGCCGAGTCAGCACTTCACCGAGCCGCCGCCGCGCTACTCCGAGGCGAGCCTCGTCAAGGAGCTCGAGCGACTCGGCATCGGGCGTCCGTCGACCTACGCGTCGATCATCTCGGTGCTCGCGGACCGCCGCTACGTGGAGCTCGTGCAGCGCCGATTTTTCCCGACCGAGATCGGCGAGACCGTGGAGCGCGTCATGGTCAAGCAGTTCCCGGACATTTTCAACGTGGGCTTCACGTCGGAGATGGAGCTGGAGCTCGACAAGATCGAGGCCGGCTCACTCGGCTGGCAGCGGGTGCTCAAGGACTTCTACTCGCCGTTCGCCGCGAGCCTGAGCAAGGTCGACGCGCCGGCGCTCATCGCCGAAGCATTCGACCTCTCGGCGATCGATACGCTGCGCTGCCCGGACTGCGGCGGCAGGCTCGAGCCGCGCGGCGGATTCTTCGGGCCGTTCCTCGCGTGCGAGAACCACCCCAAGGCGTGCAAGTACACGCGTCCGATCAAGGGTGAGAAGGCGAAGCCGGTGCTCACTGAGCACAAATGCCATCTCTGTGGCGCGCCGATGGTGATTCGCCAGGGTCGCAGCGGCCAGTTCCTCGGCTGCAGCACTTTCCCGAAATGCCGCGGCACGCGCTCGATGCCCACGGGCGTCTTCTGTCCCAAGGACGGCGGCGAGCTCGTCGAGCGTCGCTCGAAGAAGCGCGGCACCGCGTTCTACGCCTGCTCGAACGAGACTTGCGATTTCGTGGCCTGGAACAAACCGGTCTCCGAAACGTGTCCCGAATGCGGCTATGTCGGCGCCGAGGTCAAGTTCACGAAGGCGCGCGGGGAATTTCGGAAATGTCTCAAGTGCGGCAACGAATGGGACGCGCCGAAACAGGCCGAGGAAAGTGAGGCGGAGGCGTTGGCGGGGTGAAGGCGAATTCACGCCGGCGTTCCCGCCGCCTTGTCGCCGTGCTCCTTGCGGTCGTCGTCGCGCCCATGGGCTCGGCGATCGCGCAAAGCTCGATTCCATCGCGGCTCACCGACAAGGAGCTGTGGCAGCTCAACGCCGACTTCTCCGAGGCGAACGGCTACTTCCGGTCCGACAACTTTCTGTCGAACGAGACGGGATTCCAGTTCGTCATCCCGGAGCTGGTGCGATCGATCAAGCCCGGCGGAGTATATCTGGGTGTCGGCCCGGAGCAGAACTTCACGTACATCGTGGCGCTCCAACCCAAGATCGCGTTCATCTTCGACATCCGGCGCGGGAACATGATCGCGCACCTCATGTACAAGTCGGTGCTCGAGATGTCGAGCGATCGCGCCGACTTCTTGTCCAAGCTGTTCTCGCGCCCGCGGCCGGCCGGACTCGACACCGCATCGACGCCCGAGCAGCTCTTCCAGGCGTATTTCGCCGCGCTGCCAGACTCCGTCGCGTTCCGAAAGAACCTCGCGGCGATCAAGGCGCATCTCACCAAGACGCACGGCTTCGCGCTCGGCGACAGCGACAGCAAGCTCCTCGACTACACCTACGGGGCGTTCTTCGGCGGGGGCCCGCGCATCAGCTACAACTATCCGAACGCCGGTGGATTCGGCCGCGGCATGCCGAACTACGCCACGCTCCAGACCGCGACCGACGCCAACGGAAAGAACTGGGCGTATCTGGCCACCGAGGCGAACTTCCGGTGGCTCAAGGATTTTGAATCAAAAAATCTGCTCGTCCCGATCGTCGGCGACTTTGCCGGACCAAAGGCGATTCGCGCCGTTGGCCAGTTTCTCAAGGAGCACCACGCCGTGGCGTCGGTCTTCTATACGTCGAACGTCGAGCAGTATCTGTTTCAGCAGGACGACGATTGGTCCAAGTACTACCGCAACGTGGCGACCCTGCCGCTCGACTCCTCGAGCACGTTCATCCGATCGGTGGGCGGCGGGCGCGGATACTACAACGCCGCGCCCGGCGCGAGCTATCCGCAACTCGGTGGACGGTTGCCGTCCAAGCTCTGCTCGATGCAGACGCTCCTCGAAGCGTTCGACGCCGGGCACATCCAGTCCTATTACGACGTGATCAACATGTCGCGGTGACTATCTTCCGAGCATGCGCAGTTCGTCGGGTTCTCCCATCCACGTGATTGGCGGCGGCCTCGCCGGCAGCGAAGCCGCCTGGCAGCTCGCCGAGCGCAGGCACGACGTCGTGCTCCACGAGATGCGCGGGGTTCGCGGGACACCAGCCCACAAGACCGACCGGCTCGCCGAGCTCGTTTGCTCCAACACCTTCAAGAGCACCGAGACGTCGAACGCCCACGGCCTGCTCAAGGCCGAGATGCGCCTCCTGGGGTCGGTCGTCCTCATCGCGGCTGATGAAGCGCGAGTCCCCGGCGGCACGGCCCTCACCGTCGACCGCGACGTCTTCTCGGCGGGCGTACACGATCGGGTGACGTCGCACTCGCGCATTACCGTCGTTCGCGAAGAGGTATCCACGCTCCCGAGTCCTGGAGTGATCGCCACCGGCCCGCTCACGTCCGACGCGCTGGCCGCGGCGATTCGCCGGCGGCTGGGCGTTGCGTCGCTCGCGTTCTACGACGCCATCGCGCCAATCGTCGCTCGTGAATCGATCGACGACTCGATCGTCTTTCGCGCCTCTCGCTACGGCAAGGAGACGATGCCCGGCGCGGCCGGCGCCGCGAGCGACGGACCCGCGACCGAAGGCGCGTATCTCAACTGCCCGTTCACGCGCGAGCAGTACGAGGCGTTTCTCGACGCGCTGGTCGCCGCCGACCAGCACCACGGCCACGAGTTCGACGAGGTGCCGTATTTCGAGGGCTGCATGCCGGTCGAGGAGATCGCGAAGCGCGGGCGTGAGTCGCTGCGCTTCGGCCCCATGAAGCCGGTCGGGCTCCGCGACCCGCGTTCCGGGCGCGACGCCTACGCCGTCGCGCAGCTGCGGATGGAAGATCGCGGCGGACGGATGTGGAACATGGTCGGCTTCCAGACGCGCCTGCGCATTCCGGAGCAGCAGCGCGTGTTCCGGATGATCCCCGGATTAGAGAACGCTGAATTCTTCCGCTACGGCTCGATCCACCGGAACTCGTACGTGAACTCGCCGGCGTCGTTGAGCCCGCACCTGTCGCTGCGCGACGATCCGATGACGCTCTTCGCCGGCCAGCTCACCGGCGTCGAGGGCTACACCGAGAGCACCGCCACGGGACTCCTGGCCGGCATCAACCTGTCGCGCATGCTGCGCGGCGAGTCGCCCGTCGTTCCGCCGCCCACGACGATGCTCGGCGCGCTGTATCGCTATTTACGCGAAGCCGAGCCGGCGCACTTCCAGCCGATGAACGCCAACTTCGGGCTGGTGGACGACCTGCCGTCGCGCGTCAAGGACAAACGTCTCAAGCGCGAGGCGATCGCCGAGCGTGCACTGGCCGACATGACTCGCTGGCGCGACGCATCGATCGCCGGCGAGCGGTTGTCGCGCGCGACGGCCGACGCCGAGTGAGCCGCACCACCGCGAGGACGGCCGCGGCGACTGCCGCCCCTGTGCAGGACGATCGCGTCGCCGACTATCTCGACCATCTCGCCAAGGAGCGCGACGTCTCGCCAAACACCGTGCGCGCCTACGAGCGCGATCTCGGCGAGTTCGTCGGCTTTCTCGGGCGCTACTACGGCGCCGCCGAGTGGACGTGGCAGGGAGTCGATCGCATCGCCATGCGCGGTTTCCTCGCCCATCTATCCAGGCGCGGGCTCGGCAAGCGGTCGATGGCGCGCACGCTCTCGGCCATCCGCAGCTTTTACAAGTATCTGCATCGCAACGAGATCGTCGACACCAACCCGGCCCGCGCGGTGGGCGCGCCCAAGCTCGACAAATATTTGCCCGGGTACCTCGACCGCCAGCAAATCGACCTGCTGTTCCAGATGGCCGAGGTGCGCGCTTGGGAAGGCAAGTTCGCGGACGTTCGCAACCTCGCGATTCTCGAGCTGTTCTACTCGACCGGCATGCGGCTATCCGAGCTGCAGGGCGTCAACCGCGTCGACCTCGACATGGTGTCGCAGCAGGTGAAAGTGCGGGGCAAGGGGCGCAAGGAGCGCATTATTCCGATTGGCGACCACGCCGTGCTCGCGCTCCGCAACTACGAGGCGAAGCGCGACGATCTGCTGCGCGCGATTGGGCCCAAAGCCGATCGCACCGCGGTCTTCCTCGGACGTAATGGAAAGCGGATCGGCGTTCGCGCCATCCAGAAGACGATCACCAAGCTGTTGAGCCAGATCGACGAAGACGCGGGCCTGAGCGTTCACTCGCTTCGCCACACCTTCGCCACCCACCTGCTCGATGCCGGGGCGGACCTCCGCGCGGTGCAGGAGCTGCTCGGCCACGCCTCGATCTCGACGACCCAGATCTACACGCACACGAGCGTCGAGCGGCTCAAGCAGGTTTACCAGAAGGCCCACCCGCGGGCGTGACGCACAACCCTGCCCGCGGTCCGGAACGTGCCTTGGCTTCGTAGTATGCGTGTCGAGGTCGTCCCAATCATCATCGGTATTCTCGTCGGACTGGTCGGCCTCGGACTGGTCGTCGACGCCTGGACGCCGGACGAGATCGTCGTCCGCCGGGAGCGCAGGCGCAGACCGCGCATCGAGCGGAGCCGGGGCGGGGAGGCCTCGATCGGGTTCGGCGTGCTGTGCATGGGCGCGGCGTTCCTCGGGCGTGACACATGGCGCTACTCGGTGGTTGCGGTGATCGCCGGCAGCCTGCTCCTGCTGCTCGGAGTGATCAGCAACCGCAAATACCTGGGCCAGGCGATCACCAACCGCGGCGCGCTGCGACGGCGGCCCACGGAATAGGGTCCGGGCGCCCGTCGGCGTCGTCCACCGGGGCCCGCTAAGTTTCCCCCCATGGACTCCGAGTCGAACAACGTGCTCCCGCGCATTCGGGCGACGACCATTCTGGCCGTCCGCCGGAACGGAAAGGTCGCCATCGGTGGCGATGGACAGGTCACCGTCGGAGAGACGGTCATGAAGTCGCACGCCCAGAAGGTGCGCGTGATCCGCGACGGCCGAATTGTGGCCGGGTTCGCCGGCGCGGCCGCCGACGCCATGACGCTGTTCGACAAGTTCGAGGAAAAGCTCGAGCGCTACCCGAACAACATGCCGCGCGCCGCGGTGGAGCTCGCCAAGGATTGGCGGAGCGATCGCGTTCTACGCCGGCTCGAGGCGTTGCTGATCGTCGCCGATAAGGAGCACGGGTTCATCATCTCGGGTACCGGCGAGTTGATCGAACCCGACGACGGAATCCTCTCCATCGGCTCGGGCGGATCCTACGCCCTCGCCGCCGCCCGCGCGCTGGTCGACAACACGCAGCTGGACGCGCCGGAAATCGTGAAGCGCGCCATGCACATCGCGGGCGAGATCTGCATCTATACCAATACCAACATCACCGTTCTGGAAACCAGCTGATTGCTGGCCGCCGGCTGCCGGCTGCTGGTTGCCGGCACCGGCTCACAGCGCTGTCCCGAGTACCAATTACCAGCAGCTAGCAACCAGTAACCAGCACCCGCTCGATGTCCTCACCCCGTACGCTGCAAGCCCTCGCACGACTCGCCGATCTGACGCCGCGCCAGATCGCCACGGAGCTCGACCGCTACATCGTCGGTCAGGCCGAGGCCAAGAAGGCCGTGGCCATCGCGCTCAGGAATCGCTGGCGCCGCCAGCGCGCGCCCGAGGGCATTCGCGAGGAGATTTCGCCCAACAACATCATCCTCATCGGGCCCACGGGAGTGGGGAAGACGGAGATCGCGCGGCGCCTGGCCAAGCTCGCCGGCGCGCCGTTCATCAAAGTCGAAGCGTCCAAGTTCACCGAGGTCGGATACGTTGGGCGCGATGTCGAGTCGATGGTGCGGGACCTGGTCGAGAGCGCCATCGATATGGTGCGGAGTGAGCGCGAGTCGGAAGTGGAGGACCTCGCCCACGAGCGCGTCGACGAACGACTGCTCGACCTACTTCTGCCGCCGCCCGCCGAAACCCCCGAGCCGGCCGCGCAGCCAGCCGCGAGCGATTCGCGATCGGCGTCCGACGACGCCCTCGGCGTATTCCTCGTCTCGGGCAGCGGCTCGGTCGTGAAGGAGGCGGCCGACCCGGCGCACGACCGGTACAAGCGCACGCGCGACAAGCTTCGTCAGCTGTTGCTCGACGGAAAGCTCGAGGACCGCGAGGTCGAGGTCGAAGTCACGCCGCAGGGTCCCATGTTCGACATGCTCGCCTCGCAGGGCGCGCCGGAAGGCATGGACAACATCTCGGACATGCTCAAGGAGATCCTGCCCAAGCGGAAGAAGAAGCGCACGGTCAAAGTGTCGGAGGCGCGGCGCATTCTGTTCGAGCAGGAGCTCGACAAGCTGATCGACGTAGAGGACGTCACTGCCGACGCGCTCGAGCGCGTCGAGAAGCTCGGCATCATCTTCCTCGACGAGATCGACAAGATCGCCGGCGAGCGGTCGCAGATGGGCGGGCCCGACGTCTCACGCGAAGGTGTGCAGCGCGACCTCCTGCCGATCGTCGAGGGGTCGAACGTGCAGACCAAGTACGGCATGGTGAAGACGGACCACGTACTGTTCATCGCCGCCGGCGCGTTCCACGTCTCCAAGCCGAGCGATCTCATTCCGGAGCTTCAGGGCCGCTTCCCGATTCGCGTCGAGCTCAAGCCGCTGACCGAGCAGGATTTCGTGCGCATCATGACCGAGCCGGAGAACGCGCTCACCAAGCAGTACGCGGCGCTGGTCGAAGCCGACGGCGCGAAGCTCGAGTTCAGCACCGACGGCATTGCCGAGATCGCCCGCATCGCCGCGCTGGTGAACGAGCGCATGGAGAACATCGGCGCCCGCCGCCTGCACACCGTCATGACGACGCTCCTCGAGGACACGCTGTTCGACCTGCCCGACCGCGGCACCGGGACGATCTCCGTCAACGGCGCCGTAGTGCGCGATCGGCTCAAGTCGGTCGTCGAGGATGAGGACTTGAGGAAATATATTTTGTAGAATACTGGGTACTAGGTACTAGGTACTAGGTACTAGGTACTAGGTACTAGGTACTAGATAACTCCCAGCACCCAGCACCCAGCACCCAGCACCCAGCACCCAGCACCCAATGGCCACCGACTTCCTCGCCATCCCCGACTTCTCCCGCGGCGAACTCGATTCTCTCTTCGCGCTCGCTGACCGCATGCGCGCCGGGAAATACAACAAGACGCCCCTCGCCGGAAAGACGCTTGCCATGATCTTCATGAAGGCGTCCACGCGTACGCGCGTGTCGTTCGAGGCGGGGACCTTCCAGCTCGGCGGACACGCGCTGTTCCTCTCGCCGCGCGACGTGCAGCTCGGACGCGGCGAGCCGATCGCCGATACGGCGCGCGTGCTGTCGCGCTATGTGGACGGCATCATGATCCGCACCTTCGCCCACCAGGACATCGAGGAGCTGGCCAAGTACGCCGACGTGCCTGTGATCAACGGGCTCACCGATCTCCTGCATCCGTGTCAGGTCCTGGCCGACCTGTTGACGGTGCGAGCGGAATTCGGCACGGTCGCGGACAAGAAGTACGCGTGGATCGGCGACGGCAACAACATGGCCAACTCGTGGATCAACGCCGCGTATCGATTCGGGTTCGACCTCGACATCGCGTGTCCCCAAGGATACGAGCCGGCGGATCACCTGCTCGCCCGTGCCCAGAAAGTCGCCAAGATCCGCATCGTGCGCGACCCGATGGAGGCGGCCCGCGACGCGCACGTCGTGAGCACCGATGTGTGGGCGTCGATGGGGCAGGAGCAGGAACAGAAAGAGCGCGAGCGCGCGTTCGCCGGATTCACCGTGAGTCCGCAACTGATGAAGCAGGCGGATTCCAAGGCGATCTTCCTCCACTGCCTGCCGGCGCACCGGGGCGAAGAAGTCTCGGCCGACGTCATCGACGGTGTGCAGAGCCGCGTCTGGGACGAAGCCGAGAACCGGTTGCACGTGCAGAAGGCGATCATGGCGGTATTGATCGGCGGAGAGAAACTGTGATCCCCGCCGCCGGCAAGCGCGCACCCGACTTCACCGCCACGACCGACGCCGACGAGGTGCTCCGGTTGTCTTCGCTGCGCGGCAAGATCGTCGTTCTCTTTTTCTATCCCAAGGACGATACCGCCGGCTGAACCGTCGAGGCGTGTTCCTTCCGGGACACCCTCCCTCGGTTCGAGGGACTCGATGCGGTCGTGCTCGGCGCGAGCCCCGATTCGCCGAAGTCGCACCGCAAGTTCAAGCTGAAGCATCAGCTTCCGTACACGCTCATCGCCGACGAAGACCACGCCGTTGCAGAGAAGTACGGCGTGTGGGCGGAGAAGTCGATGTACGGCCGAAAGTACTGGGGCGTATTGCGCACCACGTTCGTCATCGATCGCGACGGACGCATCGCGCGCGTGTTCGAGAAGGTCAAGCCGGAGAATCACGCCGCCGAGGTCGCCGAGGCGGTGGCGGCATTGAACCTGCCGTGATGGTGGTCGGGAGTGCGCGCGCGGAGCGTGCTCTCCCGTCTCGCATTCACCACCACGTCATCACATGTCCAGCGAAGTCACCCTCGAGAAGAAGCTCGACGACCTGTACGCGCTCATCGACGGTGTCGAGACCGCCATGCTCACCACGCGCCGCCCCGACGGACAACTCGTCTCCCGTCCGATGCAGACGCAGCGCCGCACGACCGGCACCGACCTCTGGTTCATGACGAACATGGAGAGTGAGAAGTTCGAGGAGCTGGCGCTCGATCCGCACGTCAACGTCTCGTACTTTCGCGAACGGACCGGTGAGTGGGTGAGCGTGAGCGGACGCGCGATCCTGTCGCGCGACCGCGACCTGATCGACGCGCTCTATCGGCCCGAATGGAAGATGTGGCTCGACACGCCTGGAGACGCGAAGCGCGACGGCGGACCGCACGATCCGCGCATTGCGCTCATTCTCGTCGAGGCTGACAGCGTCGCCTACTCCAAGAACAACCGCCGCACGCCGCTCACGCTCTTCCGGGCGGTGAAGGGCAGGCTCACGGGTGCCGCTACTTCTTCGGATCGAGAATCTCTCCGATTCGATGGTCCGCCGCTTGGAGATGCATCCGCGTCTCGCGGTCGCCGGCCTTCGGCGCCGCGCGCCGCACCTCGTCGCGGAGCGTGACGAGCTCGCCGCGCAGCTCCGACTTGGCGTCCTCCGACAATGGCTCGATGCGAATGCCGAACGCGGCCAGCGCGGCGGCCTGCTGCGGCGGTGTCGGCGCCGGATTCAGCTTGCTGTTGATGAGCGTCAGATAGTTGTTCTGAAGCAACCGGCGATAGGCGTCGATCTTGGGCGAGCCGCCCGCCAGCTCGGACCAGACTCCGTGACGCACGGCGTCGAGCATGTCGGCGAGCGAGTAGGCCTCGCGCGGGTTCGCGGCGAGCGTGGGTTCCTCGATCAGACGGTTGAGCCGCGCGTCCTGGAACATCGCCGACAGCACCCGGTTCTGCGCGTTGCCCACGCGCGCCAGCATGCCCGCCGGCTCGATGCGGCTCGCGATGTCCGGGCGAACGAGGTACGACGGAACCTTGAAGACATTCTCATTCAAGAACCGGACAGCCTGTTCCTGGCGCGCCCTCGACAGCGGGTCGTAGACCGGCCCGGTCTGGCTTCCGGACTTGTACTGCACCGTGCCGCCGGCGATCACCGCCACCGGATGACCGGCCTCGGTCGCCCACTGGCCGACCGTACGGTCGTACAGCTCGCGCAACAGATCGTTGTCTTCGCCCGGGCGGGAGCCGGCACTCACCACGTAACCCATGACGCGCGCGATGTTCTTGAATCCGAGCGCCGTGGACTTCACCGGATCGGCGTCGCCCACCGCCTCGCTCTGCGTCCCAAAGCCTCCGAACGCGTTGTTCGCCGAAAAGCGGAACCAGGGAACGGTATCCTGGATTCGGGACCACTGCTCGAGCGTCGGCCGTTCCGCGGCAGTCGTATTCGCGGACGGAATCTCCTTGTACGCCCACATGATGGCGTAGCGGTCGTACGGGCCCACGCGCGGCAGAATGTCGTCCAGCGCGATGTGATCCTCGGGCTGCGCCACGTAATTCATGCGCGAGTAGTCCATGATGCTCGGGCTGTGCCCCATCCGGTGCGTCCACGTGGCGCTGCGGACGCTGTCGGCCGGGTACGTGGAGCTGCCGATCTGGTCGTGCTGCAACCCGATCGTGTGCCCGACCTCGTGAGCGACCAGGAACTCGAGCAGCCGGCCCATCAGCGAATCGGGGAAGGGAATGGCGCGCGCCCGCGGATCGACCTGGGCCGCTTGCGTGAAGTACCAGTTCTGCCCCAAGCTGATCAGGTTATGAAAGATCCGTGATGACCCGTTCAGAATCTCGCCCGTGCGCGGATCGTGTACGTGCGGGCCGACCGAGTTCTCGACCGTCGACGGCAGCCATCGTACCATGGTGTGCCGAATGTCCTCCGCCGACCAATCCGGATCGTTCGTCGGCGGGTCGGCGGCGAGAATGGCGTCCTTGAATCCTGCCGCCTCGAACGCCGGCTGCCAGTCGGTGATCGCCTTGCGGATCCACGGCTTCCACTGGTCGGGTGTCGACGGGTCGACGTAATACACGATGGGTTTTTTTGGATAGCACAGATTTCCCTCGTGGCGGTCCGAGCACTCCAGCCGCCAGCGCGTCACGAACTCGCGCGTCGCCGCGCGCTGCTCGGCCGTGCCGAAGTCCACCGTGCGCACGGAAAAGAGTCCCACGCGCTCGTCGAAGCGGCGCGGACGCATCGGGTGCTCGGGCAGGCGAACCAGACTCCAGTGCGCGACCACGCTCTGCGCGGGGCGCTGTGCCCCTCCAATGGCCGGAAGCCCCGGGATCGCCGGGCCGGCCGCGCCGGGCACGCCCGTCTGCGTCGCCTCGATCTCGACGTTGTCCGGAAACGCGATCGCCCGTTCGATGTAGGACCGCGTCGCGTCGATGGTGCCGCGGATCGCCGCGAGCTCGGGCACGTTGGTCGTGAACAGCCGCGTCACGTCGACCACCGCCGCGCTGTCCGGCCCGTACGTCTCGACGTTCAACATCGCGATGATCGGACCGTAATTCGAGTTCTCTACCGCATGATACACCGACAGCGCCGTGTCGGCCGTTACGGCGAACGACGGCGATCGGAGGATCACCCGGTTGCCGCTCCGCTCCCAGCGCAGCGTGCGCTCGCCGAACTCGTCGCCGGCGTACTCGCCGAATCCGCCGCCCGTGGGCGTCGGGTTCGCCGAGGGCGCGCGCGCGTACCGGCCCACGATGAGCTGGTCCTTGTTCAGCTCCTTGGCTGGAATCTCGAAGTACAAGCGGTCGCCCACGCGATGCACGGCGAAGAGACCGCGGCGCGTCTTCGCGGCGGCGGTGATCACCCGGTTGTACGGTCGCGGTTGCGGCGCCGCGGGCAATGCGCCGCGGCCGGCCGAGTCCGGGCCCTGCGCCAGGCCAGGCGGCACAGCGACCGGATTCCCCGGCGGCGCCGCTGGACGATTCTGCGCCGGCGCGGGTTGTGGCGCGGGCGTCGGCGCCGGCGAGGAGCACGCCGCGAGAATCGCGGCGCTCGCGAGTATTGCAATATCAAGTCTCATGCGGAACCGGAGGCGGGACGGGATGGACGTCGGCGAGAGAGTCTCAGGAAACTGCCGTCCAGATCGCTTTGGCGCAATCGCGATCCACCGCGCCGCCCGGACTTACCGCACGAACCACCAACTTGCTTTCACGAGAAAGATGTTGTCCGGCCGTGTCGCGAGCAGCGCCGAGCGGTCGCGCTCCAGATCCAGATCGCCGAACGGCGCGTCGGCGAAACGCGACTGCGTCCACGCCACGTACAACACCGAACCGGGGTGGTACTCCCAGCGAAACACGGCGTTCCCGCGCAGCGACTGCTGGCTGAAGTTCGGATTGGCGATCGTGAATGCTCTCGCCGGTCCGCCCCCGTCCGGGTCGATCGTGTACTGCGTGACCATGCCGCGGACATCTTCGATCGCCGAGATCGTGCCGCGATCCCGTCCGTACACGGCCGTCTCCGTCGTCCGAGGCGTGAGATACTCCTTGAAGTTGGTGTAGCCCCCGGAGGCGAAGAACGGCTGCACGTACAGTTGAAGAGTCATCGTCGGCGAGAACGTCACGTTCAATCTCGTATCGATCCCCAGCGTCTTCTGGTCGAGGTTCGACACCACGTAGCGGGTTCCGTAGAACGCGGCCGCCGTGCCGTCCGGGATCGCGGTCACGTACTGCGCATAGCTGCGCGAGGGATTCCACGACGGCCCGAACGACACACTCACGTTCGACACGGGACGGTACGAGGCGTTGAGATACGCGCTCGAGCTCGCGCCGCCCTTGTCGTCCCAGTAGTACGAGACGCCGCCGCTGGCGGTGAGCGCGTGACGTGAATCCGTCGACACGTCGGTCTCGATGAAGCGGCTCGCCGGAACTTGGATCGCCGGCCCGCCCCGAAGCTGGCGGTCGTCGATCACCTTCGGACGATAAATGAAAAAGGTCGAGACGTTCCAGAATTGCGGCGTCGTTTCCGAGAAATAGGCGTGCGCCTGACGTTGCGTCCGGTCCCCCTCGTAGTTGCTCTGCGTCTGGCCGCCGGCGATCGTGTAGATCGACCGGTACCATGACCGCGGCTTGGTCCAGGTGCGGCCGACGTTGGCGTTGAACCAGAGGTAATCGGCGCGCTGCTGAAAAGCGTAATCGTTCGTCTCGTAGCCGGGCGTGCGCGTGTTGGCGCCGATCTCGCCGAACCAGTCCCCCGTCTCTTTGGCGATGCGCGCATAGCCGCCCGCGCCGCGCAGCGCCGTCGCCGACGAGTCCAACCGGCGCGAGAGAAACCCGTTCGGACCCGCTCGGCGGTCGGGACGTTGGAAGTACCGCGCGCTCGACTGCTCGCGCAGGAGGATCTCGCGCGGATCGCCGCTCACGTTCGTGATCGCGCCCTGCGCCCGAAGCGAATACATGTGGTCATGCCACGTGTAATGCACGTCGCTGCCGTACATCTCGGCGTGTCTCGCCAGCCGTGGCGCGAACGCGTCATCGATCCGGCGCGCCACGCCGCTCACGATGCCGCCGAACACCAAATTGCCGCCCATGTAATCGCGCTTGAGCCGGCCAACGAAATAGTTGGCCGCCGGCTCGACTTCCTGCGCCGCGCGATCGCCCGACGGCGTCTCGACCTTCGCGGTCGCCTGTCCCGTCACCGCGTCGAGTAGTCCGACCGTGAACCCGCTCGTGGTTCTGCCGGTAATCTTTCCCGCCGCCAGGATCGTCGTCGCGTCGGGGACGTCGGCGAAGCGATTGGTGTCCGTTGCCAGCGATGCACCCGTCGGTGCGCGACCGATACGTCGCGAGTAGAAGCTGCTCATGCCTTCCACATTGCTGCAGAAGTTGCAGCTGAATCCGCCGAAGTCGAAGATCTGCGCTCCCTCGACGAAGAACGGCCGCTTTTCCGGAAAGAACGTCTCGAACGCGGACAGATTGAGCACCGCCGGATCGACCTCGACTTGCCCGAAGTCGGGATTGACCGTCGCGTCGAGCGTCAAGTTCGACGTCAAGCGATCCTTGACGTCGAGGCCGGCGCGCATCGTTGGGCGGCCACGGTCATTGAACGGGTCACCAGGCGTCACGCCGACCGACGACGACTTGCTCACGACGTAGGGCAGCAGCTCGAGGTGCGACGACGCGCCCCGGATGCGGAGCCCCTCGAGGTGTCCGAATCGCGAGGGTCCGCCCGCCTCGGTCTTTCCCCAGAACGCCCACTGGTCCTGCTCGTCGCGCCGCTTGATGAAGCGGCGCACCTGCAAGCCCCACGTCTGGACCGAGTCGCGCGAGAAGCGAAGCTGGCTGAACGGAATGCGAATCTCGGCGGTCCAGCCGTCGGCGTCGATGTGCGTGGCCGCTTCCCACACCGGGTCCCACGAGTTGTCGCAGCACGATGTGCCGACGCCGATGTTGTCGCCCTTCGACCCGGAGGGGTTCACGTCGAAGAAGGCCCGCCCGAGATGATCGTGATAGCCGTCGATGACGATCTCGAAATAGTCGGAGTCGAACGAATCATCCCGCCGAACGAGGCGCGTGGTGACGCCCTTCGCACCTTCCGAATCGTACATCTTCGCGCCGACGTAGAGGGCGTCGGCGTCGAACAGAAAGCGAACCTCGGTTCGTTGCGAGCCGGGTTTTCCTTCCTCTGGGTCGATCTGCTTGAAGTCCGTGATCGGCTGCGCGGTCTGCCACGCCGCATCGTCCAGCTTGGCGTCGAGCACGATCGGGCTCGTCAGTCGCACTGCCATCGCGCTGGGCACGGCGGTCGTATGCCCGTATTTGTCACGCGTCGGCGAGCTCGAGGCAATCAACCGCTCGGGGCTCTGCGCGCTCAGCGCCAGAGGCAGAGCGAGAGACATACACAACAACGCGCGCATGCGGTCGGGGAGCGAGGGGTCAACCCCTTAGACGGTCGCACGGTCGGAAAGGTTCGGTTTCGGAGCAACTTCGAACACGATTCTTACACCCGGGCTACGCACCCCTCCCTGCGCCTGCGAGAACCCGGCATATTCAGCCCATGACTACTGCAGCCGCCCCCGCCGCGCTCAAGCGCACGCCCTTCTACGACCGGCACGTCGCCCTTGGCGCCAAGATCGTCCCGTTCGCCGGCTGGGAAATGCCGGTGAACTATCCCCAGGGGATCACCGCCGAGCACAAGGCCGTCCGCGAGCGTTGCGGCCTGTTCGACGTCTCGCACATGGGCGAGTTCATCGTGCGCGGCGATCGCGCCGTCGACTTCGTGACCTACGTGACGACCAACGACGTCGCCGCGCTCGCCGTCGGACAGGTCCAGTACTCGACCATCCTCAACGAACGTGGCACGATCGAGGACGATTGCCTCGTCTATCGATTTCCCGACCGCGTGATGATGGTCGTCAACGCCTCGAACATCGCCAAGGACTTTGCCCACGTTGCCAAGCACGCGGCGCACTTCGGCGTCACCATCGAGGACGTGAGCGACTCGATGGGCCTCCTCGCCCTCCAAGGGCCGCTCGCGGCGAAGATCCTGCAGCCGCTCACCACGACCGACCTGTCGACGATCAAGTACTATCACTTCGCCGAGGGAGACGTCGCGGGCATGCCGATGATCATCTCGCGCACCGGCTACACCGGCGAAGACGGATTCGAGCTCTATCACGACGTGAAGTACTCGACGCGCCTCTGGGACGCGCTCATCGCCGCCGGCGACGTCACCCCCGCCGGCCTCGGCGCGCGCGACACCCTGCGCCTCGAGATGGGCATGGCGCTCTACGGCAACGACATCGACGACACCGTCACGCCGCTCGAGGCGAATCTCAACTGGCTCGTGAAGCTCAAGAAGGGCGAGTTCGTCGGCAGCAACGTCCTGAGCGAGCAGAAGGCGGCGGGCGTCGCGAAGAAGCTCATCGGCTTCACGCTCGGCGACCGCAACATCGCGCGCCACGGCTATCCGGTGTTCTACGCCGGCCGGCCCAGTGGTTTCGTCTGCAGCGGAACGATGAGCCCCACGCTCGGCATCCCGATCGGCACCGCGTATCTGCCGGCCGACGGCGCCAAAGAAGGGAATACGTTCGAGGTGGAGATCCGGGGAAAGCGCGTTCCGGCCACGGTGGTCAAGACGCCGTTCTACAAGGATGCCTCGCATCTCTGAGCACGAGGCGAGCGGCGCGCCGCGCGGCGGGGAACCTCCAGCAAGAACGACACGGGTCGCGGTGTTGACCGTCTCCGACGCGGGCGCACGCGGCGAGCGCGCCGACACGTCGGGTGAGGCCATTGCCGAATGGGCCCGCGGGCGCGGCTACGAGCTCGCGGCGCACGAGCTCGTCCCCGACGAGACCGCGCGCATCGTGTCGACACTCTGCGCGTGGTGCGATGCCGACGCCGCCGACCTGGTGCTGACCACCGGGGGCACCGGCCTGGGTCCGCGCGACGTGACGCCCGAAGCCACGCGCGCCGTGCTCGATCGCGACGCGGCGGGCATCGCCGAGCGGATTCGCATTCTCTCGATCGACTCGTTCCCCCGCGCCGCCCTCTCGCGAGGGCTCAGCGGCACTCGTAAGAAAACGCTCATCATCAATCTCCCAGGGTCTCCCGGCGGCGTGAAAGACGGGCTGGCGGCGATCGATCCCATCGTCGACCACGCGATCGCCGTCCTTCGCGCCGAACGTCTCGATCACGACGCGGCGGTCCACCGTTCCACCGTTCCACCGCTCCACCGATGAAGGTCCTGCTCACGCTGCAAGACGTCGAGCCCGCGGTGCGCGTGAACGCGGTGCTGGAGCGCGACGGCGTCGAGACGGCGCTCGTGTCGCCGCTCGACGACATCCGCGCCGCGCTCAGGCGCGAGAAGCCGGACATTCTCGTGTTCACGGGCGAGCTCACCGATCCGTCCACCGTCGCGATCGTCAAGGAACAGCTCTGGGAGGGCGCCGCCGCCGTGGGACTGAGCGACAACGCGGACGCGGCGCACCTCGAGCGTCTCCGCGCACTCGGCTTCGTCGACGTGTTCGCCAAACCGGTGAACGCCGACGAGGTGGCCGGCGGCATTCGCCGGATTCTCGAGCGGCGGCGGCTGCAGACGCTCACCGGATTGATCGGCGAGAGCGAGGGGATGCGCGAGGTGATGGTGCAGGTCGAACAGATGGCGCCGGTGTCGAGCACGGTGCTCATCGAGGGGGAGAGCGGCACCGGCAAGGAGCTCGTCGCGCGAGCGATTCGCCTGCTCAGCAACCGCCGCAACAAGCCGTTCATCGCCGTCAACGTGGGCGCGCTGCCGGAGACGCTCGTGGAGAGCGAGTTGTTCGGCCACGAGAAGGGCGCCTTCACCGGCGCCGCCGAGCGCCGCCTGGGCCGCTTCGAGCTCGCCGCTACGGGCACGTTGTTCCTCGACGAGATCGGCGAGATTCCACCGCCGACTCAGGTCAAGCTGCTGCGCGTGCTCGAGGAGCGCGAGTTCATGCGCGTGGGCGGCGTGCAGCCGATCAAGGTCGACGTGCGCGTGGTGGCCGCCACGAACCAGCCGCTGCGCGAGCTGGTGGAGAGCGGCCGCTTTCGCGCCGATCTGTTCTACCGGCTCAACGTGTTGCGCATCTATCTGCCGCCGCTGCGCGAGCGCCCGGAGGACGTGCCGCTCCTCGTCCGTCGCTTCGTACAGGACTACTCGGAGGAGCACGAGCGCCCGTTCCGCGGCATCTCGGCAGAGGCGATGCAGTTGCTGATGCAGTATTCCTGGCCGGGCAACGTGCGCGAGCTGCGCAACCTGATCGAGAGCATGGTGGTGCTGGCGCCGGATCACGAGATCCAACCGGAGGACCTGCCGCGCCACGTGCGCGAGGGAGGCGGGCGGCTGCTGCCGGTGCACGTCGGCCCGATCCTGCGGGGCCAGGAAGGAACCACGGGGCGCGAGCTCGAGTTCATCGTGCGGAGCCTGCTCGAGCTCAAGCTGCAAGTGGAGGAGCTGCGGCGGCGGATGGACGAGGACCGTCCGTCGCTCCGCGACGGGTGGCTGGGGGAGGTGCACGCGGTGCCGACGGTACCGCCGGTGGTGACAGCGCCGCCGGTGGTGACAGCGCCGCCGGTGGTGACAGCGCCGCCGGTGGTGGCGGCGATCGAGCCGCGGGATCAGGCGCCGCCGCCGAACGTGTTGACGATCGCGCCTGGGTCGACGATGGCGGAGATCGAGCGCGCGGCGATCGAAATCGCGTTGAAGGAGACGCGCGGGAACCGGCGGCGGGCGGCCGAGATGCTCGGGATCGGAGAGCGGACGCTCTATCGGAAGATCAAGGAATATCGCATGCCGGAGCAGGTGTTTACGCCCGAATAAAGCTTGATTAAGTCCCCCTGGAGGGACATATTGTCCGCGCCTTCCGACGTCGGCTGTATCCGACAGTGACGTCCTCCTCCGGGCGTCGTCATACACCGGACTTATCCGCTGGAGTGCGTTCTTGCCGTTGCCCGCCCCCAACTCCGCGACTCCCGTCGATTCGCCACTGATCGCCGGGAGCGTGCTGCCGATTCAACGCGCCGAAGACCTGCTGGCCACGCTGCCAGGAGTGATTTCGGCGCGCATCATCGCGGGCAGCAATGGCGCGGTGGACGAGATCCATTTGCTGACCACGCTCGACGTCACGCCCAAGCAAACGGTCCGCAACGTCGAGAGCGCGCTGATGGCGCACCTTGGCATGCGGGTGAGCCACAAGAAGATCTCGGTGGCGACCTCCGACGACGCTCAACGTCCGCAGCGAACGATGACACCAGGTTATGCGCTCCCGGCGCTCCATGCATCCTCGCCGGCGAACCCGATGGGAGGCGTGGCGGAAGCGCCCGCGCCGGCCTCGCCGAATCGCAATCGCCGGCTGTACTTCGAGGACGTGGAGGTTCGGCGCTCGCGAAGCAAGGGCATCGCCTGCCGGGTGACGCTGCGGAAGGGCGAGGAGTCATTCGTGGGCGAGTGTGAGGGGTTGGAGAATGAGCGACTTCGCATCGAGCTGGCGGCCCGCGCGACCCTCACGGCGATGAAGCAGGCCGAGGGCGACGAGCGGGTATTGGCGTTGGAGGGGTGCCGGATGCTGGACGCGTTCGACCGGCAGTTCGTGTTCGTGGGGATCACGACGCGGTACGGTCGGGAGACGTCGTTGATGACGGGGAGCGCGGAGGTGCGCGAGAGCCCGGAGACGGCGAGCGTGCTTGCGGTGTTGGACGCGACGAACCGGTGGCTGGATAGTCCAAAATGATACAGGTTCCGGTGCGCCAGCACACTGTGCGGGGCGGCCGGCCGACAATAGAATAGAGCGAAAGTCAAGCGAGACGTGGACAGCGGCGACGGAGCAGCTGCGTCGCCCGAGGCAGTTCCCGCAACCGGGCGCGACGACGCGTTTCCGTTCCGGGTGGCGTATCGGCAAGTCGAACGAGCGTTTCCCACCTCAGGATTTTCCAAACAAACAACTCAAAAAAGACCCCCTCCCTCGCTAAAGCGAAGACGAGCGGAGGACAATTCCGTCCAGTGTAGTTGAGCGGAGCTCACTTTGGAGCACAGGGCAACCTGTGACTGTTGTACCAAGGGG
>Ga0157370_10001357_pt1 | contig 30329 bp, 24 predicted proteins | sample C35metaG_FD_113463 | JGI IMG/M metagenome (GOLD analysis project Ga0157370, IMG submission 113463) | Corn rhizosphere microbial communities from Kellogg Biological Station, Michigan, USA - C3-5 metaG | ecosystem: Host-associated > Plants > Roots > Rhizosphere > Soil | place: USA: Michigan...
CAGTAGTGAAACGACGCATCGCCGATGGTAGTGTGGGGTCTCCCCATGTGAGAGTAGGTCATCGTCAAGCTTAAATTCCAAACCCCCTACTCGTGAAAACGGGTAGGGGGTTTGTTTTTGCGCGCGGAAAAGTTAGGCGACGTCTCTCGGTAGTGGAAAGTGATTAAAGCGAGTTGTGCTTACGACCTCGCACACGCAGAACTCAGTAGTTCTGCCAACCTATCGGTCAAAGTCGCAACGCAACGGTCGCCGCACTCACCTTATTGCGTCTACGATTGCCAGCAACCGTTCGTAATCGTTCTTATCCCATTGTTTGGCACGTTCACTAGAGCTCTTTCATGTCTGATGCTGCAGATGCTCGCGAGTTGCCCGAGATGCCATTGGAGGCGTTAACCGCCTGCCATGAATGTGATTTGCTGATGCTCAAACCCGAGCTCAACGTCGGCGACAGCGCCCACTGTCCGCGCTGCGGCTTTGAGCTGTACATGAGTCGCCCCAAAGTGGTGAAGCGCAGCATGGCGCTGGTGATTGCGGCGCTGCTGTTGTATTTCCCCGCGAATTTTTTGCCGATCATGGAGCTCAGCTTGCTCGGCCAGCGCAGCGTCGACACAGTTTGGAGCGGCGTACTCGCGCTCTACAATTCCGGCATGCAAGGCGTCGCCGTCGTCGTGTTCCTCTGCAGCATGGCGGTTCCCCTGCTCAAGCTGCTTTGCCAATTTCTAGTCCTGCTCTCCATCCAACTGAAGTTCGGCCGCAGCTACGGCCTGCTGCTCTACCGCATTTATCACCATATGCGCGAATGGGGCATGCTCGAGGTGTACTTGATGGGCACCCTCGTTTCCATCGTCAAACTCATCGGCCTGGCGGATGTCACGCTCGGGTTTGGTCTTGCCTGTTTCGTTGCCCTGTTGCTGATACAAGTCTGGCTTGAAGTCACCATGACGCCCCATCAAATCTGGGAAGCGCTGTCGGGGGAGAGCGACCATGAGAGCCATTGATGCCGGCATCCTGGTGTGCCACGAATGCCACCAGCTCAATAGAGAAGAGCCCGACACCCACTCCCAATTCTGCACCCGCTGCGGTGCTAGCGTTCACGCCCGTAACCCCAATAGCCTGAAGCGCACTTGGGCGCTGTTGGTGACATCGGCAATCTTGTACATCCCGGCTAACCTTCTGCCGATCATGACCGTCAGCACCCTCGGCAAAGGCGAGCCCGACACCATCATGTCTGGCGTGATCTCCCTGGTGCAGTACGGCATGATCCCCATTGCCGCCGTGGTATTTATCGCCAGCATTCTGGTGCCCACCTTCAAGCTGGTTGGCATTGGCTTGCTGCTCTACTCGGTGCAGCGCCGCCTGCCGATGACGCCCCGCCAGCGCATCGTGATGTACCGCTTTATTGAATGGATAGGCCGATGGTCGATGCTCGACGTGTTCGTCATCGCCATTCTGGTGGCCTTGGTTAACTTTGGCACCCTGGCCAGCATCGAGCCCGGCTACGGTGCCGCCGCTTTTGCCAGCGTCGTGATCCTGACCATGCTGGCCGCTCACACCTTCGACCCGCGCTTGCTCTGGGACAACACGGAAACGGATGACAATGACGATGAATGATCTGCCCAAAGCTAAAATCCGGCCGGCCTCAAATTGGTCTGCCATTTGGGTGCTGCCTCTGATCGCACTGTTGATCGGCGGCTGGCTGGCCTGGCGGGCCTATGAACAGGCGGGCATCGACATTCAGATCATCTTCGCGTCCGGCGATGGTATTCAGGCGGGCAAAACCGAGGTCATCTACAAAGGCATGCCAGTCGGCAAGGTGAAGACCCTCACCCTGGATGACACCGGCGCCCGCCGGGGCGTTATTGCCACGGTCGAAATGGACAAAGACGTAGAGCCATTTCTGCGCACCAATACGCGCTTCTGGTTAGTGAAACCCAGCGTGAGTCTGGCCGGCGTCACCGGCCTGGAAACCTTGGTGTCGGGCAACTACATCACGGCGGCGCCAGGCGACGGCGAGCCCGAGCGCAAATTCACGGCACTGAACGAAGTGCCGCCCATCGCTGACTCCGTGCCCGGTTTGCATCTGACCCTAAAAGCCGAGCGCCTGGGTTCGCTCAACCGCGACAGCCCGGTGTTCTACAAGCAAATCCAAGTCGGCGTGGTGAAGAGCTACAGCCTGGCCGCCGACCAGACCACCGTTGAAGTGAAGGTGTTTATCCAGCCGCAATACGCTTCATTGGTGCGCAAACACACGCGCTTCTGGAACGCCAGTGGCGTGACCGTGAATGCGGATCTGGGCGGCTTCAAGCTGCGCACCGAATCGCTTGCCAGCATCGTTGCTGGCGGCATCGCGTTCGCTACACCGGAACACCGCAAAGACAGTCCGCCCACCGACCCAAGCCTGCCCTTCCGCCTGTATGAAGATTTCGATGCCGCGCAGGTCGGCATCAAGGTCAATGTGAAACTCAGCGATTTCGAAGGGCTGCAAGCGGGTCGCACACCGATTATGTACAAGGGCATTCAGGTCGGAACGCTGAAAACCCTGAAGATGAACGACGACCTTGCCACCGCTTCCGCCGAGCTTGCTCTCGACCCGCGCAGCGAGGACTACCTGGTGGAGGGCACCGAGTTCTGGGTGGTCAAACCGGTTATCTCCCTGGCGGGCATCACCGGTATCGAAGCCTTGGTCAAAGGCAACTACATCGCCGTGCGCCCGGGCGAGAAGGGCAACCCGCCGGCCCGTGAATTCGTTGCCCGCGCCAAGGCCCCACCGCTGGACCTCAGCGCCCCCGGCCTGCATCTGGTGTTGTACAGCGACGTACTCGGCTCGCTCGAAGTCGGCAGCCCCGTGCTCTACAAACAAATCAAAGTCGGCACCGTGCAAAGCTATCAACTGGCGCGCGACCGCAAGCGCGTCGCCATTGGCGTCCACATCGAACCGGAGTACGCCAATCTGGTGAACAACTCCACCCGCTTCTGGAACGCCAGCGGCATCACCCTGAGCGGTGGCCTCTCTGGCGTCACAGTAAAAAGCGAATCCCTGCAAACCCTGCTCGCCGGTGGTATAAGCTTTGAAACGCCAGACCCCAAAGCCGCGCCGACCAAACGGGTACAGCGCTTCACCCTGCACCCCGACCGCGAAAACGCCTTGCAGAAGGGCACCGTCATCAACATACGCGTCGACTCAGGCGATGGCCTGAAACCCGGCACACCCATTCGCTACAAAGGCATCGATCTGGGCAAAGTCGAAACCGTGGCCCTCACCGATGACCTGCAAGCCGTTCAGTTGACGGCACGAATCACCGAAAGCGCCGACAAAATCGCCCGCGTCGGCTCGCAGTTCTGGGTGGTCAAACCCGAACTCGGTCTGATCCGCACGGCCAACCTCGACACCCTGGTCAGCGGCCAATACCTGCAAGTGCAGCCGGCCGCCAAAGCCTCGGTGGCGCAGACCAACTTCGTCGCGCTGAACGAGCCGCCGGTGCTGGCGACCCAGGAAAGCGGATTGAAACTGACCCTGAGCGCGCCGCGTCGTGGCTCGATCAAAGCCGATGTGCCCGTCACCTACCGTGAAGTGCAGGTGGGCAAAGTTACCGGCATCGAACTGGGCGCTACGGCGGACCGCGTGTTGATCCGCGTGCTGATCGAACCGCGTTATGCCGCCCTGGTTCGCGGCGGCAGTCGCTTCTGGAGTGTCAGTGGGTTCTCGGTGGATTGGGGCTTGTTCAAAGGCGCCAAGGTGCGCACGGAGTCGGTTGAGTCGTTGCTGCAGGGCGGTATTGCATTCGCCACGCCGGAGGGCGATCAGATGGGCGCGCCGGCGAAGGCGGAGCAGACGTTTGTGCTCAATGAAGAAGCGAATGACGAGTGGCTAAAATGGGCCCCCAAAATTTCTTTGGGTAAGTGAGCGATCGGCTGCGCGTCGGCATTACTGCGTTGAAAACGGTTTTTGAATGCTCATGGGCTTGAGCCCACTGCGCTTCAAAAGCCGTTTTCGCCTTGTACTGCTCTAGCTCGCTCGATCTCGATTTGTGTTGAGTCTGAAATTGGAAAGGGCCGCTTAGCGGCCCTTTTTTTGGATCAAAAACAAACAACATTCTGTAGGAGCTGCTTAGCCGCGATTGGCCCTCAAGCCAATCACAATTTCCCACGCCTCAAGCCGGCTCAACCACCGCCTCAACCTTCACCACCGGCTCATGCCGACGGATGTATTTCCAGTCCGCTTCATCAATGTAAATCCCGTTCGGCCCGCTGCCGCCTTCCAGGTCGATGGCTACATGTGCGCACACCTGCGGTTTAACGCTGGCCAGAATCGGCACAAAGCCCAGCTGCAGGCTGGTTTCGATCAGCGCTTGCTGGTTGCGTTCGTCGATGTCGGCGGCTTCGTCGAGGTAGTACGGCAGGCGCACTTTGCCGGCTTGTTCGCGGTCCATCAGGTGCAGCAGCAGGTACATGTTGGTCAGCGCTTTGATGGTCATGGTCGTGCCGTTCGAGGCGGCGCCGTCGATGTCGGTGTGCACAATCGGCTGGCCGCCAACTTTGGTGATTTCGAACGCCAGCTCGAACAGGTCTTTTAGCCCCAGCTGGTTGTGGTTCGCGGCTACCAGGCGTGCCAGGTATTCCTTGGCTTCCTCGTTGCGCACGTCCTGATCGGCCGACTGGTTGAGGTCGAACACCGACAGGGTTTCGCCTTCTTCGTACTGGCCAGCACTGTGGATGATCTGGTCGATGTGTTTGAGCGCGTCTTTGTTTGGCGCCAGCACGATGCGGAAGCTTTCGAGGTTGGAGACCTGACGGCGGTTGATCTCGCGGTTGAACAGGGCCAACTGGTGTTCGAGGTTGTCGTAGTCGCTGCGGATGTTGCGCAGCGTCCGGGCGATGTCGGTGACTGCCGCGCGACGAGCTTTGGCCAGGGTCAGCGCTTCATCCTGACGGTGCGCGTAGGCGTTGATCAGCAGATGCAGACGACGCTCGACGTCGTCCTCGCTGTCGAACTTGGCCACGCCCTTGAGGCGAATCTGCGCATACAGCGTGTCAATCTGCCCATCGATGCGTTGCAGGCTTTGCCACGCGTCCTGATAGTCGTTAAGCAGCGGCAACAAGTTGTCGAGCGAGTCGTCCACCGGCTCCATAAACGGCGTGCCGAAGGGCAGGTTGGCGGGCAGCAACTGGCGACGACGCAGGGCGTCTTCCAGGGTGCGTTCCTTGGCTTCCAGATCAGCCAGCTGACGGCCGACCAGTTGCAGCTTGGCCGACAGCTGCTGCACGCGTTCGGTAAACGCATCGCTGGCGCGCTTGAGGTCGTCCTGCGCGGCTTCGGCCTGGGCCAGTTGTTCCAGCTTGGCGGGCTCCTCGACGGCCAGGGTCTGGCTGCGGCGGAAGTCTTCCAGCGCTTTTTGCGCATCCAGCACCTGGTTGTACAGGGTTTCGGCCTGGGCTTTGCTGGCGGCGCGGTCGGAGGCGACGCTCTGTTGCGTCTTGAGCTGTTTCAGCTCTTTTTCCAGGCGCTCTTTCTGATCGCGTAACGCGGCGCGGTCGGCCAAGGCTTGCAGCGCAGGCGGTTCGATATGGCTGAGGTCGATGCTCAAGCCCGGCACTTCAAAACGCTCGGCTTTGAACCCGTCGAGAATCACTTCCAGCGACTTCACCCATTTGCCGTCTTCGTCCAGGCCGATGCCATGCTCGCCCAACGGCAAGCTGAACAGCGCGCCGTTGAACAGGCGCATCAGGCGCTCGACGTCTTGTTGGCTGAACTCTTCACGCAAGCGCGCGTAGCTGTTGTTGTCGGCGTGTTCCAGTTGTTGGCGCACCGACTTCAAGCGTTTTTCCAGGTCGCGCAGACGCTCGTCGAGGTCTTCGCTGGAGAACTGCCGCGACTGCGCCAGCGCACCGGCCAGTTCGTCGTGGGCGTCTTTGGCGGCGAGCAATTGCTGCTCCAGCACCTGAGCGTTCTCGACCAGCGCGAAGCGATGTTTCAGTACGCCGAACTCGCCGAGCCAGCGCTGAATTTCGCTGATCTCACGTTCCAGTCGCATCAGCTCCTGGGTGCCGCCGCGCTGTTCGTGCTGCAAGCCGTCTTGCTCGCCACGGTAATGCTCGGCCTGAATCACCAACTCTTCGCGGCGGGCGCCGGCGTAGTCTTGCCAGGTGCCCAGCAGCGAATCGAGCAACGGCGAAATGCGGTGCAGCTTGCCGCGCAACACTTCCCGTTGCGCCACGCCGGCGCTCAGCGCTTCGACCAATGGCCCGGCCGCTACCAGCGATTGGTAATCGGCTTCCATGCGGCGCACGTCGCGGAAGGCTTCTTCGCACGCGGCAATGTAATCGACGCTACCCGAACGCAGGCTGTGTTCGAAGGCATCGAGGAACAATTGCTTGAGCTTGGCCGCGGTGATTTCGCGCATGTGCAGCAGGTTGATAAACAGCGCGCGGAAGGTCTTCAAACTCTGCTCGCTGGTGGAGCGCAGCGGAATCAGGGTCAGGTCCAGCGGAATCGAGGTGTGCCCGCCTACGAGCAACCGGCGCAGTTCTTCCGGCTTCAGTTCATAAGCCTTGATGTTCTCCCGCTCCAGATTGGCAAACAGCTCGCGCTGGCGCAGGCAGGTGCCGTTCTTCTGGTAATGCTCCAGGTGCAGCTCGCCGGCATAGGCGAAGAACTGGTGGCCAAAGCCGCCACCCGGGCCACGCCCGGCCACGCCGATCACGTGCGGGCCGTGGGGCAGGGCGACTTCCACGAGGATGTAACTGGTGTCGCTGGCGAAGTAGAACTTGCGCGACGCTTCGAGGCTGTACTTGCCGAAGCTCATGTCTGACATGCGCGCCAGAATCGGAAATTGCAGGGCGTTGATCGAGGCGCTCTTGCCCAAATTGTTGGCGCCATACACCGACAACGGTTGTTCCAGCGGGAACAAACCCAGGCTGTAACCGGCGGTGTTCAACAGGGCAAAGCGGCGGATACCGTAGCGTTCCTGGCTCATGCATCGATCTCCTGATTGGCACGCTCTTCAGCCAAGGCGCGGGCCAGGGCTTGTTCTTCGCTTTCTTCTTCAATGGCCGCATGTGCAGGTGCAGGTGCAGGTGCAGCGGCGATGGCGGGCAGCGGAGGAATGTCGTCGTCCTGCTCGCCATCGATCAGCAGAATGTCGTCGCCGCTGTCGTCGTCCACCAGGGCCGGCGTCGGCAACGGCAGCACGCTGTGCAGGCTGGCGGCCAGGTCGCGGTCTTGTTGCACCGAGAGGCACACGTCGAGGAAGCGATGCATCGGCGGCAGGAAGCGGTACACGCCGTTTTCCTCGTTGGCAAAACCCAACTGCGTCATGCGGCGCATCACCTTTTCTTCCAACTCTTCCTGGGTGGTGACCTCGGCCTGCACAAACAGGTCGCGGTATTTCTCCAGCAGCGGAGGCAGCTCGTCGCGGCCCAGGCTGCCGCCGTCCAGCACGGCCAGCGGGTCACGGCCCTGATCGGCCAGGTGCTCCACCAGAATGAAGGTGAACAGCGCCAGGCGCTGAGCGGTTTTGTTCACTTGTGCGCCCATTTGCTCGGGCACGAAATAGTAGAAACCACGGGTGTCGCACACCAGCTCGAACCCCAGCGCACGGAACAACGCGCGGTAGGCGTCCTGCTGGTTGGAGAGTTGGCTGTACAGCTCGGCGTCGCGGTGGCTGACGTGATAACCCTTGAACAGCTCGCGGAAAATCGGCGCCAAGTGGCTGAGTTCGGACAGGTCGATATTCATGCGCAATAGTCTTCAAAAAGAGTGGCGACGGGCTCAAGCATGGGTGCTGGCCACCAACGCAAAGGAGCACAGGCTGACCTGGTGCTCGGCGGTGTAATAGTCGCGGCGCTCCAGGCGCTCACGCTGGAAACGGCCGTCGCGCGACAAGCGCGAAAACCAGTACAGCAATTCGTCGGTGGCGCCTTCGGGCTCTTGCTCCAGCAGCCACACCATCAGGTCGGGCATCGGCAAGGCGCTCTGGCAGCGCTCGAGCATTTCCCGCGCGGTGCGTGGCGCTTTCGGCGCTTCGCCTTTGCGCGCGCCGCTGGCCTTGGGGAACTGCGTGGGCTTGGGCTCGAACCGCGCCAGGGCGTAAACGTACGACTCCACCTGACTGGTGCTGCCAAGAAAGGTGCTCTGCGGGCGAGTGAACAGCGGCAGCGCCGCCTGCGGCACGGCGTCCAGCCCCTTACGGCGGATGGCCGACAACGCCAGCGCGGCGCCACGGGTTACGGCGTTATGCCGGCGCGCTTCTTCGCGCAGCGGCAGCAGCAATTCGCGGGCGCGGCGCAGCGTCAGCTGGGCGGTGGTTTGCATCTCCAGAATGCGCGCGTGGGTGCGCAGCAGCAGATCGTCGTCCACCAGTTGGCCCAGGCGATGCTGCTCGCTGAGCAAGCGCAACAACACTTGCTCAACGCGGCGCACGCCTTGTTCGAAGGCGCCATCGGCGTTCACCAGTTGAATCATCGGCTCAACGTATTCGTCCCAGGTCGCCAGCACTTCGGCATAGCGCTGACGCAGCGGAATCTGCCGGTCGCTGGTCTTGGCGCGGTCGGCCACGCCCACCAGCGCCTGCTCATCGTTGGCGAGCTTTTTCAGCACATCGCGCACGCGCATATCGAGCAGGCGCAACTGGCGGGCCAGGTCGTTGGCGTCGCGAATCTCGAAGGCGTCCTGGATATAACCGGCCAGGCGTTCGAGGTGGCGCAGATACGCTTCAATTTCCAGGCACAGGCCCAGGCGGTGTTCGCGGCGCAGGTAGGCGAGGAAGTCGTGAATTTGCGCGTTGAGCTCGAAGCGGTTCGGGCTCTTGGCCACTGGCACCAGAATGTCCAGGCGGATCCAGGTGTCCAGCAGGCCGGTGATGTCGGCGGGGGTGCTTTGCACCAGTTGCACCGCTAGTTGGGCGCGCAATTCGATCAGGCTCATGGTGCCTTGGTCGAACCGTTCGCAGAGCGGCTCGAGTAACGTCCAGTGTTCAGCGAGGGCGCGCAGTACGCGCTTGGGCTCGATCATGTGGGCTCAGTCAAATCAGGTTTAGGCAGTCAGGCGCCGGGCAAAGGTCGCGATTGTACTGCATGCACAGCGGTGCGTTTCATTCTCGGCTGATCAAAGGCAGGCCACGGTTTTCGAGCGAAACCACGGCGAATCGAATGTTCGATAATCGAACGGATAGTCGATTATCGGATTGTTCCGCCACCCCTCGCGGCGTACTGTTTTCTCACCCGGCGCCTACCCCCTTTCCGAGGCGCCCCGGATAACAAGACGAGATCGAACATGGCTGAACTCCTGTCTCTACGCGAAGCGGTCGAGCGCTTTGTCCATGATGGCGACACCGTTGCCCTCGAAGGTTTTACCCACCTGATTCCGACTGCCGCCTCCCACGAATTGATTCGCCAGGGCAAGAAAGACCTGACCCTGGTGCGCATGACTCCCGACCTGGTCTACGACCTGCTGATCGGCGCCGGCTGCGCCAAGCGCCTGGTGTTCTCCTGGGGCGGCAACCCCGGCGTGGGCTCGCTGCATCGCCTGCGCGATGCCGTGGAAAAAGACTGGCCGCACGCCCTGGAAATTGAAGAACACAGCCACGCCGACCTGGCCAACTCCTATGTGGCCGGCGCGTCCGGTTTGCCGTTCGCGGTGCTGCGCGCCTACGCCGGCTCCGACCTGCCCAAGGTCAACCCGCTGATCAAATCGGTGACCTGCCCGTTCACCGGCGAAGTGCTGGCGGCCGTGCCGTCGGTGCGTCCGGACGTGACCGTGATCCACGCACAAAAAGCCGACCGCAAAGGCAACGTGCTGCTGTGGGGCATTCTTGGCGTGCAGAAAGAAGCGGCGCTGGCGGCCAAGCGCTGCATCGTCACCGTTGAAGAAATTGTCGACGACCTGCAAGCGCCAATGAACGCCTGCGTGCTGCCGACCTGGGCGCTGACCGCCGTGTGCCTGGTGCCAGGCGGCGCACATCCCTCGTACGCCCACGGTTACTACGAGCGCGACAACCGTTTCTACCAAGCCTGGGACCCCATTGCCCGCGACCGCGAAGCCTTCACCGCGTGGATCGACGAGTACATCCGAGGCACCGAAGACTTCGCCGCGTTCCAGCAAAAGCTCGCCAGCAAGCACCACGCGGAGGCCAAATAATGAGCGACTACAGCACCAACGAAATGATGACCGTCGCCGCCGCCCGCCGCCTGAAAAACGGCTCGGTGTGTTTTGTCGGCATCGGCCTGCCTTCCAAGGCCGCCAACCTCGCGCGCCTGACGTCATCGCCCGACGTGGTACTGATTTACGAATCCGGTCCCATCGGCGCCAAGCCCACCGTATTGCCGTTGTCGATTGGCGACGGCGAGCTGGCCGAAACCGCTGACACCGTGGTGCCCACCGGCGAGATTTTCCGCTACTGGCTGCAAGGCGGGCGCATTGACGTCGGCTTCCTCGGCGCCGCCCAGGTCGACAAGTTCGGCAACATCAACACCACCGTCATCGGTGATTACCACAAGCCGAAAGTGCGCCTGCCCGGTGCCGGTGGCGCGCCGGAAATTGCCGGCTCGGCCAAGTCGGTGCTGATCATTCTCAAGCAATCGCACCGCACCTTTGTCGACAAGCTGGCCTTCGTGACCTCGGTCGGTTTCGGCGAAGGCGGCGACCATCGCCAGCGCCTTGGCCTGCCAGGCAAAGGCCCGGTCGGCATCATCACCGACCTGTGCATCATGGAGCCGGAAGCCGGCAGTAACGAGTTCATCGTCACCTCGCTGCACCCGGGCGTCACCCGCGAGCAGGTGGTGGAAGCCACGGGCTGGGCGATCCGTTTCGCCGACCAAGTTGGCGTCACCCAAGCGCCGCAAGCCCACGAGCTGGAAGCCCTGCGTGCGCTCGAAGCACGCACGGCGGCCGCCCATGGTCAGGCTGGAGGTGAGGAATGACACGCGACGTCTTTATTTGCGATGCCGTGCGCACCCCGATTGGTCGCCTCAACGGCGGGCTGTCGCCGGTGCGTGCCGATGACTTGGCGGCGATTCCGCTGAAGTCGCTGATCGAGCGCAATCTGCAGGTCGACTGGAACGCCGTGGACGAAGTGTTCATGGGCTGCGCCAACCAATCGGGGGAGGACAACCGCAACGTCGCGCGCATGGCCGCGTTGTTGGCGGGCCTGCCCGAAAGCGTGCCCGGCGTAACGCTTAACCGCCTCTGTGCCTCGGGCATGGAAGCGGTGGGCGCTGCGTTTCGCGCCATCGCCACGGGTGAAATGGAACTGGCCATCGCGGCGGGCGTGGAGTCGATGACCCGCGCACCGTATGTGATGGGCAAGGCCGACGGCGCCTTTGGCCGTGGCCAGAAACTGGAAGACACCACCCTCGGCTGGCGCTTTATCAACCCGCTGATGAAAGAGCAGTACGGCGTCGACCCGATGCCGGTGACCGGCGATAACGTCGCCGAAGACTACAACGTCAGCCGCGCCGACCAGGACGCCTTTGCCCTGCGCAGCCAGCAGCGCGCCGCCGCCGCGCAAGAGGCGGGCTTCTTCGCCGAAGAAATCGTGCCGGTAGTGATCAAGGGCAAGAAGGGCGACACCACCTTCAGCGTCGACGAGCACCCGCGTGCCGACACCTCGGCCGAAGCCCTGGCCAAGCTGAAACCGGTTAACGGCGCGGATAAAACCGTGACCGCCGGCAACGCCTCGGGGCTTAACGACGGCGCGTCGGCGATGATTCTTGCCTCGGCCGACGCGGTGAAGAAGTTCGGCCTCACCCCGCGCGCCAAAGTGCTGGGCATGGCCAGCGGCGGCGTGGCACCGCGGGTGATGGGCATTGGTCCGGTTCCTGCCGTGCGCAAATTGCTTGAACGCCTGAACCTGTCCATCAACGCCTTTGACGTTATCGAACTCAACGAAGCGTTTGCCGCGCAAGGGCTGGCGGTGGTTCGCGAGCTGGGGTTGGCTGACGACAGCGCCAAGGTAAACCCCAACGGCGGCGCCATCGCCCTGGGCCATCCCTTGGGCATGAGCGGCAACCGTTTGGTGCTGACGGCGGTGCATCACCTGCAGAAGACCGGCGGCAAGCTGGGTTTGGCGACCATGTGTGTGGGCGTGGGGCAGGGGTTGGCGATTGCTGTTGAAGCGGTGTAACGGCTGAAAGTATCGCGGCTAAGCGGAACGCCGCCCGGCCGCTCCTACAGATGCGGTTCTTGTGGGAGCGGCTTTAGCCGCGATGGCCGTTGCACGACCGCCGCTGCGCTTAGGTTTGAACGGGGCGCTGTTACGTGGGTCTAGACTCACGCATACACCCAAACGAGTAACAAGATATGACCACCATGCATTACACCGGCGAAGAACGTCGCAAACGGATCTTCGCCATTGTCGGTGCCTCCTCGGGCAACCTGGTGGAATGGTTCGACTTCTATGTCTATGCCTTCTGCGCCATCTACTTTGCCCCTGCGTTTTTCCCCTCGGACGACCCCACGGTTCAACTGCTCAACACCGCCGGCGTATTTGCGGCCGGTTTTTTGATGCGGCCCATTGGTGGCTGGCTGTTTGGCCGGGTTGCCGATAAGCACGGGCGCAAGAACTCGATGATGATTTCGGTGCTGATGATGTGCGCCGGCTCACTGGTCATCGCCTTTCTGCCGACCTACGCCAGCATCGGCGCCTGGGCACCGGCGCTGTTGCTGATGGCGCGCCTGTTCCAAGGGCTGTCGGTAGGCGGCGAGTACGGCACCACCGCCACCTATATGAGCGAAGTGGCGCTACGCGGCCAGCGCGGCTTCTTCGCCTCGTTCCAGTACGTGACCCTGATCGGCGGACAACTGCTGGCGGTGTCGCTGGTGGTGATTCTTCAGCAGTTGCTGACTGAAGAAGAACTGCGTGCCTGGGGCTGGCGTATTCCGTTCGTGGTCGGCGCCGTCGCGGCAGTGATTTCCCTGCTGCTGCGCCGCAGCCTGGAAGAAACCACCACCGCCGAACAGCGTGCCGACAAAGACGCCGGCAGCATGGCCGCGCTGTTCAAACACCACAAAGCAGCGTTTATCACCGTGCTCGGTTACACCGCTGGCGGCTCGCTGATTTTCTACACCTTCACCACCTACATGCAGAAGTACCTGGTGAACACCGCCGGCATGCACGCGAAAACCGCGAGCTACATCATGACCGGGGCGCTGTTCCTGTACATGTGCATGCAGCCGCTGTTCGGCATGCTTTCCGACAAGATCGGCCGCCGCACGTCGATGCTTTGGTTCGGCGCGTTGGGCACGCTGTTCACCGTGCCGATTCTGCTCACGCTGAAAACCGTCAGCAGTCCGTTCCTGGCGTTTGTGCTGATCACCCTGGCCTTGGCCATCGTCAGTTTCTACACCTCGATCAGCGGCCTGGTGAAAGCCGAAATGTTCCCGCCGCAAGTGCGCGCCCTGGGCGTGGGCCTGGCTTATGCCGTGGCGAATGCGCTGTTCGGCGGCTCGGCGGAATACGTGGCGCTGGGGCTGAAAAGCATCGGCATGGAAAACACCTTCTACTGGTACGTCACCGCCATGATGGCCGTGGCTTTCCTGTTCAGCCTGCGATTGCCTAAGCAGGCGGCGTATTTGCATCACGATCACTAGGTAAGATTGGGCACTTGTTATGTAGGAGAGGCTTCAGCCTCGATGCTTTTCAATCAACAGCATCGAGGCTGAAGCCTCTCCCACAGTTACCCTGCGCGCTTCCCTTTCTTGCCCCCGACGGTGATCTTTTAAGGACGATGTATGAGCAACAAGTTGTTCGACACCTACTTCACCCAGCCCGCCATGCGCGCGGTTTTCTCCGACGCCGGGCGGCTGCAGGGCATGCTTGATTTCGAGGCGGCGCTGGCCCGCGCGCAAAGCAGCATTGGCCTAATTCCCGCTGAAGCCGTCGCGCCCATCGAAGGCGCCTGCCGCGCCGAATTGTTCGACGTGGATAACCTAGCCACCGCCATCGCCACCGCCGGCAACTCCGCCATTCCGCTGGTGAAGGCGCTGGGCAAACAGATCGCCAGCGTCAGCCAGGAAGCCGAGCGCTACGTTCACCTCGGCGCCACCAGCCAGGATGTGATGGACAGCGGCTTGGTGCTGCAACTGCGCAGCGCCATTGAGTTGCTGGAGGCTGACCTCGCGAACCTGGGCAACGCCCTCGCCAGTCAGGCCAGCCTGCATTGCGCCACGCCAATGGCCGGGCGCACCTGGCTGCAACACGCCACGCCCGTGACCTTGGGCATGAAAATCGCCAGCACGCTGGGCGCAATCACTCGCCATCGCCAGCGCTTGGCCGAACTGAAACCGCGCCTGTTGGTGCTGCAATTCGGCGGCGCCTCGGGCAGCCTCGCGGCGCTGGGCGATAACGCTATGCCAGCGGCCGAAGCACTCGCCGCCGAGTTGAACCTGCGCCTGCCAGAACAGCCCTGGCACACCCAACGTGATCGCCTGGTGGAATTCGCCAGTTGGCTGGGCCTGCTCGCCGGCACCTTGGGCAAACTCGGCCGCGACCTGAGCCTGTTGATGCAAACCGAAGCCGGCGAAGTGTTCGAGCCGTCGGCGCCGGGCAAGGGCGGCTCCTCGACCATGCCGCACAAACGCAACCCAGTGAGCTGCGCCGTGCTGATCGGCGCCGCCACTCGCGCGCCGGGGCTGGTGGCGACCATGCTGGCGGCCATGCCGCAGGAACACGAACGCAGCCTGGGCCTTTGGCATGCCGAATGGGAAACCCTGCCGGAACTGTGCTGCCTGGTCTCCGGCGCGCTGCAACAAGCCCTGGTGGTGGTGCCGGGCCTGGAGTTGAATGCCGAACGCATGCGCCAGAACCTCGACCTCACCCAAGGGCTGGTGCTGGCCGAAGCCGTGAGCATCACCCTGGCCCAGCGCATCGGTCGCGATGCGGCCCATCATCTGCTCGAACAATGCTGCCGCCTGGCGGTAGAGCAGGGCGTGCACTTGCGCCAAGTGCTCGGCGAAAACGCCGAAGTCAGCGCCCAGCTCAGCAGCGAAGAACTCGACCATTTGCTCGACCCCGCCCATTACCTCGGCCAGGCGCGTTTGTGGGTGCAGCGCGCCATTGCCGACCATCAAGTCCTCAGTGTTTAGGAGCGTTTCATGCCTGCCGTAACCCTCGCCGATGGCGAACTCCACTACCGCCTGGACGGTGACGCCGCGTTGCCGGTGCTGGTGCTGTCCAACTCGCTGGGCACCGACCTGCATATGTGGGACGCGCAGGTCGATGCGTTCAGCCAGCATTTTCAGGTGCTGCGTTACGACACCCGTGGCCACGGCAAATCGCTGGTGACCGAAGGCATTTACAGCATCGGACAGAACGGCCGCGACGTGCTGGCCTTGCTCGATGCGTTGGGCATTAAGCAGGCGTATTTTTGCGGGCTGTCCATGGGCGGCCTGATTGGCCAGTGGCTGGCAATCAACGCCCCCGAGCGCCTCAAACGCGTGGTGCTGTGCAACACCGCCGCGAAAATCGGTGGGCCGGATGTGTGGAACCCACGCATCGAAATGGTCCTGCGCGACGGCCCGGCGGCAATGCTGGCGCTGCGCAATGCCTCCATCGCCCGCTGGTTCACACCCGAGTTCGCCAAGGCTGAAACCGCCAAGGTCGAGGCCGTGGTCGGCATGCTCGCCGCCACCTCGCCACAAGGTTACGCGGCTAACTGCGCAGCCGTGCGCGACGCTGATTTCCGCGAGCAACTGAGCAGCATCAAGCTGCCGCTGCTGATGGTGTGCGGCACCGAAGATGCCGTGACCACACCGGCTGACGGGCGCTTTATTGTCGAGCGCGTAGGGGGCGCGCAACTGATCGAGTTCCATGCCGCGCACCTTTCCAATGTTGAAGCCGGCGATGCCTTCAGCCAGGCCGTACTCGACTTTCTCACCCACTGATTTTGGCGACCCCTCCAATGGACGAAAAACAACGCTACGACGCCGGCATGCAAGTGCGCCGCGAAGTATTGGGCGACGCCCACGTCGACCGCAGCCTGAAAAACCTCACGCCGTTCAACGAAGAATTCCAGGAAATGATCACCCGCCACGCCTGGGGCGACATCTGGACCCGCCCCGGGCTGCCGCGCCACACCCGCAGCCTGATCACCATCGCCATGCTCATCGGCATGAACCGCGAAGGCGAACTGAAACTGCACCTCAAGGCCGCCAAGAACAATGGCGTGACGCGAGACGAGATCAAGGAAGTACTGATGCAGAGCGCGATTTATTGCGGGATTCCGGCGGCGAATGCGACGTTTCATCTAGCTGAAGAAGTATGGGATGAGATGGGGGTTGAGTCGCTGAAGTAGGCAGGGCGGTCTCCGGGTCGTCGGCCAGGCTGCGTTGCGTCCTCGCTTTAAATGCTCACGTACTTGAGTACGCTGCGCTTTAAAGCTGCGGGGCGCCTTGCCTGGCCTTAGCCCCGGAAACCTCGGGTTGTGGGAGGCCGGAGAGCAAAGCCCTCTCCCCAGCCCTCTCCCGCAAGCGGGCAGAGGGGGCAGATCGGTGTTGTTTCGGCTCACTCGGTAAGGCTCCCCTCTCCCGTTTACGGGAGAGGGGCTGCGGGAGAGGGCAGCGATAAACGCAGCGCCCTCAATCCCACGCCGGCGCAAACGCCGGGTTAACAATCCGCACATCCTTGGGCAACGCGGCAATCGCTGCCCGATCTTCATCGTCCAGGCTGACCTTCAAGGCCTCCAGGTTCGCGCGCTGGTTTTCCAGGCTGTTGGACTTGGGAATCGCCGCCACGCTGTCCTGTTCCAGCACCCAGCTCAGGGCTATCTGACTTGGCAGCACGCCGTGTTTGTTGGCGATACGTTGCACCGTCTCGGTGTCGGCGCCTTGGCCGCGTGCCAGCGGCGTATAGGCGGTGAGCGCCATGCCGTGCTGGCGGGCGAAGTCGAGCACCGGTTGCTGGTTGAGCAGTACGTGGTACTCCACCTGAATCACCGACAGCGGCGCGCCCATTTCCACTACCGCGCGCTGCAGCAACGCGACGTTGAAGTTGGCCACGCCAATCTGCCGCGCCTTGCCTTCATCACGCAGCGCTACCAGCGTTTCGATGCTGCGTTCAAGGCTCCAGCCCGCTTTGGCATCGCCGGGCCAGTGAATTAGAAACAGGTCGAGGCAGTCGTCGCCCAAGGCGTTGCGGCTGGCGTCCAGAGACTGGCGCATGGCCTGGGGTTCGAGTTTGTCCCACCAGACTTTGGTGGTCACGTGCAGCTGCTCGCGGGGAATGGCGGTGCGCGCCAGCGCCTTGCCGATAGCGGCTTCGTTGTCATAGGCGGTGGCGGTGTCGAGGTGGCGATAACCAAGCTCCAGCGCTTGCTCGACCGTGCGCGTGCAGTCATCGCCGAGCATTCGCCAGGTGCCAAGGCCGAGTTTAGGCAGATGCAGGCCGTGGCGAGTGGTAATGGCTTCCATAGAAGACCCCTTTTCGCTGTTTGTCGGGGTTGGACTGTCGAGCTGATCGCGCGTTCGCCGCCGTCATCCTCGCGAACGCGGGGATCCAGGCTCGTTCAGTCAACGGCGATCTCGCTCGCGCCGCGTACCGGCATAAAAAAGCCCGTCACAGGGACGGGCTAACGTGTTTTCACACGAGGAGTCAGTAGCGCGTTGGGCTCGGCTTACAACAACGACAACGGGTAGCTAACGAAAATACGGTTCTCGTCAAATTCGTTGGCGTTGAAGTCGCGGCGCATGGAAGAGTTGCGCCATTTGAAGTTGAGGTTCTTGAACGTGCCGCTCTGCACGGTGTACGCCAGCTCGGATTCACGACCCCATTCCTTGCCGTCGGTGACGGTGCCGACGTGCACGTTGTCGCCGCTGATGTAGCGGTTCATCAGGGTCAGACCGGGCACGCCAACGGCGGTGAAGTTGAAGTCATGGCGCAGTTGCCAGGATTTTTCCTTGGCGTTGTCGTAGCTCGAGTTGTAGCTGTCGTTCGCCAGGGTGCCGCCGCTGGTGCCGTTGACGCGCATCCACAAGTCGTCGCCGCTGACCTTTTGCAGGCCCACATAAAACGTGCTGCCGCCGTATTTGGCCGAGAGCAGGGCGAAGGCGGTTTTGTTGTCGAGGTCGCCGGCCAGTTGGCTGCCGTCTTCCTTGCCGATGAAGTAGCCGAGGTTGGCACCGAGGGTAACGTCGCCTACCGGTTGGCTGTGCAGCACGTTGAAGTATTGCTGCTGGTAGATGTCTTCCAGCTCGGCGTACCAGACGCCGACGGTGGTGCGTTTTTCGTTGAATGAATATTCACCGCCGGCGAAGTTGAAGCGATCGGACAGGAAGGCGCCGCGACCGTTCATGGACATGTCTTCCATGCTCGCGTCGTTACGCGGGCTGTTCTGCCGGAACTGGCCGCCGTACAACGTCAGGCCGTCAATTTCCTGCGAGGTCACCTGACCGCCACGGAAGGTTTGCGGCAGCGAGCGGCCATCGTCGGAACGCAGAATGGGTAATACCGGCATCCACTCGCCGACCTTCAATTCGGTCTTCGACAGCTTGGCTTTTGCCGCCACGCCCAGGCGGCCGAAATCGTCGGCCGGGCGACCGTCGCTGTGTACCGGCAGCAGCTGGGTGTTGGCGGTGCCCCGGCCGCCATCCAGTTTCAGCGAGTACAGGCCCAGCACATCCACGCCAAAGCCAACTGGGCCTGGGGTGTAGCCGGATTTCACATCGAGAATGAAGTTTTGCGTCCACTCTTCAGCCTTCGCCTGCGCGTTGTCAGGGTTGGTGAAGTTGCGGTTGAAGTAGGCGTTACGAAAATTCAGCGTGGCCTTGGTGTCGTCGAGAAACCCTTCGGCCTGGCTCACTTGAGTGAACCCGGCGACGGCCAGCGCGATCAGAGCAGGAGCGTGAACAGAGCGCAGCGCGCCCTTGGACGAGATGTGCAGCATCGAAGTAGACCTTTTTTGTATTTATCGGTCATCGCAGCGCCGGTCCGCTTGGCGGGGGCGTTCAATGTGCAGGCATAGTGGAAGGAGCCTGCGGACGGTTCAATTCGCTAACGGCCATTTTGGGCGATTATCGAACGGTAATTAACCAGGTAGTACATTCGTGAGCGGCGGCCGTAACTCCTATAGTTGCAGCGGCCTGTAAGCTAATTCGACGTTTGATCCCAGCCCTCTCGGAGCCCCATGAGTTTGCCCAGCTCGCCGCTGACTACCGCGCAGCAGCCGTTTCGCGGCATTGCCCTGATTCTTCTGGCCACGTTTCTGTTTGCCAGCCACGACGCGTTATCCAAATACCTGTCCGGGTTTTACCCGGTGGTGATGGTGGTGTGGGCGCGTTATGTGGTGCACACGCTGTTGATGGCGGGCATCTTCCTGCCGCAATCGGGCCTACGCGTGCTGCGCAGTAAGCGCCCCGGTTTGCAGATTATTCGGGCGTTGTGTCTGCTCGGCACGAGCTTGTTATTCACTACCGGCATCCGGTACATCCCGCTCGCCGAAGCCACGGCGGTGAACTTTCTGGCGCCGTTGCTGGTGACGGCCTTGTCGGTGCCGTTGCTGGGTGAGCGCGTGACGCGCGGCCAATGGGCGGCGGTGTTGGTGGGGTTTTCCGGCGTGCTGGTGATCGTCCATCCGGGCGGCGAATTGTTCACCCCAGCGGTGCTTTTCCCCTTCGGCTCGGCGCTGTGCTTTGGCGTGTACCAGATCCTCACGCGCATCCTCGCCAACTACGACAGCCCGACCACCAGTAACTTCTTCGCCGGCCTGTGCAACACCGTGCTGGTCAGCTTGCTGGTGCCGTTCTTCTGGCAAGTGCCGACCTGGGGCCACGCGCTTTTAATGATTGCCCTCGGCACCTGCGGAATGACCGCGCACCTGATGCTTACCCAAGCCTTCCGCTACGCCGCACCGGCCTTGCTGGCGCCGTTTGGCTACTGCCAGATCGTGTTCGCCGGGCTGCTGGGGTTTGTGGTGTTCAGCCATACGCCTTCATTCAGTGCCTTGCTGGGTATCGCCATTATTTGCCTGAGCGGGCTGGCGGCGGCGTGGTTGCAGAAGCGGCGGTAAATCAGTCGCGAAAAAAAAGGGCCCCGGAGGGCCTTTTTTATTGGGTGCCGGTTAGGCCTGCTTCACGTCCGGCACCTTTCTCGGCGCCATAAAGTACAGCCACAGCAGCGCCAGGAAATACATGGTCGGAATCATGGTGAACAACACGGCGTAGTTGTTGTTCGTCACCGTCAGCACGTAACCCACCAACTGCGTCATAAACATACCGCCGATCGCCGCGCACATGCCGCCGAAGCCGAACACGGTGCTCATCATGTGCTTGGGCGTGAAGTCCATGACCAGGCTCCAGATGTTGGCGGTCCAGGCCTGGTGCGCGCCAACGCCCAGGGCGATGGCCAGCACGGCGATCCACAGGCCACTGGCATGGGCCGCGAAAATCACCGCGACGATGGCGCACGCGCAGATCAGCATCGACAACAGCCGCGCCTTGATCGCGTTCATGCCTCGGCCGATCAACCACGACGACAGGATGCCGCCACCGATGCTGCCGAAGTCGGCGGTCAGCCAGATGAGGATCAGCGGAATGCCCATCTGCGACACGCTGATGCCCAGGTTGTATTGCTGATTGAGAAACGGCGGCAGCCAGTACAGGTAAAACCAGAACACCGGCGCGGTCATCGAGAAGGCCAGGGCGAATGCCCAGGTGCCGCGCATGCGCAGAATGTCACGCAGCGGTACGCGCGCCTGGGCTGGCTCGTCGGTGTGCTGGATGTAATCAAGCTCGCTCTGTTTCACGCTCGGGTGGTCTTCCGGGTTGAAGTATTTCAGCCCCCAGAACACCAGCCAGATCGCGCCCAGCGCAGCCATGCACAGGAACACCGCTTGCCAGCCCCAGGCCACCAGAATCAGCGGCAGCAGGGCGGGCGTGAGCATGGCGCCGACGTTGGTGCCGGCGTTGAAAATACCGGTGGCAACAGCGCGCTCGCCAGCGGGAAACCAGATGCGTGCGGTCTTCACGCACGCCGGGTAATTCGCCGCTTCGGTGAGGCCAAGAATAAAGCGGCAGACCATAAAGCCGACCGCCGAGGTCGCCAGGCCGTGGGCGCCAGTCGCCAGGCTCCAGAGCAGCACGGCAAAGAAGAACGCGCGTTTCACGCCCACGCGGTCGATAAAGCGCCCTTGCAGCAAAAAGCCGACGGCGTAGCCGACCTGGAACCAGAAGTTGATGTTGGCGTAGTCCATCGCCGTCCAGCTCATTTTCTCTGCCAGCACCGGCTGCATGACCCCGAGCGCGGCGCGGTCGATGTAGTTCAGCGTGGTGGCGAAAAACACCAGGGCGAGCATGCCCCAGCGGGTTTTGCCGACGGCCATGGCGCCGCGAATTTTGTCGCCGATACCGGCGTGAGGGGAGGTCGGCGCGGTGGAGGGGGTCGCGGCGACGGGTGTGCTGTGTGACTGACTCATGGGGTGCCATCCGTTCAAAGACTGCGCGGGCAGTCGAGACTTCGACTCAAGGCAGGCAGCCTGCGTTGCGCACCGGTTCATCGCAAGGGCGAGGCGGTTCACAGGCGCGGCGGTGACTGCGGTTAAGGACGATTGCCGGGGTTGAGCCGGTCAGCCTGATAACGGTGGCGAGGTGAGGGAAGCGGTTGTTTTGAACATGAAAAGTACCCGTTTTCTTGAAGTTGTCAGGGTGTCGCGCGCCGATTGTTCAGCGCCACGTCGCAGGCAAACGGCCACCGGAAATCTGCTTTGCAAGGCGAGGCGGCCGCTAGGTATGTGCGAGGTGGAAACGATGGTGGGCCATGGGCGAAAAAGCCGTCAATTCGATAAACGGCCAAGTGGCCGATAATCGAACAGAAAACTAACCGGTTGGTACAAAGTCGCTTTGCGCCCGGCAGGTGATGGCGAATACTCGAAAACACCCTGATCCGTGCCGCGCGATGGTGTGCAAACGCTCGCGGCGCGCGCCAATAAAAACAGGAGCACCTGCATGCAGCGTTCGATTGCCACCGTGTCCTTGAGCGGCACCCTGCCGGAAAAACTCGAAGCCATCGCCGCCGCCGGTTTTGACGGCGTGGAGATCTTCGAAAACGACTTGCTCTACTACGCCGGCAGCCCGCGCGAAATTCGCCAGATGTGCGCCGACCTCGGCATCGCCATCACCTTGTTCCAACCCTTCCGCGACTTCGAAGGCTGCCGCCGTGATCGGCTGGCGCGCAACCTCGACCGCGCCGAACGCAAATTCGATTTGATGCAGGAACTTGGCACCGACCTGGTGCTGGTGTGCAGCAACGTGGCCGCCGACTCCCTCGGCGACACGCAAATTCTGGTCGACGACCTGCGCCTGCTCGGTGAGCGCGCCGGCGCCCGCGGCCTGCGCATTGGTTACGAAGCGTTGGCTTGGGGCCGCCATGTGAACACCTATCAACAGGTGTGGAACATTGTGCGCCAGGCCGACCACAGCGCCGTCGGCGTGCTGCTCGACAGCTTTCATACGCTGTCGCTCAAAGGCGACCCCAGCGCCATTGCCGAGATTCCCGGCGACAAGATTTTCTTCGTGCAAATGGCCGACGCGCCGATTCTGGCCATGGACGTGCTGGAGTGGAGCCGCCATTTCCGTTGCTTCCCCGGTCAGGGCGAATTCGACCTGGCGGGCTTTCTCGCGCCGATCATTCGCAGCGGCTACACCGGCCCGCTGTCGCTGGAAATTTTCAACGACGGTTTTCGCGCCGCGCCGCCTCGCGCCAACGCTGCCGACGGCTTGCGCTCGTTGCTTTATCTGGAAGAGAAAACCCGCAACCTGCTCGAGCGCCAGACCGCCGATGGCACTGCGCCGGCTGTGCCGCAGACCAGCCTGGATACGCTGTTCTCGCCGCCCGCTGCCAGTCGCCTGGACGGCGTCGAATTTATCGAGTTCGCCGTCGATGGCGAGCAGGGCGTCAAACTCGGTGGTTGGCTGGAACGCCTGGGCTTCGCCCGCGCTGGGCAGCATCGCTCCAAAGACGTCAGCCTGCTGCGCCAGGGCGATATCAATATTGTGCTCAACGCCGAACCCTATTCGTTTGCCCACAGCTTCTTCGAGGCCCACGGCCCGTCGTTGTGCGCCACCGCGTTGCGGGTCAAAGACAGTCACAGCGCCTTCGAGCGCGCCCGCGAATTCAAAGGCCAGCCGTACCGTGGTTTGGTCGGCCCCAATGAGCGGGAAATCCCCTCGGTGCGCGCACCGGATGGCAGCCTGATTTACCTGATCGACGAAGCCGAAAGCGGCCAGACCATTTACGACAGCGATTTCATCCTCAACGCCAACGTGCAGCCCAGCGGCAACTTGCAACGCATCGACCACATGGCCATGGCGCTGCCGGCTGAAAGCCTCGACAGCTGGGTGCTGTTTTACAAAGCGCTGTTCGATTTCGAGGCCGACGACGAAGTGGTGCTGCCCGACCCCTACGGTCTGGTGAAGAGCCGCGCGCTGCGCAGTCGCTGCAGTTCAGTGCGCTTGCCGCTGAATATCTCCGAGAACCGCAACACCGCGATTTCCCATGCGTTGTCCAGCTATCGCGGCTCGGGCGTGCACCACATTGCCTTCGCCTGCGAGGACCTGTTCGCGGAAATAAACCGCGCCAAGGATGCCGGTGTGCCGCTGCTGGATATTCCGCTGAACTACTACGACGACCTCGCCGCGCGCTTTGATTTCGACGACGAGTTTCTCAGCGAGTTGGCGTACTACAACGTGCTCTACGACCGCGACGCGCAAGGCGGCGAGCTGTTTCACGTGTACACCGAACCGTTCGAGGGGCGCTTTTTCTTCGAGCTGCTGCAACGCAAGAACGGCTACGTCGGTTACGGTGCGGCGAACGTGGCGGTGCGTCTGGCCGCCATGGCCAAAGTACGCAGCGGCTCGGGTCGGCAGACGCGACTGTAACCTTGCGTTGCCCCCAATAAGCCCGGCCGAAATCTTCTCGGGGCCGGGCTTTCTTCGGCCTGCGGCCAAGACCATAATCGCCGCTACCGTTGCCGACTCCCGGCTGTGAGCCTTGTATGACCATTACCCAAGAACTTCCCGAGGCGCCCGCTGAAGCGCCCCGCAAAAGTCGTAAGAACAACCCGGAAAAAACCCGCGAGAATATTTTACAGGCGGCGATCATCGAGTTCGTGCAGCAGGGCCTTACCGGTGCCCGGGTGGACGCCATCGCCGAGCGCACGCACACCTCCAAGCGCATGATTTATTACTACTTCAACAGCAAAGAGCAGCTCTACGTTGAAGTGCTGGAGAAACTCTACGGCGACATCCGCCGCACCGAAGCCCAGCTACATTTGGCCGAACTGGAGCCGGTGGCGGCCATTCGGCGGTTGGTGGAATTCACCTTCGACCACCACGACCGCAACGTCGATTTCGTGCGCATCGTGTGCATCGAAAACATCCTCAACGGCGCCAACGTCAAACAGTCGCCGACCATTCGCTCGCTGAGCCACACCGTGCTCAATCTGCTCGACGAAACCTTGCGCCGTGGCGAAGCGGCGGGCGTGTTTCGCAGCGGCTTGCAAGCCATCGACCTGCATTTGCTGATCAGCTCGTTCTGCTTTTACCGCGTGTCCAACCGCAACACCTTTGGCGAGATCTTCCAGATCGATTTGCCGGATGAGCAGGTGAAGCAGCGGCACAAGGCGATGATTTGTGAATCGGTAATCGCCTATTTGCGGCAATAAAAAAACGCCTCGGTCAGAGGCGTTTTTTTCACATCACGCAAACGGTTATTTACTGCCGCGCACCTTCTCTACAGCGTCGTACATGGCCTTGACCAATGCCGGGTCCATGTCTTTGGAGAACTGCGCAATCACCGGTTTCACCTTCTCGCGAAAGCGCTCCATTTCAGCCGGGCTGATGGCGTTGGCTTGCATGTCTTTTGACAATTCGGTGTACGCCTCTTTCTGAGCAGTGGCGGTAATTTCGCGCTGATACACGGTCGCTTCCTTGGCGGCGTCGGTGATCACCGCTTGTTCTTCTGCGTTCAACTTGCCCCAGCTTTTCGCCCCCATCACAAACGACTGCGGGTTGTAGATGTGCTGGGTCACGCTGAGGTATTTCTGCACTTCGTTGAACTTGCTGCCCTTGATAACGGTGAAGGGGTTTTCCTGGCCGTCGACAGTCTTTTGTTCCAAGGCGGTGTACACCTCAGGGAATGGCATTGGCACCGGGTTGGCGCCGAGTGCTTTAAAGGTTTCGAGGTAGATCGGCGACTGGATCACCCGCACTTTCAGGCCCGACATGTCTTCCCATTTGGTTACGGGCGTTTTGCTGTTGGTCAGGTTGCGGAAACCCAGGTCCCAGTAACCGAGGCTACGCAGGCCTTTGCTGTCCAAACGCTTGGCCAGTTCCTGGCCCACTTCACCGTCGATCACCGCTTGCGCTTCCTGGGTGTTGTTGAACAGGAAGGGGAAGTCGAGCAGGGCGAACTCAGGCACTTGAGCGGCGAGGATGCCGGAGTTGAGAACGGTCAGATCAAGGGTAGCGCCTTGCAGCGCCGACACGGTTTGCAGGTCACCGCCCAGCACGCCGCCGGGGAACAAACGCACGGTCATTTTGCCGCCGCTTTTCTCTTTCACCAGATCAGCAAATTTCTGCGCACCCTGGCCTTGCGGGTGCTCTTTTACGTTTTGAAAAGCGAACCGCAACGTGTGTTCGGCGATTTCGGCCTGGGCCGTCAGGCCGTTGAGCAACAGGCCTGCGGCGCAGGCGGAGGTGAGTAGGGGTTTCAGCCATCTTTTCATTGCACGTGCTCTCCATTGTTATTGTTTGAATCACGAGTGTTGCGTTGGGGTTGGCTTGTCAGCCGGATAAAAACTTCAGTGGCACCAGCACCAGTTGCGGGAACATCACCAGCAGCGCCAGCACCAGCAATTGCGCGAGCATGAACGGCCACACGCCCCGGGTAATTTCGTCGAGGCGCAGCTTGGCCACACCGCACACCACGTTGAGCACGGTGCCCACGGGCGGGGTGATCAGGCCGATAGAGGTGTTCACCAGAAACAGCACGCCGAAGTACACCGGATCGATGCCAGCCTGCTTTACCACCGGCATCAGCACCGGCGTGAGGATGAGGATGGACGGGGTCATGTCCATCACCGTGCCGACCAGAATGATCAGCACCATGATCATAAGCAAAAGCGTGGTAGGTGAGTCGAGGAAGGGTTCGAGTACATCGGTCAGTTGTCCCGGCAGGTCGGCGATGGTGATCAGCCACGACGAGACCATTGCCGCTGCCACCAGCAGCATCACCACCGAAGTGGTTTTCGCCGCAGACAGCACCACCTCATACAGCTGGCTTATCTTCAGTTCGCGGTAGATGAACAGCGACACGAACAGTGCGTAAACCGCCGCTACCACGGCGGCTTCCGTAGGCGTGAAAATGCCGAACTTGAGGCCGAAAATAATGATCAACGGCAGGCCCAAGGCCCAGCTGCCATCGAGCAAGGTTTTAAGAATTTCGGCACGGCTGGCTTTAGGCGGTGTTGCGATATTTTCGCTACGGGAAACAAACCACCAGGCCACCGCCAGCGACAATCCAAGCATGATTCCCGGCACGATGCCGGCCAGGAACAGCTTGGAGATCGACACGCCGGAGGCCACGCCAAACACGATAAAGCCAATGCTCGGCGGAATGATCGGCGCCAGGATGCTGCCCGAGGCAATCAGACCCGCCGCGCGTTCCTTATTGTGGCCGGCCTGCACCATCATCGGCACCAGCAACGCCGCGAGCGCGGCTGCATCAGCCACTGCCGAACCCGACAGCGAGGCCAGCAGGCACGAGGCAATAATCGCCACGTAACCCAGGCCGCCACGTTTATGCCCGACCAGCGCCATGGCGATATTGACGATGCGCCGCGACAGCCCGCCGGCGTTCATGATTTCCCCGGCGAGCATAAAGAACGGCACGGCCAGGAGCGGAAAACTGTCGGCGCCGTTCAGCAGGTTCTGCGCAATGATCTGGGCGTCGAACAAGTCCAGCTGCCACATGAGCACCACACTGACCAGCAGCAGCGCGAACGCGATTGGCATTCCCAGGGACATAGTGCCCAGCAGGGTGCCGAGAAAGAGGATCAGGGTCATTAGCGAGTCCCCTCGTTGCGCGGCACTTGCAACAGCTCGACTTCCGCATGGCCCTCGGGCAGCTTCCCACGCAGTGCCAACACCAGCTCGCCGACGATGATCGGCATCGCCGTCACGCCAAAGAAAACACCGATGCCGTAGAACCAGGCCATCGACAGGCCCGATGCGGGGGCGACCACCTCCAGGTTGATGTGCGCCTGTTGCCAGCTGCCACTGAGGATCAGCCAGGTGATGTACAGCATCATCAAATGGCTCAGTGCCAGGCACACATTGCGCGCGGTCGGTGGCAGGTTTTTGATCATCAAGTCGAAGCCAAGGTGGCTGCGTTCGCGCAGGGCGATCAGCGAGCCGAGAAACACCATCAGCACGAACAGCCAGCGCGACAGTTCTTCCGACACGGTGATGCCCGAGTTGAAGGCGTAACGCATGACCACATTGCCGAACACCATGAGCACCATGCCCAGCATGCACAGCACGACGATCAGCTTGAGAAAGCGGAAATACAGATCGATCATTTTTGTCATTGTTGTGATCTCGTAAGCGCCAACGCTGGGCGCCATGTTAAGGGTGTCGTTTGGTCGTGATCGTTAAGCGCCCATCGCCGAAAAATGCGCCTGCATGCGCGTGGCATCCGCCGCCGCACCGCTGAACAGTTCAAACGCCTTCACCGCCTGAAACACCGCCATGGTGCCGCCGTCGAGTGTGCGGCAGCCGAGCGCGCGGGCTTCGCGGAGCAGTTCGGTTTCCAAAGGGAAATACACAATTTCCGCCACCCACATCGGCGCGCGCAGCAAGGCTTTGGGCACCGGCATGCCCGGCAGTTTGGCCATGCCCATGGGCGTGGTATTCACCAGGCCATCAGCGCTTGCCATGGCGGTGGCCAGGTCGGTGCCGGCGCTCGCGCGGTTGCCCGGAAAATGCGAGTTGAGATTGTCGGCCAGGGCGCTGGCGCGGCTGGCGTCGACGTCAAAAATAGTCAGTTGCTCAACGCCCTCGATCAACAAGGCGTGGGCCACCGCTGCGCCGGCGCCGCCTGCGCCCATCTGCACAACTTGCCCGCGGGCCACATCGCTCAGCCCCCGGCGGAAGCCTTCGGCGAAACCCAGGCAGTCAGTGTTGTGACCGATGCGCTTGCCGTTCTCGAATACCACGGTGTTTACCGCGCCGATGCCGCGCGCTTCCGGCGACAACTCATCGAGCAACGGGATCACCGCCTGCTTGCACGGGAAGGTGATGTTCAGGCCGGTGAAGCCGGTGTGCTGGGCAGCGTCGAGCAGGGTGGGCAGGTCGTCGAGGCCCATCTTCAGGGCGTCGATGTCGATCAGGCGATACAGATAGCGAATGCCCTGAGCGTCGCCTTCATGCTCGTGCAAGGCCGGCGTGCGCGAGGCCTGAATGCCGGCGCCAATCAGGCCGGCCAGAATGCTGCGGGTGCGGGACATGGTCAGGCCTTGAGCAGGTGAGCAACGTGTTCGACGGCCATGCGATAGCCATTGCTGCCGAACCCGGCGAGCACGGCCACGGCGATGCCGGACACGTACGAGTGGTGACGGAATTCTTCGCGCTTGTGCACGTTGGAGAGGTGTACTTCGATCACCGGCAATTCGCTGGCGACCAAAGCGTCGCGAATGGCGACCGAGGTGTGCGTCCACGCGCCCGGGTTAATCACGATGGCGGCGCAGCGGCCGCGAGCCTGGTGGATCCAGTCGATCAACTGGCCTTCGTGATTGGTTTGTTCGAATTCGACGGTAAGGTCCAGCTCGCTGCCGGTGCGGCGGCACAGGTCGGCGATGTCAGCGAGGGTCTCGTGGCCGTAGGTGGCCGGTTCGCGGGTGCCGAGCATATTGAGATTGGGGCCGTTAAGCACCAGCACGGTACGGGGCATACAAGCGTTCTCCATTTCTTATTGTTGTTCTGGCAGGCGAGCGGCCAAAAGCGTGTAGGAGAAAATGTACTAACCAGTTAATTCGGTCAATGGGCGCTGTGTGCGCCGTTCGATAATCGACCACTTTTGCATCGGCACCGCAGTCGGCAGCAGTGCCAGTATCAGGGCGCCAAATGTTCCTTAAGGTTGCGTCGGATAAGTCGATATATTGCGCAGGAGCCAGCCGACTAGAGCTGGCCGCCTCTGCCTCGTTTTTCTGGAGACTCCCATGTTTGGATGGCTTACTCAGGCGCTGAGCAATATCAGTGTCGGCGCAAAACTGGCCCTTGGTTTTGCATCGGTGCTGCTACTCACGCTGTTAATCACGCTGGCCGGTTGGCTGGGGTTGAGCTCGGTGCTCGAGCGCGGCGACAAGCTGGCGGCCATTTCCAAACTGGGCGCCATTGCCCGCGACGTGCGTATTGCTCGCCTGACCTACGCGCAAAACAGCGACGCCGCGCATAACGCCGCCGTGGTCGACAATCTCGACAAATTCGACGCCGGCGTTCAGAGCGCCAACCAGATCATGAAGTCGCCGAACGACCTGGTGTTGCTCAAGCAGGCGGGCGATGCCAGCAGCCAGTATCGCCAAGCCTTCAACCAGATGACCCAGGCCGTCGCGACCCGCGAAGCCTTGCGCGGCCAATTCGGCAAGTTCGCCGACGCGGCAGTCGCGGAAGTGGGCAACGTTTCGACGGCGGTTCGTGCCGAGACCGTCAGCGAAGAAAACGCCGAGCAGCATCAACAAGTGCTCGACGCCCTGATCGCGCAGAACAGCCTGATTCAAACCGCACGTTTCGAGCTGCGCGGCTTCACTTATAGCGGCCGGGTTGAGCTGCAACAGCCGGCGCTCGCCGCGATTGATCAGGCACTTGGTAATCTCAAAACCCTTTCGGACAAAGTCTCCAGCGAGCAGGCCGCCGGCTTGCAGAAAGCGGCCGATGCGTTGAACGGCTATCGCGCTACGGTCGGTCAGTTCGCTGCGGCGCTGGCCAATATCGCGGCGGCGCAAACCATTCTGGATGTCCAGATCAAACAGATTTTCGACGCCTGCGCGCAGCTCACCGTGAGTCAGAACACCAAGCGCGACAAGGAAGAAGCCGAGGCGAAAATTGTGCTGCTGGTGGCCTCGTTGATTGCAGTAGTGCTGGGCCTGATCGCTGCGTTGTTTATCACCCGGCAAATTGTTGGCCCGTTGCAAACCGTGCTGCGCCGTGTGGAACGCATCGCCTCGGGCGACCTCAGCCACGACATCGAAACCCGTCGCGGTGACGAGCTGGGTCAGCTGCAAACCAGCATGCAAAACATGACGCTGGGCCTGCGTGAATTGATTGGCGGCATTCGCGATGGCGTTACGCA
>Ga0157370_10001358_pt1 | contig 30312 bp, 25 predicted proteins | sample C35metaG_FD_113463 | JGI IMG/M metagenome (GOLD analysis project Ga0157370, IMG submission 113463) | Corn rhizosphere microbial communities from Kellogg Biological Station, Michigan, USA - C3-5 metaG | ecosystem: Host-associated > Plants > Roots > Rhizosphere > Soil | place: USA: Michigan...
ATGGAGCAGAATTCTCGGCCACAGCGGTGATGAAATGGCTGAGAGACCAGGACGTCGGGCCAGTTTATATCAAGCCTGGCAGTCCTTGGCAGAACGGATTTGTGGAAAGCTTCAATGGCAAGCTGCGCGACGAATGTCTGAATCGGGAATGGTTCGTGACGCGGCGCGAGGCGAGGCTATTAATCGAGAAATGGCGGCAGTTTTATAACAACGAGCGGCCGCATTCTGCGCTCGGCAATCGGACCCCGGCTGAAGCTGGCCGGCAACGGTTGCAAAATCAGAATGCTTGAAACCGAGGACTCACTTCCAAACTGGCTATAAAGTTCGGTGGACACATCGTCAAAATGCCCGGTAACGCCAGGGAGCCCCCTCCATACTTAAAATTGTCGAGCATGGTGCCTGTTGAGCACTGGCGGCTAAATCGATAGCTTGTTCTTCCTTATTGGAGCCAATATGTCGTCAGCCAGAAAATTAAATTTGTCTGCGTTGTCAAAAAAGCTGGTCAAGGATAGTTTCAGGTATTTTGGATTTGAGCTGACACGTTACCGAATACGGGACAAAGGACCAAGTCCTCTTTTACATCATAAAATAGACTTGCTTTTCGACGTCGGAGCCAACATCGGGCAATACGCGTTACTATCGAGAGCGGAAGGTTACGCGGGGAGGATAATTTCCTTCGAGCCCTTATTTACGGCGCATTCTGTCCTGAAAGAGACCGCCAAGTCCGACAGTTTATGGATAATTCATGAAAAATGCGCTATTGGCGATCAGAATGGCGAAATTGAAATAAACATCGCGGAAAATTCTTACAGTTCATCAATCTTGCCCATGCTTCGTGCGCACTCAGATGCAGCACCCCAATCAGCATATGTTGGAAAAGATGTTGCAAAAATTATTACCCTTGATTCGATTTTTTATGATTACCGAAGGGCAAAAGAAAGAGTATTTTTGAAAATAGATACTCAAGGTTTCGAAAGAGCGGTTCTGGAAGGGGCTAAAAATAGTCTAGGGAATATCCAAGCAATCCAGCTTGAGCTCAGCCTTGTTGCGCTATATGAAGGACAGGAACTCTATGACTACTTTTTCTCATATCTAAAAAAAGCGGGGTTCGAGATTTGGTCATTTGTTCCGGGTTTCACGGATTTACGGACTGGACAGTCGCTCCAATTTGATGCGGTTTTTGTCAGGTTCTAACTGTATTAAAGGAGTCACTCAGTACTGATTAACTGCTGAACAACAAAGATGGGCGAAGTCAGTTTCATGCAGACAGGCAAGTATTTGAGTAGTTGCGAGCTATCCAGCTTATGCTAGTGCGGGTGGACTTCGAAAGTTGTGTTGCCCTTCGATATAGAGCTAGCAAATGCGGAGAGGGAAGATTACGAATTCTTCGCCGGATCGAAAATCAAGGAATACAGTTTGAGGGATAGTGCGAAGCACAATTATTTGAAGTGGTTAGATCAAACAGCGACTTCGTATGAACGTGGAACATCGCTGATACATGATTGCTGGGTCCATCCGGCTTCAAAAGTCGATGGTCACAGCGCTTTGGCTGGTCGAATACGGTATGTTTTCGGTTACGGTAGGAATCTTGGCATCTTTTTTGTCTCGGCGGCGTGTTGATGTTAGTGCCATGAATGAATGACCTGGGTCAAGCCGTCATAATGAGTAGAGTTCTCTGGAGGACTGATAATATGACTATCCTTTTTGTACAGAAGTTGCCGCCGAGCCGTAACGAAGGCGTATCAGAGATACGGCGGCAAATACCTAAATCGTCAGCCACGTTCCGATTTTTTGTAGGGTCGCCGCGGATATTTCTCAACATTGTGGCGGCGATTCTTTTTTCATCAGCAAGCTTTTCCTCACTGTCCCAAACAAACCAGTCTCAGCCTATTCCGCGGGAATTCTTCGGCTTGCATATTCATCGTGCTGATCAAGGAACGGTTTGGCCAAATATTCCTTTCGGAAGTTGGCGTTTATGGGATGCTTCCGTTACTTGGGCGCAGCTTGAGTCTGCAGAGGGTAAATGGGATTTTTCGCAATTGGATCGTTATGTTGGAATGGCCAAGCAGCACGATGTTGAGATTTTGTTGACGTTAGCTAACACTCCACAATGGGCGGCAGCGCGTCCCAACGAACCGAGTGGTTATCAACCCGGCAATGCGAGTGAGCCTGGCAATATCGAAGACTGGCGCAATTATGTCAAAGCGGTTGGGGAACGTTACAAGGGGCATATTCGTTCCTATGAAATTTGGAACGAACCTAACGCGATCCAGCACTATACAGGAAGCATTGGTAAGCTTATCGATTTAACATGCGAAGCATCTAAGATTTTAAAATCAATCGATCCGTTAAACCAGATTGTTTCTCCCGCAATGAGTGCTGGCGTAAACGGCCACCTTGATTATCTGGACCGTTTTCTTTCGTCGGGAGGGAAAGACTGCATCGACATCGTTGCTTATCATTTTTATGTTCCGAAATCCGATCCTGAAGCAATGGTTCCATTGATTCGCCAAGTTCGCAGCATAATGAAAAAGAACAGTATTAGTCAAAAACCGCTGTGGAACACGGAAACCGGTTGGCGATTTCCGGAAAGCGACGGCAGTACACCACAGGATAATAAGATTGTCGGCGGTTGGAAGAAAATACAGTTGGATGATACAAGCAATTTCGCGCTAAGAGCTTTCATGCTAACGAGAGCCGAAGGTGTAGACCGGTTTTTCTGGTATTCCTGGGATAACCGATCTGAACTCGGCATGATCAATGCCAAATCCGGTAAACCAAAGCCCATTGTCGAACAGTGGCGGAAAGCGTATAACCGCCTCCTCGGCGTGTCGCAGATGCAGTGCTCTCAAAATGGCAGAAATTGGAATTGCAGCTTCATTCGCGACGGAGGTGCTGTCGATCGGGTTTCATGGACGGTCGAACCTTGAATAGCATTTGGATGAGTCCTCCGAGCGGGGTGACGTATGTGCTTTACCATTACAGACAAGGAGCTGTTTTTACAGAATTAATTGATAATCTATGACATTTAGATAATAGTCTAGTTATTCTATTTAATTTTCATTGCCGTATCGAGGGATAAAATGCGAGTCTGTTTTGTAACGAATTTTATTACACCCTATCGAAAAACATTTTTCGAAAAGCTTTGCGCCAATTCCTGTCATGACTGGCTGGTGTTAAGAGGCAGAGTTGGTCGGGAGACTGGTCGCCCCGATTATAAGGGAGATATCTTGGTGCCTATGGAGGAAATCGAGAATCTTGAACGTGGTTTGGGTCCGTTTACCGTACGTTTCCAGCGAGGGGCATTTCGGTCGGCTCGATCTTACAATCCGGATGCTCTTATATTGTTGGGTATGACGGGCAACGTTTCGAACTGGTTAATGATCGTTTGGGCGCGATTGACCGGTCGTCGTGTCTTAATTTGGGCCTGCGGATGGGAGCCGCAAAAAGTCGGCAGCATAGCGCTTTGGATAAAAAAAAGACTAATGAAAACATATTTTAGTATGGCCCATAAATCCTTGCTATATAGTACAAAAGGAATGAAATACTTGGAGTCAGTGGGCGTCCGTCGAGAGAATTTAGAGATTTGTTTTAATGGCATCGAGATTGATGACATGGTTGCTAATGAAAAACAGATTCTCGTAGAAGCAGACGCCATACGTGCTAGAGAAAGCCAACCAAATGATTTCATTTTTCTTTATGTCGGCGGCTTGTTGAAAGAAAAGCGTATTGATCTATTGCTTGATGCTTTCTCTTCGATTCAACTAGCTGTGCCGTCTACCAGACTCTGGATTGTTGGTGATGGGCCTGATGCTGCTCAGATTAGGAATTATGCAAAAAACTTGAAAGTAGAACGGGTCCAATTTTTCGGACGGATCGTTGAAGGTGTCGATTCTTTTTTTGCCGCCGCAGATATCTTCGTGCTTCCTGGTTTGGGAGGCCTAGCGTTCAATCAAGCCATGTATTGGCAGACCCCATGTATTGGTACTGAGGCAGACGGAACGGAGGATGATCTTGTGATTGACGGTAAGACGGGTTTGCGTTTCGTGCAGGGGGATCCAGAGTCCCTTAAAGCTGCAATGTTGAATGCTATAAGGCTTCCCCACCCGCAACTTACGGAAATGGGTGTCGAAGCCCGCAAAGTCATCGTGAAGAGAAGCAATGTAACTCAGATGGTTGCGTTATTTAACCAAGCATTGCAGGAGTTGGACCATCTTGGGACTGGGCGTGCTCAGAATTCTAGTCGTTCATAATTCTTACCAGCAACGCGGAGGTGAAGACTCAGTCGTTGAATCTGAAATCGCTCTATTGCGTGCCCATGGGAATGACGTTGTTGAATATTATCGCAGCAACGATGAACTGGAGGGAATAGGGCGTTTTGACTCAGCAGCTCAAGCTCTTTGGTCGAGACGCACAACGGCCGAGCTTATGAAGTTGTTCGTTGAAAAGCGACCTGACATCATCCATGTTCACAACACTTTTCCCTTGGTTTCCCCCTCGCTCTATTGGGCAGCTGCAAAAGCACGGGTGCCCGTTGTGCAAACACTGCACAATTTCCGGTTGATGTGCCTGAACGGTCTATTTCTACGTGATGCTCAGGTCTGTGAAGAATGCCTCGGCCATCTGCCGTGGCGGGGGGTGATACGCAAGTGTTATCGCGGCGATGGTGCTGCATCTGGGGTGCTAGCAGCCATGCTGACGTTGCATCGGGGATTGAGAACTTATAGGACTAAGGTAGCCAGATATATAGTGCTTAACGATTTCTGTCGGCGAAAGTTTATCGAGGGTGGTTTGCCGGCAGATCTCATGGTGATTAAACCCAATTTTGTTGATTTTAGTGAGCCCGAGTTATTGTCCCGGCAGGGGTTATTATTCGTGGGACGTGTTTCGGCGGAGAAGGGGATTCAAACATTGGCCGAGGCAGCAGCGCTGCTGCCTCATGCTCGCCTGCGAGTGGTGGGGAGCGGGCCAGATAACGATAAATTCGACGCGCTAGGTAACGTTACTCGTCTGGGCAGCCTACCTAGCGTTGCCGTTCGGCAAGAGATGAACAGGGCATTAGCCTTGGTGGTGCCGAGCATTTGTTACGAAACTTTTGGTTTGGTGATCGTTGAGGCATTTGCTAGTGGCACGCCAGTCATTGCTAGCCGCATCGGCGTGCTGACGGATCTGGTGCGCGAGGGCGAAACCGGTATATGTTTTGAACCTGGGAATGCACAAGATCTCGCCGATAAGATACATTGGGCGTTAGCGCATCCAAAGCAGATGGCGCAGATGGGACGAAATGCACGCGCTCAATACGAGGCGGAATTTTCAGCCGAAGAAAACTATCGGCTTCTAACGAAGATTTATGTGGATGTGTTGAACGAATATGAGAGCACAAGATGAGCATAGAAGCCGGATCACCGGGCAGGTAATAAATACATATATTGATGTAGCTGGCTGGGAAGAGGTCCTTGTTCGCCTTCGGAGTTGGGCTACGCGGCGGGAAAGCCGTTATGTTTGCATTTGCAATGTGCATTCTGTCGTGACTGTCTCGCAGGATGCTGAGTTCAGACGAGTTGTGAATGAGGCAGACATGGCCACGCCGGACGGAGCGCCAGTTGCATGGATGCTTCGGCAATTAGGATTCAATGGCCAGGAGCGCATTAATGGGCCAGATTTGATGTGGAAATACATTGAAGCTATGCCACACGCAGAGTCGATTTTTTTTTATGGGGGAACGGAGGCCACACTCGCTACTTTGCGTGATCGATTATTAATTACTTTTCCAAGCCTAAAAATTGCAGGAATGATATCACCACCATTTCGACCTCTTTCCACAGATGAGGACGCAGCAATGGTGGCACGGATCAATACATCAGGCGCAGGTATTATATTTATAGGATTGGGCTGCCCTAAGCAGGAGAAATGGATGGCTTCACATCGTGGCCGTATCAATGCGGTAATGGTTGGAGTAGGGGCTGCTTTTGACTACCATGCAGGGATTATTCGCCGCGCTCCGCGGTGGATGCAAGATATCGGGTTGGAATGGTTGCATCGCCTTTGTAGCGAGCCACGTCGTCTTTGGAAGCGTTATTTAATTACAAACACAATTTTCGTTGTGTTGGCTGCTCGTCAGTGGTTTTTTAAACGGTAATAAAATATTTGTATCATTAACAGGGTCGTCAGGTTCGTGGCTCTGATAGGCGAAATGGCTGTATGAATGTGACTCGCTCAAAATTTTGGATTCATGCTGGAACGATTCATATTAAATATTCCAACGGAGGTCTTCTTGTGGGGCCGATCGGATATGCTCGCAGTTAGTACCATAAGTAAAATAAAGTTCCGTTGATAGTTTATTATCAGGTCGGAATTCTGGTTTTTATATCAGCCAGACAAGGGGTTTCCCGGTCTGGCTGGCGAGTTTTGCGGGACTCTATGTTAATGTTACTTTCAACAACTCACGCGCATCGCGTGGCGAATTTAAGCAACCGGGCAGTCCATTGCTATGCAACAACCCAGACTATACAATCGAAGTCTTTTCGATACTACCTGTTCCCAAATCTTCTGTATATTCTCTAGGAATATTCGTTACATGTTGGATTACGCTACCTCAGCTATTGTCCTGGGATTTGAGCTAGAGCACAGCCCGCAGCGTTGACTGGATAATTTGTTGGAGTGCTGGAACATTGATCCTGACTATCTGCAATACCATCCTTATCGCTGTCGCGAGTGGATTGATTAATAGTATAGAGTGAAACGGCACCTAATGGCGGTAAGTCAATGGGCCAACTCACTGAAGTTCCTTCCGGAAATATATGATAGCGATCACAGTATTCTGGAGCAGTCTCCCGGTCGGGACAATCGCGAGAGTGTGTAACGCGGTCACGATTGGCGATGAATTGGGTGCGTAGCGTATTCTCAATTGCCTGGAGTGGAACGATCTCTAAATTGGCAAGCCAGAGGATTTGACCAGGGAAGATGTTCTCGAAATCAATCCGCGCGCCGAGATCACCCGTTGCCGGATCGCCTGCATTAACTGTTTTTGCAGCGGTAAAAACAAATGTGTAGCGGCGCCATTCCGTACTGCCGGTAAAACCTTGAGAGGCTGGCATCAGACGTTCATAAAGCGGACCACCGCGGCGAGCAAGTGGAGCGATAAATTGCCCATCTATACCCGTTTTGGCGTCAAAAGTTACGCGGTAGGCACGACCAGACTCGACCGAGAAATTAGGTGTAGAAGCAAGAGTTGCGCTTCCGCCAGCGGTAATCCTCAGACACGGACCCAGCGAGCAGATTTCATATACGGTCGTTGAAAGGGGCGCTGTAGCGTTCCAGGATGTCCAACCGCGGATGCCATCTTTTAATCCGCCATTAAGGACGATGTTGCCTCCCGCGGCGAGGTAAGCTGCATAGCCATCCTGGGAAAGTTGGGCCGATTGAACATCTTGAGAGACACGTCCTTGACCACTTGAAGCGGCTAACCATTCGGAAAGGGTATACGCATAGTTATGCCCAGGCCAGAATTCGCTTACAACGCGCTTACTAAACAGGGAAGAGTAATAGTTTTCCGAAAGTACGCCAAAATGGGTTAGGCTGCCAATCGCACCATCAATAGTAACAGACGGAGACGACGTGGTCGGAAAGAATCGGTTTTTAGACACCTCGTTGTTTTGAACATCTCCAGTCGAAATTATGTTGTTTGTTTGTTCCTGAAACCAGAGCTGGCTGTTACGGTTACCATGCAACAGATTTCCAGTGATCCGGTTTGAGTAGGAGTCATGCACCTGTATGCCATAGTCAGCCCATGCGACGGTATTATTTTCCACCACCATATTTGTAGAGTAATTGTCCAGATAAATGCCTACAGCCTGAGCGGAAACACTGGAAATTACTCCGTCAACATTGCTATTGACTCGTTCGACCAAATTAAAAGCGATGCGGGTGTTAGGTGCTGAATAGTTGACATAAATTCCGCCACAGTCATTGGTTTGAAAACAACTGCTTAAAACGGCATTCCTTTCGACGATTCCGTCGCTTGCGAGTACCCAAATGCCATTACTCGCGGTTGATTTGATGCTATTGCCCGTCACGTTGGCATACCGGCCTGCAAAAATAGCTGCATAGGTAGGCACAGGAAGACTCCAAACACGGTCAACATCGATAGCAACTGCACTCTCAGTAATATCGTTATTTGTTATATCTAGCGTAGTAGCGCCGCTAGCAGAAATAGCATCACTTCCTGTGCGATATAGTTGGTTTCCGGTGAGATTGAGATTTCTTGCTTGATTTGCGATTATGCCCTCACGTAAGGTTTTTTTGATTTTGACTGCATTCACGGTTATGTTCTGCGCCTTGGTCAGATCGATCCCCAGCCCAGTATGATATATGCCTATTCCTTCAATCCGAATATTCGAAAGTCCCGAGAGATCGACGCCTTTCTCTAAGACACTCAAACGAATCTGGTCAGATGGGGCGTTACTGTCCGGAGTCCAAGCATACGTAGACTCTGTGCCGGGATCGTAGAACCATTCGCCCGGCGAATCCAGCATTCCTAACTCATCAAGTAGAAAATATCCCTGTCCCGCTCGGATTTGGTAGCGTGTCGCTGGTTCGAAATAAAGCCGAGTACCTACAACTTGAGTAACAGTTACCTCGTCGATATTCCACGGAGCGGAGCGGATGCGTAGCCGGTTGCCGGCTTTGGGCGTGACACCCTGAGGTAACTTGAGAGCTGGATCAATATCAACATAACTACTTCCAGTCCCTGCATTGTTGTTGATAGGCACAGCATTGCTATCCTTAGCAGCTATAGCATAAACGGAACTTGGGCGCGTGACGTCATGACCGCGATTGGGATGATATGCGGGCAACAAAGGTAAGTCGCCTATCCATGCACCGATGGGAGTGGCAAAAGCAGGCGTCAAGCTTGCATTTTTGAAATGGACTTTCACTCCTGCGTCTGGAACTTCGATGTCGAGTCTCGCATTTGGCACGGTAGTGCGTGCGAGGAAAGCAAAGCTGATTTTTTGCCAAGCGCTAGTGCCGGTTATCCATTGCACAGCAGATATTCCCTCGTAGGGTGAACTGCCCCGCCTGACCAATATTTTTACCCTGAGCCCGCTGGGTATCCGCAACGAGAGCTCGCCACTGTAAGTAACGCCTCCTTCCATTAGAAAATCATTGCTGATAATAATGCTGCCAGGCTTCGCGCTACTTGTAAAGGCTGCGCACCCGCTTGATGAGTCTGGACAGCTGCTTTCGTATAAGAGTTTCTGATCTGCCGAAGCCGACCAAGAAGTCCAGCCTGCTATCCCCGTAGCAAGAGTGCCATTCTGGAACTTCTGAATGGGCCAAGAAGCCTTATATATGGTATTGTCGTGACGAATCCAGCTGTGTGCGTCAATCGTCTGGCCACCGTCAATAGACGGCGGAGTGCCGCATGTGGAAGACCCCGAACGGATAACGATGGGGCGTTCGAGAGTGCCGGAATTTTTCAGCCGAAGTGTTTGAATCCACCTGCTCCCACATTTGAGTTCAACCACGTCTCCCGGCGAAAGCGTCGCAGTGGCCAGCCGATTCAGGCTCTGCCATGGGCCGTCGGGCGAAGGAATGCTTATCGCGGCCGGCAATTTACCAGACCACGAGTCATTTCCGAGCTCAGAATCGACATAGTAATTTGCTGCGCAAGCATATTGTTGCAAGGCAGTAAGGGCGACGGTAACAAAAAGCTTTTTAATCGTTATCATGATGGCCTTTCTATATGAAAGAGTGGAGGAATTCGTTGGACGACGTAGATTAAGATGATTGCTTTCGATTATTTAGAGACGAACCAAAAATGCTTTGTGGGCGTCATCGCAGCTGACAAAGATGTCCGGCTATTTCTCTTGCGGAAAATTTAAATGTCTTCGCTTGCCTCGGCTCCGCGATGTGGCGCGAATCCATGCACCCAAGCTTGAAATGATGGGCTAAATTTAGCCTTGATTGACAAACAAGGAACCGGGAATACACTAAAAAATACACGGATGATAAGCTACCAGAACCCTGGTTGCGCCGTTTCAGGGTTTGCTTTTTTGATTTTCACGTTCAGTTCCTCCTGGTATCCTGGTAGAGCCTAGGAGACGGAACTGCGTGGAGACGCGTACGTCGAAGAGACTATATGGTTAGGCGGACGGGCAGCTCCGCAGCCATTTAGTTTGCTCGATGGTTTACTCATCCAACACTAGAAGTGATCGAGATGAGCGGCGTTTCTGGCAGTCCTGCCGTCCTGGGGCTAATGCCCTGTAGACCGATGACTTTGCGTCCCCCACTTTCGCGGGGTATGCCTTTTACAGATTAAGTAGGTAAGTCCCTTTACGGAATAAATTACCAAAAATTTAATATAACCTGAACTATACGCAGTTTCCAATATTTGTAACGGACGAGAAAGACGGAAAAAGCATGGCTCTTCGAACGATGGGGCACCTATATGTTTTTCGCGTATAAAGTTTACCTGATTAATATTCCAAATATTTATACCCGAACCCGATGAAGCAAGTTGTTTAACGAGGTTGGGCAAATTAGTGAATACTTCTGGTAACATCTCAGCGTCGAGGTTTTTTTGGAGGCCGGGTTATGTTAAATCGGATATCAGACTGAAAAGCTGCGGGGGAAATTGAATTCCGCAGCTTCTTTTTCTGCTTATTGTTAGCGAGTCAACTTCGTAGCCATGATGCGAAATAGAGCAGGTTGATAGACTTCCTTATTCGCTGCGAAAACAGATGCTTGGTATTTAAAGGATAAGATCGAGACGTGCAAAAAATATATCTGGTTGCGGGTGCTCGTCCCAATTTCATGAAAATTGCTCCAATTGTGCGCGCGTTGCGGGCTCATAAGCGCTTGGATTTTCGAATCATACATACGGGTCAGCATTATGACCGTGAAATGAATGAAGTTTTTTTTGAGGAGTTGGGCATTCCCCCACCAGATACCTTTATGGCAGCTGGCGGCGGGAGCCATTCGCAACAGACGGCCAAGATCATGGTAGCTTTTGAGGAACTGTGCCAGACCGATCGGCCTGATGCCGTTCTGGTAGTGGGTGATGTGAACTCGACGCTGGCCTGTTCCATTGTGGCCAAGAAATTAAATATCCCAGTGGCCCACGTAGAAGCTGGCTTGCGTAGTGGTGACATGACAATGCCTGAAGAGATAAACCGTCTTGTCACCGACAGTATCGCGGATTTCTTTTTTGTTACGGAACCGAGCGGCGTTGCACACCTGAAGCGTGAGGGTAAGGAGGATTCCGCGATACATTATGTTGGGCATGTGATGGTCGATAATTTATTGTATCAAGCCAAAAAGTTGGCCGTTACTGACACCTCTGGTTTTGAAACAAGCGCCTTCAAAGCGAAGTACGTGGCGGATGGGGGTGGGTATGGCGTGGTAACGCTACATCGGCCGAGCAATGTGGATAGCGCTGAGATGATGGCCCGTATCGGCGAGGCATTAAAGCAAATAGCAGTCGAATTGCCCCTGATTTTTCCGGTTCATCCGCGCACCAGAGGTAATCTTGAGAAGTTTGGCATTGATCTCGGACCGCACATCACATTGGTGAGGCCGCAGGCCTATATGGCTTTCCTTGATTTATGGAAGGATGCTCGCGTGGTGCTGACAGACAGCGGCGGCCTGCAGGAAGAAACCACCGCCCTTGGTGTGCCATGCATTACCATTCGCGAAAATACGGAACGTCCGGTGACGGTAGAAGAGGGTTCAAATGTGCTGGCCGGGACGGATCCCGCATGCATAATCGCCGAGGTGCGTAAGGTTCTGCGGGGAGAAGGCAAGCGGGGCCGCCGGCCATATCTATGGGACGGGAAAGCAGCCGAGCGAATTGTTGAAATACTTTCCATGGAGCTTGCGTGCTGAAGCACTCGAGGCTTGCAGCGCCTTTTTGTTCGGATGAGGAAATTCGATGCAAAAAATGTGCTAGGGCAGCGCCAGACAAAATGATCGATTCTATTAATTTTTCTGTAAACCTGCGGTAAAGATTATCCTATGATTCTTGTCACCGGCGGAGCGGGTTATATCGGTTCTCATACCTGCGTTGAGTTGCTTAACGCAGGTTTTGATATTACCGTATTTGACAATTTTTCCAATGGTCATCCCGAGGCATTGACGCGGGTGGAGCGTATTACAGGCAGGAAACTCCACCGGATACAAGGCGACATTCGGGATCGTGCCGTGCTGGAGACGGCCTTGCGTAGCAGCGGCGCGAATGCGGTAATTCACTTCGCCGGCCTCAAGGCGGTTGGAGAGTCGGTTAAACAGCCGCTTGCATACTATGACAATAATGTAGTCGGGACACTTCGCCTGCTGGAAGCGATGGAAGAGTGTGATGTACGAACCCTCGTCTTCAGTTCGTCCGCTACGGTTTATGGTGATCCGCAGTGGCTGCCACTTACTGAAGACCACCCACTTTCCGCTACCAACCCCTATGGACGCACCAAGCTGATAATTGAGGAAATGTTGCGCGACCTGCATCACAGTGATACCTCCTGGCGCTGCGGTATCCTGCGTTATTTCAATCCGGTGGGTGCCCACGCCAGCGGGTTAATTGGGGAAGATCCGCAAGGTATTCCAGATAATCTGATGCCTTTCGTAGCCCAGGTAGCGGTAAGGAGAAGAGAATTTCTCAATGTCTGGGGCAACGATTACCCCACGCCGGACGGAACGGGGGTGCGGGACTACATCCATGTAGTGGACCTAGCGTTAGGTCATATCAAAATACTGGAAGCGCTAGGTACTTCGACGCGGAATGATCAGACCGGATGTCTGACAGTAAATCTAGGAACGGGTATTGGATATAGCGTGCTTGAGATGATACGTGCCTTTGAGAAAGCGAGTGGACGGCCGATACCTTACCGAATTGCTTCCCGTCGTCCTGGTGATATCGCTTCTTGTTATGCCAACCCGAAACTTGCATCGGATTTGCTGGGTTGGCGCGCGGAGCGCGGGCTGGAGTCAATGTGCGTGGATGCTTGGCGTTGGCAGAGCGCAAATCCTGAAGGATATGGAAAAAATACGGAAGAGTAGATGAAATTCCCGTTCTCAACGTTGGGGTCAGGCCTCCTCAGCGGGGCCAATAGCTGGATGTTTCTGATCGGGCAAATACGGATTAACAGATAACCCATTCTTATTGAGAATTTCCATGCAATCATTAATCCCGGTGGTCCTCTCAGGAGGTTCTGGCACACGCTTGTGGCCGCTCTCGCGCGAAAAATATCCGAAGCAGCTATTGCCGCTCATCGGGGAGGATTCCCTATTGCAGGCTACTATACGTCGCATGGAAGGGCTGGCGGACGTGCAGTTGGGGGCGCCGTTGGTGGTTTGCAATGAAGAATACCGCTTTGTGATAGCCGAGCAATTGCGGTTAATGGGAAAGAAAGGCACGATTCTGCTTGAGCCCATCGGACGTAACACGGCGCCCGCGCTGACTTTAGCGGCGCTTGCCTCGATGCGGGAGGGAGATGATCCGATTCTGCTGGTGATGCCGGCGGACCACGTAATTCTGGATATAACCAGCTTTCAGAAGGAGGTAAGCAAAGGTATGGCGCTTGCGGCCGAAGGTGCGGTGATTACCTTTGGCATTAAGCCCGATTCGCCCGAAACAGGCTACGGCTATATTCAGTCCGGTGAATCGCTTGACAATGACGGGGTTTGCCGCATAGCACGCTTTGTTGAAAAACCGGACGTTGCTACTGCACAGGCTTATCTTGATGCCGGTTTTTACTTCTGGAATAGCGGCTTATTCATGTTGCGGGCCTCGGTATGGCTTTCGGCAATCGGTTTCTGTAGAGAAGATATCCTGGTGGCTTGCCGCAAAGCATGGGATCAAGGTTCGATCGATGGTGATTTTCTACGTGTGAATAAAGAAGCGTTTGTGCAGTGTCCCAGCGATTCGATCGACTATGCGGTAATGGAACGTCTTGCCGCCGGTGAGGCTTTGTTGCCGATTGGTGTGGTTATTCCGCTCTCGGCAGGTTGGTCTGATATTGGTGCCTGGGACTCTCTATGGGATGTGTTGCCTAAGGACCATCAGGGGAACGTATCGCAAGGCGATGTGATGCTGCAGGATTGTCGTAACATGCTCATCATATCGGGAAGCCGCCTGATAGCATGCGTGGGCATGGAGGATATGGTGGTAGTTGAAACACCGGATGCTATCCTCATCGCTCATATGAACAGAACGCAGGATGTGAAGAAAATTGTTGATAGGCTCAGGCGCGAAGGACGGCCAGAGGGACAACTGCACCGTAAGGTATTTCGTCCCTGGGGTTGGTATGATGGCGTAGATGCTGGCGAGCGTTTTCAGGTGAAGCGCATTGTCGTCAATCCAGGCGCTGCCCTGTCGCTACAAATGCATCATCATCGCGCGGAACATTGGATCGTGGTACGCGGCACGGCACGGGTAACGCGCGGGGATGCGAGCTATCTGGTGTCAGAAAATGAATCCACTTTTATTCCGCTAGGTACGCGCCATCGCCTGGAGAATCCTGGCCGCGTACCGCTCGAAATGATTGAAGTGCAGTCAGGGTCATACCTAGGCGAGGATGATATTGTGCGCTTTGAGGATGTTTATGGGCGTGAAGCCCAACCAGACCTATAGTTTTAGTCCGAAGGGCCTATTGACCCATATCTTATTAAGCGTAATCTGTAACACGTCAAGTCTTCTGAATTAAATTTCTAAGGTCTTGGTGCTGATCAGGCATGGGATATCTTTCGTTATCGCCATTAAGCAAATAGTACAAAGACGATTGATGTCCAAAGTGTTTCAATATAATTAATAGGAGGTCGGAATTATGATGGATTCTTCTTTAAAGCGAGCTATTGCCGTGGCAGTCTTGGCAGGTGCCAGCGTCGGGGCACATGCGACTACAACGAATCTGGGTTCAATATCCAACAGTGGACCAACAGGGCTTGCCGGTACTGTATTAGGAGGCGGACAGAGCTTTAGCGACATCTTCTCTTTTAACTTTTCGGGGCCGAATACGGGTTCGCATTTTCAGGTCATGGATATCCCGACTACTGTCTCCGAGGCGGTAACCTTCAACGGCATACTGACCGCGATTTCTCTTTTCTCCGCTGGGGCTAACGGAGTCGTTGGAGGAGGTGACGATTCGCTCTTGGCATCTAGCATCAGTCCAGGTGGTAGCTCTCTGACCTTGAATTATGATCACCCTCTGTCCGGTACGGACTATATTACGGTGACTGGGGTAGCGAATGGTTCGTCGGGTGCTATCTTTGCGGGGCAAATCGCGCCAGTTCCCGAAGCCGAAACTTACGCCATGTTGCTGGCTGGGTTGGGGCTGATGGGTGCCGTTATTCGACGTCGGAGTATGAATAAGAATTCTTAACGCAATAACCTGGAATACTGGGATTCGTTGCGGCCTCTTCCAGAGGCCGTTTTTTATTGGCGCACTTCAAGTATTTCAATAATCTGAATACTTCGTCTTGGGCATTGCCACAATATAATAAAGCGCATCACCCCTGAGCTTTTACTTTCCTGCCGCTTGCCATAACTGGTCGCCTCTCTAAGCAGATTAATGCCCAACCTCAAAATCCAGTCTACGTTCTAGAAACGATCGGCAATGCAAATGCTTTTGAAGAGGGGTGGATTAGCTCAATTCCTCCATAAGAAATGAGCCATCGATCGCGGTGATCCCTGGAATTCCTGGTAGGCGCGATTGGACTCGAACCAACGACCCCCACCATGTCAAGGTGGTGCTCTAACCAGCTGAGCTACGCGCCTGAAAAGTTGAATTTTATCTCAAAAGTGATAACGGTTCAAATTATAATGCCGATTCTGGGCATGCGCTCCCACAATATGGTCGTCTTGCAGCTTTACCTTCAGGAACTCATGGAACAAATTCGACTGTCCAAATTCATGTCCCAGCAAGGATTATGTTCACGCCGGGAAGCGGATAGCTATATTGAACGCGGGCGGGTATTTGTGGATGGAAAGCGTATCACTGAACTGGGTACGAAGATTTATCCCACTCAGGAAATAAAGCTTGACCACGCCGCACAAGCGCAGCAGTTAGGCCGAGTGACAATACTCTTGAACAAGCCTATCGGCTATGTATCGGGGCAACCGGAGCCAGGTCATCAGCCTGCAATTTGTCTGGTAAGTGAGGAATCTCGTTTTCGCAGCGATCGCGGACGGCAACGCTTCAATCCAACGCATTTAAAAGGACTTGCCCCGGCGGGAAGACTGGATATTGATTCGTCGGGCTTGCTGATATTCACTCAGGATGGGCGTATTGCTAAGCAACTGATTGGGTCGGAATCGGAGATTGAGAAGGAGTATTTGGTACGTGTTCAGGGAGAGCCTTCGAAGCATGCATTAGCTCTGTTAAACCATGGCCTCAGCCTGGATGGGAAAACTTTAAAACGCGCAAAGGTGGGTTGGCAAAACCAGGATCAATTACGTTTCATTTTGTGCGAAGGTAAGAAACGTCAGATTCGTCGAATGTGCGAGCTTGTTGGGCTGAAAGTCACAGGATTAAAGCGCGTTCGCATCGGTAAGGTAAAATTAGGTGATTTGCCCTTGGGAAGCTGGCGTTATTTGAGACACGATGAGGAGTTTTAACTCAATTATTTTTAAAGCGAATAATAATAATGGCCTTATTGTGATGCAGTTCTTGAGGCCTACCAATTTTATTAACCATTTTGACGGTCGGAAACACACGAACAAAATCACAGTGCTTTTTCTGAAAAAATTGATTCCGTATTATAAGAGTCCGAATGTCTATTGTATGTTGAATTGTGACTTGATAGCTTCTTCCGTATGTGGTTCATAATTTGGACTTGGCGATGTCGTAGCATCGCTGAATTCTTCCTAACAAAAATACAACGAGTGCTCTGCAATAACAGCGAAGAAATAATCTCAAGGACAAAAGAATGATTTTAGTTACGGGTGGTGCCGGATTCATTGGCGCAAATTTTGTGCTGGATTGGCTGGGGCAATCCGACGAAGCCATTATCAATCTCGACATACTTACGTATGCAGGCAATCTGGAGAATCTCTCCACACTTTCATCTGATGAGAGGCATATCTTCGTACATGGCAATATTGGTGATTCTTCTTTGGTTTCCAATTTGCTTACGCGCTACCAACCGCGCGCCATTATTAATTTTGCTGCAGAAAGTCACGTGGATCGCTCTATTCATGGACCGGAAGACTTCATCCAGACCAATATTGTCAGTACCTTCCGGCTGCTGGAAACGGGTCGGGCTTACTGGAATGAGCTAAATGGAAAAGAGAAGCAGGATTTCCGTTTTCTGCACGTTTCGACTGACGAGGTTTATGGTTCTCTGACCAAGGGCGAGCCAGCCTTTAATGAAACCCATCGTTATGAACCAAACAGCCCCTACTCGGCAAGCAAAGCCGCCAGCGATCATTTGGTGCGTGCCTACCATCATACTTATGGTTTACCCGTGCTCACTACTAATTGTTCCAATAACTATGGGCCTTATCAATTTCCGGAAAAACTTGTTGCGCTGATGATCGTCAACGCCCTGGCAGGCAAACCACTGCCCATATATGGCGATGGCCAGCAAATCCGCGATTGGCTTTATGTAAAAGATCATTGTAGTGCCATTCGTCGAGTGCTTGAAGGTGGAGTTCCTGGTGAAACCTATAATATAGGCGGCTGGAGCGAAAAACCCAACATCGAAATTGTGCATACTATTTGCAGATTGCTGGACGCATTAAGGCCCCAAGTTATCGGATCTTATCGCAGCCTGATCACCTTTGTTACGGATCGTCCGGGTCATGATCGCCGTTATGCAATTGATGCTAGCAAAATTGAGCGCGAACTTGGTTGGAAACCCGTTGAAACCTTTGAAACGGGCTTTGGTAAAACTGTACAGTGGTACCTGGGCAACCCGGACTGGGTGGGCAGTGTGCAATCTGGCGCTTATCGGAGCTGGGTTGAGAAGAATTACCAAGGACGCGGCTGATGAAAATTCTATTGTTCGGTAAAAATGGGCAGGTGGGTTGGGAGCTGCAGCGCAGCCTGGCTCCTTTGGGCAAATTGGTGGCGCTGGATTTTGATAGCCCGGATCTATGTGGCGATTTCATGTGTCCTGACGGAATCGCCGACACCGTTAGAGCAATCGCTCCAGATGTGATCGTGAATGCCGCCGCCCACACTGCGGTGGACAAGGCTGAAAGCGAGCCCGATGGGGTGCGTACCATCAACGCCCTGGCTCCCGCTACGCTTGCCCGGGAAGCCCGTGAGCTCAATGCCTTGCTGGTTCATTATTCTACCGACTACGTGTTTAACGGCAGTGGAAGCAAACCTTGGGTGGAAACAGATCTTGTTGGCCCTCTGAGCGTATACGGTTCTACCAAGCTGGAGGGGGAGGAAGCCATATTTGCGTCTGGCTGTCATCATCTAATCTTTCGCACCAGCTGGGTTTTTGCTACACGTGGTGGCAACTTCGCAAAAACCATGTTGCGCCTCGGACAGGAACGTGACCAGCTCACAGTCATTGATGACCAGGTAGGGGCGCCCACCGGCGCCGATCTGCTGGCGGATGTTACTGCTCATGCTATTCGTACTGCCTTGCAACGGCAAAGCCTGTCCGGCCTTTATCATCTGGTTGCGTCCGGGGAGACCTCGTGGTACGGTTATGCTCGCTTCGTATTGAATTTGGCCCGTCAAGCTGGGGTCAGCCTCAAGGCTGCGCCTGAAAGCGTTCTTCCCGTATCGACAAGCGCGTTTCCTTTGCCCGCCCGGCGGCCCAAGAACTCACGTTTGGATACCACAAAACTACAAAGGACCTTCGATTTGTGTTTGCCTCCGTGGCAGATTGGCGTCGAGCGCATGATAACCGAAACTCTTGACAAATTATGATTGAACGCAAAGGTATCATTCTTGCCGGCGGATCCGGTACACGGCTCTATCCCGTGACAAAGGCGGTTTCCAAGCAACTGCTGCCCATTTACGACAAGCCGATGATCTATTACCCGCTGAGCACGCTCATGCTGGCGGGTATTCGCAACATTCTCATTATCTCTACCCCGCAGGACACCCCGCGTTTTGAGCAACTCCTCGGTGATGGAAGCGATTGGGGATTAAACCTGCAATATGCCATTCAACCGAGCCCCGATGGATTGGCGCACGCCTTCACCATTGGGAAAAATTTTATCGGGGGCCATTCCAGCGCACTGGTGCTGGGCGATAATATTTTTTATGGCCATGATTTGCATACGCAGCTGGGACGCGCAATGGTAAGGCAGGAAGGGGCAACCATATTTGCCTATCATGTACAGGACCCCGAGCGTTATGGCGTGGTTGCCTTTGATGCGTATAACCGCGTAACCTCACTGGAAGAAAAGCCCTCCCAGCCCCAGAGTCATTACGCCGTTACCGGCCTGTACTTCTATGATAACCAGGTCGTCGACATTGTCGATCACCTCAAGCCTTCCGCCCGCGGCGAACTTGAAATAACCGATGTCAACCGCATCTATCTGGAACGCAGCCAACTCAGTGTTGAAATCATGGGCCGTGGTTATGCATGGCTGGATACCGGTACTCACGAAAGCCTGATAGAGGCGAGCAACTTCATTGAAACCATTGAACATCGCCAAGGTCTCAAAGTTGCCTGTCCGGAAGAGATTGCCTACCGTCAAGGATTCATTAGCGCCGCACAGCTTGAGAAACTGGCGCAGCCGTTGGCCAAAAATGGCTATGGTCAATATTTGTTACGCTTATTGAAGGAGCAAATAGTTGTATGAAGGCAATCCCTACTTCCATTCCTGGTGTCCTGGTTATTGAACCCAAGGTCTTTGGTGACAGCCGGGGATTCTTCTTTGAAAGCTTCAACCAGAAAAATTTCTGTCAGGCAATCGGGATTGACGTAGACTTTGTACAAGACAATCACAGTCGCTCTGTCAAAGGGGTGCTGCGTGGTTTACACTATCAGGTTCACCAACCCCAGGGAAAGCTGGTGCGCGTAGTACGGGGTGCGGTATTTGATGTAGCGGTGGATATCCGCAAATCATCTCCAACCTTCGGCCAATGGGTCGGGACGGAGTTGACTGAAGATAACTATCGCCAGATGTGGGTGCCCGCAGGATTTGCCCACGGATTTTATGTGCTGAGCGACAGCGCTGATTTTTTGTACAAAACTACGGATTACTATGTTCCTGATTTTGAACGTAGCCTTGCATGGAATGATCCTCAGATTGCTGTTTCCTGGCCTATCGATAATGGCATGCAGCCTATTGTTTCCGCTAAAGACACGACGGCAAAGAAGCTCGCTGAGGCCGAGGTGTTTGCATGACCCCGGAATCGGTTAATCCAAGAGGAGTGGCTGGGCGGCGAGACCCAAGGGGATACAAGCTCTAATGGTTTCGAGCAGGTTGACGTGAGTAACAATCAGGTGGCGACCATAAGCAAGCTTGACTTACCCGAAAACGAACGATCCGATGAGGATCCGAGAATGATAGAAACGACAGCTGGCCGGGAATTTCCGTTGCGGGAGGCGCACTACCTTGTCCGCGATCTGATGACACCTAATCCCTGGATTTACTGGATTGATTTTCTCTTCCATAACTCATTGGGCTGGGCCGCTTTTATAATCGTCCTTTCCACACCATTGTTTTCTGCCTGGCAGGTGGTAGCCGCCATCGTTGCTACACTTGCTTTTTACCGCGCAGCTATTTTCATCCATGAACTGGCGCACCTGAAAAAAGGTACGTTCAGGCTATTCCGCCTGGTATGGAACGTTACTTGCGGCATACCATTACTGGTTCCCTCTTTTACCTATGATGGCGTCCATAATGACCATCACAAACGCGATATCTATGGCACCAGCAAGGATGGGGAATATATTCCCTTCGCGACCCTCAAACCAACAGCGATGATCGGTTATGTGCTGTTATCGTTTCTTCTGCCGTTTTTCTTTATTGTCCGTTTTCTCGTACTCACGCCTTTGTCGTATCTGATCCCGCCATTACGTAAGCTTGTTTGGGAACGGGCATCCTCCCTTACCATCGACATGAGTTATCAGCGTGCAGAGAATGCTATTCGTAATGACAAACACTGGCGACTGCAAGAGTTTGCTACCTTCGTATTTGTAACAACAGCGATAGTTTGCATTGCGTTGGATATTCTGACCTACAAGGCCCTTGTTCTCTGGTATGCAATCGCAATGTTTATCTTTTTTATAAACTCATTACGTACGCTCAGCGCGCATGCATACCGGAACCCCGGTGATCACGAGATGGATTTCGCCGAGCAATATCTCGACTCCATCAATGTTCCGGGTAACCTGCTCATTACCGCCTTATGGGCACCGGTTGGCTTGCGCTATCACGCTACGCACCACCTTTTCATGAGCTTGCCTTATCATAACCTTGGCAAGGCGCAACGTCGTCTGGTAGCTGGTTTGAGTGATAACACGCTTTATCTCGAGACCGTGCGTACCAGCATGTGGGATGCGCTGCGCCGCATATGGGGGGAAGCTTCGGCGTCAACCCGGAACCGTAATGTGTCCGGTACCGGCCCTGCATTGGATAATGCGGTCGGCAGGCAAAGAAACGCGTAAGAAAACAGTTCCATCGCGGCACTTCATGAGGCCAATCTACCTGGAATGAATGGGCTGAAAATATAGTCGCTGAGGTAAATATACACAAAGACCAGCTACCGGTCTCAGTCGTAATTGTAAATTATAACGCGGGCCAATTCCTGGCGGACTGCATTCATTCGGCACTGTCACAAGTGAGCGAAGTGCTAGTGGTGGACAATGCTTCCACAGATCTCAGTCTTGAGCTTTGTGCCCAACACTTTCCTGAAGAACCGAAACTCAGGATCATTCGCAACGCTGTCAACCTAGGTTTCGCCGCAGCCTGCAATATCGGTATTGCGCAGGCTAGAGAATCTCACGTGCTATTCCTCAACCCTGACTGCATTCTGGATCCAGGTTCATTACAGCGCATGGTTCAAGTGCTGAAGGTAAATCCTGACACGGGCATCGTGGGTGGACTGCTAATCAATCCTGACGGAACCGAGCAGCCGGGTGGGCGCCGTGCGGTACCCACCCCATGGCGCTCATTTGTTCGCGCTTTTGGGTTCTATCGCTTTGCAGGTTATTGGCCTCGTTTGTTTTTTGATTTTCATCTTCACAAGCAAGTGTTGCCGGATCATCCGGTTGAGGTGGAGGCTATTTCCGGGGCTCTCATGCTGGCGCGGCGGGAAGCAATCGAAGATGTCGGCCTGTGGGATGAAGGTTACTTCCTTCACTGCGAGGATTTTGATTGGTGCATGCGTTTTCGGCAAAAAGGATGGAAGATTCTTTTCGTGCCCGATGCCCCGGTTGTACACCATAAAGGGATATGCAGTCGATCCCGTCCCATTTTTGTGGAGTGGCACAAGCACAAGGGAATGCTGCGGTTCTACCGAAAATTCTTCCGTCATCGATATCCAGGTGCCGTAATGTGGCTGGTAGCGCTGGGGATATGGTTACGTTTCGGGGCCGTGGCGATACGTTACGCTACTCGCCAGGTTGGTGGGTTACTGGTGGCCAAGCAAAAATAAACATCTGTCTTCGCAGCATCCAGCAAAAATGCGCGAACGATTTCTCAGCTCAGTGTCGACGGGTTATGTCTACTCCTTCTTCTCCTTATAAAATTATAGTTACTGGCGCGACCAGCATGATAGGCCATTTTGTGTTGCCTCGCCTTTTGGATGCCGGTTATGAGGTTCATGCTATCAGCCGTACTTACGGTGGAAATCCAAACATGACATACATAGACGCGACTGATAAAGGGATGTTTTGGCATCAGGTGGATATTAGCCATGCGGAGCAGTTGCCCCGTGTTAACGCTCAAATGCTCATTCATCTTGCCCCTCTTTGGTTATTGCCGCCGCTATTGCCCATCATGAATTCGTTGCAGATCCAGCGGGTTATTGGATTTGGTTCAACCAGCCTGTTTAGCAAAGCCAACTCCGCGGATGCTGGTGAGCGACAATTGGTCGCACGTTTTGCTGAGGTGGAAGAGGCTATCAGCCGTTTTTGCGAACCGTTGAAAATAAACTGGACAGTATTTCGTCCGACGTTGGTCTACGATTGTGTTCGAGATAAAAATATTACGCTCATTGCGCGGTTTATTCAGCGCTTTGGGTTCTTTCCATTACTGGGAAAAGCCGCGGGGTTACGCCAACCGGTTTATGCCGATGATCTGGCGGCAGCATGCCTAATGGCGCTTAATCAGCCAGCCACGTTCGATAAAGCATATAACATGAGCGGCGGTGAGACGCTCAGCTACCGTCAAATGGTGGAGAGAATATTTTGTTCGCTCGGCAAACCCGTACGTTTTCTGGTCATTCCGTCATGGCTATTTCGTTGGGCAATACACATCATAACGCTGTTTCCCGGTAAACGGCATATGACTCCGGAGATGGCAATACGGATGAACGTTGATCTGTGTTTCGATCACGCTGATGCGACACGTGATTTTGGATTTTTACCCAGAATGTTTGTTCCCTGCTGGCAAGACTCTCAAAAATAAGTTGCAGTGTTTAGCGTTCTCTAATTGCGGTCTGCAGGCCGGATGGAAACGACATGACGCCGACAGGAGTTATGACTGGGCCCTCGACTTTGCGCCTGCCTGGTCATATGAAAGGATCCTTTCATTGCGCGGGGTGGCTGCCCAACTCGGTGATTATTCAATTCCGGAGAAATAAATAGTGGAGGATTTTAATAAAATAATCATTCCCGAGAACGAAATCGAGATAAGTGCGATACGGGCGCAGGGTGCGGGCGGTCAAAACGTAAACAAGGTGTCCAGCGCGGTTCATCTACGTTTCGATATCGGCGGTTCATCGCTGCCCGATATTTACAAAGAGCGGTTGCTGAGGCTGAGTGATCAGCGTATTACCAGGGACGGTGTAGTGGTCATCAAGGCGCAACAGCATCGCAGCCAAGAGAAAAATCGGGAGGATGCATTAGGACGACTATATGAACTTATTGATAAGGTAACCACACTACGCCAAAAACGTAAACCGACTAAACCGACCCGCAGCTCACAGATGAAACGGCTCGACAGCAAAACGCAGCACGGCCGGGTTAAGATCCTGAGAAAAAAAATGCTGACTGAGCCTGTACTGTAAATAAAACAAATCAGTTAGTTGTTGGATGTTGATACGGAACTGTAAACCATGATCGTGGATGCCATAGCTGCGATTCTGCTATTCCGTAGTTCTTGTGATGATGCAGACGGTAGACTTTCCAGTTGTAACCAGATTCCTAAATTGCTGCGTAGTTCTTTTGCGGAGCAAATGAGGTTTTTGCGTCCTGGAAGACGACGGAAAAAATTGTTCCGACATTCTGTTCGCTTAGAACCTTGATGTGCAGTTTATTATTTTCCGCTACTGTTTTTACTATTGATAACCCGATGCCGCTCGATGTTCTGTTGTGAAGCGCGGCTCTAGGGGTATAAAAGTATTCATCAAAAATATGCGGCAGGTCTTTGTCTCCAATACCAATCCCGTGATCAATGATTGTTACGGATGCTGAGGAATCCCGTTTGTCAATGGCAGAAGCAATCTCCACTGATCTCCCGTTGTATGAATAGGTGATCGCGTTTGCGATGATATTCTCGAAGAGAATTTCGAGCTGATCAGGAATACCCTTCACGACAAAATTCTCAATAAATGCTTCAATAGTTATCTGCCGGGAATTGGCAATCGGTTTTAATTTATCAATACACTTGGAAATCACCGTTTCAATATTGACGTGCTCCAGAGCATTGCTGCTGCGGGCTGCCGCTTTCAATCGTTCAAGTTTGAGTACATCCAGAATTAAGGCTGCCATCCCAGACGCACGGCTATCAATTTTTAATATTACCTCTTTTATTTCAGGAGAAGCCACGCCGCAATAATCGCCTTTTATCAGGTTGATTTTGCTGCGGATAGCGTCGAGCGGCGCCTTGAGTTGATGTGTCATAAGCACAGCGTAGCGGTCTTTCTCCACCTGCGCGAGGCTAATCTGTTCATACGCATCCAGGAGTTGGCGCTCATGGGTGCGAACGACAATTGAGAGTCGTGAAACTACGTACCAGACGGTAAAAAACAATACATCAAGTGTAACCATCCATAGGAGAATATTGACTTTGAGCGGATTTACGGAAGGTGTGCTGGAATCCACCAGCATGGATTGAGAGGCTAAAAAAAGAAGGGGGTTTTCACCCAGTAAAACAATGCCATACATGATGCAAACCAGAATCGTGACAATCAGGCTCTCTATGGTCGAGAAGAAGATGCACGATAAAGCGATGTGCAGCACGTAAAAAAATGGAGCGGGAGTCGCGGTGCTGCCAATAAAATGTACGACCACTGACAGACAAAGAAGATCGACAATGATCTGGGACCAGATATTTATCGATGGAGAATTATATTGGGTTGACTGGCGGAAATCGAGGGCATAGATGTAAGCAATATTTGCAACGCATAATACCATTGTTACCGCAATTGGCCACCCTTGCTGGTGGGTAATACCGATTTTCGTGAGCGTATCCGAAGCAACCAGCGCAAATATCTGAAAAAGGATTAGAACGCCAATTACAACCCATCGAAAAATTATAAACCATCGGGCGTTGCCGATTAGTACTTCGTCGCTGAGCTTCGAGCCGGTTACGCCTATAGCGGGGAATGCGAAACGATTTTTGGATACGGCCCAGGAAAATTCCGCAACAGCCATGCTAGACGCTCTAGGAAGAATCTGCTGCAGATTTGGAGTTATCCAGGCGACTACGAATAATCGATAAAAAACTGGTGGGTTCGACTGGCTTCTCCACGATCAAAATCCATTCGTCGGTTACACCTGTAAAATAAGGACGAATTTCTTCACCCAGCGAGGTCATGAATATCATGGGAATTTCCGGGAAGCGTTTTCGGATTTCCACATAGGCCTCCAGACCCGAGTCCATGGTTTCCACCATTACGTCGAGAACTGCGAGATTCGGATGATTCTTGGAATCCTGAAGGGCCTTTATAAAATCACCCATTGTCTGATAGCTGTCGACGATATATCCATTTGCGCTGAGAATACGTCTGACAGTATCGCGAATATCCGGATCGTCATCAATATGTGCTATTCGATATGTGGCGCAGTCCTCGTTTGCCAGGATCGAATTCGTAAGTTGGCTTGACAACTTGTCGGGCCCGAGGCGTTGGATAGATGTGTGCATTTTGATTTCCCTCCGCTTCTGTTTACGTTGCAAAAATACCCTGTAGTTAATAGGGTAATATAGCACGTGTGAAAGAATTGTCAGGCATAAATTAAATATTCGTGAAGCGCAGCACTTTAATCAAGCAGGAGCATGAAACGTAGTGTTTTTTGGCGCATGCTTTACCACTTTAATCGTTACAAAACCACTATTTTTCTCAAGCTATATCAAAACCTGTTGCAGCCATTCGCCAATATCGGCTATTTCGTCATTGCAAACGGAATGAGCCATCGGATACTCTCGCCACGTTACTGCATAGCCTGATTCACGCAACTGATGCCTGGATGCTGCAGCAAGTGTCATCGGTATGATATTGTCAAGACTGCCGTGGGCCATAAAAATAGAGATGGCCGAATTGGCTTGATGCGCTTCTGCGGCAAGGGTTTGTGGAGCTGGCAGATAACACGATAGCGCCATGATGCCAGCGAGTTTCTCCGCGTAACGCAAGCCCGTCTGCAGTGCCAGAGAGCCTCCTTGAGAAAAACCTGCCAGAATAATATTCTGTGGCAGAATACCCCGTTGTTTTTCGCGGTGAATCAGTGTTTCGATCGCTCTTTGCGAATCGTGCAAACTTGCCATATTTTCGCGGAAAGTCGGATTTGATCCGGCCAAGTCATAGTCATGCCAAGCCCGCATCACCAATCCGCCATTAATGCTTACCGGCCGCATGGGTGCATGCGGGAATATAAAGCGAACGCGTAGGCTGCGAGGCAAGGCGAGTTCATCCACGATGGGGACAAAATCGTTGCCGTCTGCACCAAGGCCATGCATCCATAAAATGGTATGAGTGGGTCGATTCCCGGTTTCAAGTTCGATGGCAGGCAACAAGCCTGTGGGCGTATCGGTCATTAGTAAATACGAGCGTTCAAATGAGAGTTGACTTAGCTTAGAGCTAGGATTAGATTCGCGCTTTCAATTTTCAAGATTGAACCATATAAAGCAGGAGAAGACCATGAAGCGCAGGGATTTTATCAAACTGGCCGGCGTAAGTGCTGCACTATTCCCGATTGCATCGTCAGTGTTCGGCCAGCAGGCTATTCCGTCACGATCACATAGCTACCGCTTGACCTATAAGGTCGATCTTCCTAGTGAAGGAAAAAAAGCACGCTTATGGCTGCCATTGCCAGACACCGATGATACCCCACACCAATTCTCTCAAGGCAGTGTGTGGAGCGGTAACGCGGATATTGCCAAGTTCGAGAACATTCCCGGAACTACTTCTCCCATGTTTTACGCTGAGTGGCGCGGTGTCGGTCCGCGTCATGTCACAGTGAGCAGCGTGGTCAAGACTACAGATCGCCTAGTCGATTTGAGCCATTATTCCGAGCCGGGGAAAGCGGCTGTCCCTCCGGATATAAAGCGCTTCCTTCAGTCGACCAAACATATGCCGCTGGACGGTATTGTACGAAAGACTGCTTTATCCATTATCAAAGACGCCCATGCTCAATCTCCCCTAAAAAAGGCCCACGCCATCTACGATTGGGTGGTGGATAATTCTTATCGCGATCCGGCTATACGTGGCTGCGGACGGGGTGACATAAAATCCATGCTGGAGTCCGGCAATTTGGGCGGAAAATGTGCCGATCTCAACGCTCTTTTTGTAGGTTTGACTCGTGCCGCAGGCGTTCCAGCCCGAGATCAATACGGGATTCGCATTGATGACTCTGCGGCACACAAAACTCTCGGTAAGTCTGGAGATGTCAGCCATGCTCAGCACTGCCGCGCCGAATTTTATCTTGCAGGTCTGGGCTGGGTTCCCGTAGATCCTGCTGATGTGAGGCAATTGGCGCTCGATGAAGACCTGCCTGTTACTCATCCCAGAGTAGTGGCATTGCGTGAAAAACTTTTCGGCGCATGGGAAATGAATTGGGTGGCGTTTAATCATGCCAGGGATATCATACTGGCTCGAGACAGCGTAATAGGTGAACTGCCTTTTTTTATGTATCCCCAAGCCGAAATCGCCGGCCACAAACGGGATAGCCTTGAGCCTGCAGAGTTTGCTTATAAGATTGTCTCATCAGAGTTGGTGGGTACGGGCGTCAAGTTCTAATATTCAGCACCCCTTTATCTTTTATCGATATCTTCATCTATCTCGTGGCCTTCGGGAATAATAGCCTGTAATTCGTGAAATAATGCACGAAAGCTTCTCGGCGGCTTATTTGCAAGTTTTTCGTTGTGGCTATTTCGTATGAGTACGCGCAGATGCTGTAAGTCAGCAGTAGGATATTTTCGCCCCAGTTCAGCTAAAGCCTGATTATCTACCAGGAGACGATTGCGCCATTGCTCCAGCAAGTGCAGCCATGCGGTATGCTGCAAGGTTACTCCGGTCCACACATCAAATTTTTCCAAAATGGGCGCCACATCGACGTTCCGCATCAACTTGCCAATAAATTGCATCTGGCGCCGGCGGGCTTCGTGTTTGTGCATCTGCTTGGCTTCACGTATGGCGTCTGCGAGCGCTTCCGGCAGACCAAGTTCGCTTAGTCGTTTAAGATCGAGCCGTACCAAATTTTCGCCTACATTCTGGAGTGCGTGCATTTTCTGCTTGCGTTGGGTCTTGCTGGGCAAGAGATCCTGTCCCGACTTGTCTTCGTTTTTTTTTTGCATGACGGATTACGAAATCTCTAAGTAAGCCCGCCCCGGATGCGACGGCGGCTTCGTGGGATGCGCATGCATGATAGGTAGACGCGGATGGGCGACTCCATTTGCTACCCTGGCAAGCAACCGACCCGCAAAGCTGCTGTCCCATCTGGGTGCGGTATTTCTTGCATCGTGTTTCCTCATCTTGGGCAGATTATGATTTCCATCATGCTCCTCCTGATCATTCGAATGTTACCATCAACTAGAACAACGGACTGGTTTAGAGGTTTTTTAATGTGGGATTAAGAAACTGCTATCATAGCGTGAATTAACGCGTAAGCTTTATTTGATTCGGTCGAACTTGCTTTTTTGTTTGGAGAATATGCTGTTCGATAGTCATTCCACGTAACTTCCGTAAAGTCGCCATGAACGATATCGCCAGGTCTTCACCAAGTTTTTCCTATTCTTTTACAACGCTTCAGCAAATCGCGCGTGACGTTCTGGATCACGCCAGGAAGGGTGGTGCCAGCGCCTGTGAAACCGATATATCGGATGGTTTCGGCCAGAATGTCACCGTACGGCGGGGGGAAGTGGAAACGATCGAGTACAACCGCGACAAGGGGCTATCGGTAACGGTTTATATTGGCCAGAAGCGTGGTCATGCAAGCACCTCGGATTTTTCTTCACAGGCTGTAAGCGATACGGTGTCGGCAGCTCTTTCTATTGCTGCCCACACTGCCGCGGATGATTGCGCAGGACTGGCTGACGCTGATTTACTGGCACGGGAATTTCCCAATCTCGATTTATACTTTCCATGGGATTTGCCGGTGGAGCAGGCCATACTGCTTGCTCAGAGTTGTGAGGCAGCCGCGTTTGCGGTTGACAAGCGCATCAACAACTCCGAAGGGGCAAGCGTTTCCCTGAATGAATCGCAGTTTGTTTATGCAAATAGCCTTGGTTTTATGGGTGGCTATCCGGCCTCCCGTCACAGTATCAGTTGTGCGGTGATCGCGAGTCAGGGCGAAAGCATGCAGCGTGACTATTGGTACAGTACGGTGCGTGATGCCGCGGATATGGAGCACGCCGATAGCGTCGGCGAGAAAGCGGGGATGCGTAGTGTCGCCCGTTTGGGTGCAAGGAAAATTGCCACTTGCGAAGTGCCTGTGCTGTTCGAAGCACCCATCGCCTCCAGCCTGATGGGACATTTTGTTAGCGCTGTGAGTGGTGGCAGTCTTTACCGAAAGTCATCGTTTCTATTGGATAGCATTGGCAAGCGGGTATTTGCACCGGATATTCAAATCCAGGAATTGCCCCACCTGAAAAAAGGCTTGGCAAGCGGAGCCTTTGACGATGAGGGAGTTGCCGCTCACGAGCGAAAAGTAGTGGAGAACGGCGTGGTGCAAGGTTATTTTCTCGGTAGTTATTGAGCGCGCAAGAATGGATTGCGTACTACCGGAAATGCTGGTGGCAAC
>Ga0157370_10001359_pt1 | contig 30306 bp, 24 predicted proteins | sample C35metaG_FD_113463 | JGI IMG/M metagenome (GOLD analysis project Ga0157370, IMG submission 113463) | Corn rhizosphere microbial communities from Kellogg Biological Station, Michigan, USA - C3-5 metaG | ecosystem: Host-associated > Plants > Roots > Rhizosphere > Soil | place: USA: Michigan...
AGCAAACAGGAGTAGTTGTTTGTTTGCTACTTCGGTTATACCTTGCTTTGGGATGGGTATTGGATAATCCGCCCTTTCTGCGCCGTTTGTTCGGTAAAAGTACCTGTTTACCTAAGTTACGGCGGAGAAAGGGCGGAGAAGCAACGAACCAGGACGAAGTCAGGCGGGACACACCTTGTCTCTTTAATTACAGGTGTGGCGTGAACAATAATTTGTCCCTTGGTTTTAAACTTCCAGCTTAATTTACCCGACTTTTTATTTAAAGCGTAAAAACTACTATCGGCACTTCCAAAATAAATCACTTCTCCACTAATTACAGGTGAAGAATGTATGGCGGCGCCGGTAGAAAACTTCCACGACAATTGCTGCTGGCTGTAAGATATTGAAACCCATAAAACTGAAAATAAAAATGTAAAAAGCACGATGTAGTTTCTTGCGTATGGAGAGCGTGTTTTTATATCGGTTTTTCTGTATAATTTGTTGATTTAGAATATAATATGATTTTTTCTATTTCAGCCGGCTGTTCATTTCTTTCATAATCATTGATGCCAGATTTTTCATGATCTGGACCTGGTCCTCGCTAAAGGTTCTTGTTTTTTTATCTGTAATGGAGAGGGTACCTATAATTAATCCAGAAGGCTCGATTAAGGGAACACTCGCATAAAATTTTAAACCATATTCTCCAGCAATAATGGAAGTGCTGAGTAAACATTTTTCCTTTTCGCCATAATTTAATATCATAGGTTCTGAATTTAAGATGGCTATGGTACAAAGGCTTTTTTCCCTGGGAATGGAGAGAATTCCATCTGCACCTACTGTGGCTTTAAAAAAGACCTCGTGCAGATCTACAAGAGAGATCAGGGCCATTGGAACTTCAAATATTTCAGCTGCGTGTTGAACAATACGATCAAAGAAAGGATCTGTTGAAGTGCTGATGAGTTTATAACGTTGCAGTGCGGCTATTCTTTGTATCTCATTGGCGCTGTGCAGGTCAATGTTGGTTTGATTGGTCATTGTTTTATTTTTAGCGATATGTTTCTTAAACAGGGGGCTAAAAGTAGAGAATTTGGAGTTGTATGTAGATAATTTGCTAGGGTTTCTTTTTTTTTATGAATATTTAGAGGTAAATAAGCGTCTGTACATTGGAGCTTAACAGAAAATATTGAACGCATTATATGATAAAGAACTTGAAACTCATCATTCAAACTTGCCTGCTCTCAGGAACGTTATTCACTGCAAATGCACAAAACAACTGGAAAATGGTAAAACAGGAGCTGGTATTTGCGCAGCCACCATTTAAACAATGTCATGCCTCGACAATTGTCGAAAATAAAAAAGGAGAACTTTTACTTTCTTTTTTTGGCGGTTCTGGAGAAGGGAAAAAAGATGTATGCATCTGGCTCATGCAACTTGATAAAAAGAAGGCAAAAGCCCGTGTGGTTGCAGATGGGGTAGTGAATGATACGCTTCGTTTTCCCTCATGGAACCCGGTGCTTTTCCAGTCTGTTCAGGGCAGGATGTTTTTATTTTATAAGGTAGGGCCTAATCCACGCGAATGGTGGGGAATGATTAAAACCTCAGATGACGGTGGTAAGACCTGGTCATCATCCCGGCGTCTTCCTGATGGGATTTTAGGTCCAATAAAGAATAAACCTGTGCAATTGGCTGATGGAACAATTCTCTCTCCCTCAAGTATAGAGGAGAAAAATGAACGCTGGAAGGTACATCTGGAAAAATCAACAGACATGGGGAAAACCTGGCAATTTATTCCAGTGGATACGCTTGGTTTCGATGTGATCCAACCTAGTATTTTATTCTACAAAGATCAGCGTTTACAGATTTTGTGCCGAAGTAAACAGGGAAATGTTATTCAGGCCTGGTCTTCAGATAACGGAAACAGCTGGGGCAAACTGTCTAAAACAGAGCTTTTAAATCCAAATTCAGGTACAGATGCGGTCACGCTCAAAAATGGCACACAGTTAATTGTCTATAATCCTGATGTGCCTGGAAAAGATTGGTTTAACGGAAGAGGAAAATTACGTGTAGCCGCTTCAAAAGATGGCTTATCCTGGAGGGATGTTGCTGTTTTAGAAAATGGCGATAAAGAGGAGTACAGTTACCCCGCTATTATACAAACCAAAGATGGCTTTGTTCATATAACCTATACCTATGACAGGAAAAATATTAAGCACGTAGTTTTAAAAGAGAAGGAGTGATTGCTTGCTGCAATCACTCCTCCAGCAGGAGCGGTATTATAACATGTTTATTTTAATAGCGGATTAAACCTTTTTGACTTTAAAATATCAAAAAGTAAAATCGGACATTATGAAAGCTAATATTTTAGGACGCTCCTTAATGATGCTACTCCTGGTAACAAAAACAGTTGGTTTTGCACAGGAAGGTAAGGTGCCAAAAACTCACCAACATCTTCAGAAGGTTAATTCGCGTTCCGAAATTCATGATAGTCAGGTTCAAAGAAATAGGAAAAGAAAAGGAATGGGGAGCATACAAGCCTATAACCTGCACCGGCAATATCGAAGCACCACCCTTAATGAAGAAAAATATCAGATGGTGAAACATCAGGTACGGTTTAACAAAGGAGTGCAAAAACATTCTAGTACACCTTAGAAAGTAAGTTTTTACCGAACTGAAGACAGCCGTTCAGCAACCTTATTTATTTGAAGTATTCGTCATCCTCCTCCTCTTCATCATCATCTATCAATTCATTATCACCAATTTCGAAGTAATCATCTTCATGATCTTCGTCAGGATCGTCACCTTCTAAATCTTCATCATCTAAATCATCTTCATCATCCAAATCTTCGTCTGGACCAGTAATGTTAAATTGTTGGTTCCATTTGTAGGCGTCCTTGTCGTAATTCGTTCCCTGAGTTTTCATAATTGCCGAGATAAAGGGTTTGTATCCTAAACAATTGAGTTTGTTAAAAAGTTTGAGGATGCAAATTTTGATGGAAGACGCTATAGCTATTGATCGATGATGCTTGGTTCAATTTCTTTTGCCAAAAGGTAAAATATAAGGGATTTGAATAGTCTTTTTTTTGCCATAAATTCAATTAAACTTAATTTTTCTGCTGGCTAAGGCCATCTTTGCGGTGGTTAGAAATCAACAGAAAAATTAAATGATAAACAGATTAGCTAAAATACTCTTCTCTACCCGCACAATGGGTGTTATGTTATTGCTTTATGCTTTTTCCATGGCCATGGCCACATTTGTAGAAAATGACTATGGAACTGCTGTCGCTAAAGCACTTATTTATAACTGTTGGTGGTTTGAATTGATTATGCTGATCCTGGTGCTGAACTTTATTGGGAACATCAAGAGGTACCAGCTTACCCAGCGGAAAAAATGGCCTTTACTGGTTTTCCACCTGGCATTTATTATCATTTTTATAGGAGGGTACATTACCCGGTACATCAGTTTTGAAGGATCGATGCATATCCGACAGGGTGAATCGAGTAACTCTGTGGTTTCTGATGCGACATTTTTTAAAGTGCAAATTGGCAAGGATGATCAGGCATTGGCTTATGACGATGTTCCTGCTATTTTGATTTCCAATCACGTACCTGCCTATTTAAAGCCATTTAAAAAAACATTTACCTCAGAATATGACTACCAGGGCCAGCGGGTAAAGATGAAAATCGTGGATTTTTATGCCAGAGCTCAGGATTCACTGGTTCGGGAGGCTTCTGGTAAACCAACGCTTCATCTGGTGGTACTTGAAAATGGTAAAAGGGCCAATAAATATATCCCTTCAGGGACGGTTCAGCTGCTGCAGAATATGTTGGTGAGCTATAACAAAGAAACTCCTGGTGCCATTAACCTGAACGATTCTAATGGAGAACTTCAAATCTCCTCACCGTATGAAGGTAACTATATGATCATGGCTACCCAAGAGCGAAAAACTGTAACTGCAGACAACGTTGCCCAACCTTTTCATCTCAGAAGTTTATATACCTATGGAGGTCTGGCCTTCGTCATTCCAGAAGGACCGGTAAACGGACATATCATGTATTATGAAGGTGATAAAAGGACCCATGAACATGATCTGGACCTGGTTAAGGTAGAGGTGCAGACACCAAGCGCGGTAGACACGGTTTCATTTTATGGTGGAAGAGGAATGACCAATTTCCAGCATCAAAGTGAAATAGGAGGGCTGAGGATCTCTTTGGCTTACGGTTCTAAGATTTACCAGACTCCATTTTCTCTTAAACTGGTACATTTTAAAATGGAAAAATATCCGGGAAGTAACAGCCCCGCTGCTTACTCATCAGATGTGATGGTACAAGACGCTGCAGGTGAAAGACCTTATAAAATATTTATGAACCATGTATTGGATCACTCTGGTTATAGGTTCTTCCAGTCGAGCTTTGACGAAGATGAGCAGGGGACGGTACTTTCGGTAAACCACGATGAATGGGGAACTAATGTAACCTATCTTGGTTATACCTTGCTTTTCCTGGGTATGTTTGTAACCTTATTCTGGAAAGGAACTCATTTCTCCAAACTGAATGAGCAGTTGAGGAGTCTTTCCAAATCGAAAGGGCTGTTGCTGTTGTTTTTCTTCCTGCCATTGGGTGGTGCTTTCAGTCAGGAAATTGATATGCATGGCACGGATGGAACCAAACACGATCACAGCCATGAGATGCATGATCATAGCCAAGACGTCAACGCTGTTGCGGGTGGTTTACCAGCTAAAAATGCAGATGCAAAACAGTTTGCCTCTTCTGTTAAAATAGACCAGCAACATGCAGACAGGTTTGGTTACCTTCTGGTACAAAATATAGACGGCCGTATTGAACCGGTGAATACGATGGCCCTGGAAATTCTGAGGAAATTATTCCATAAAGATCGTTTCTATTCCTTAAACGCAAATCAATTCTTTCTTTCAGCATCTACTACACCGGGTAACTGGATCAATGTTCCTTTAATAAAAGTACGTAGTAAAGGAGGCCCGGATTTGTTAAAAGCTGTCCATGCAGACGCCGAAGGATATGCTTCTATGGTCAATCTGATCAGGCTTAAACCAGACGGTACGCCCGAATTTATATTAATGGAAGATTACTTGAAGGCCTTTTCTAAAAAAGCGGCAGATCAGAACAGTTACGATAAAGATCTTATCGAACTTAACGATCAGTTGCAGGCTATGGGACAATTGGTTTCCGGTCAGTATTTACGTATTGCTCCGGTCATCGGCGATGCCAATCATACCTGGAAGGCTTTAACAGTCGGAGAGTCAGACAGTACTTCGACACTGGCTGCAGTTACCCGTTATTTTAAGGCAGTAAATCAAGGCGAAGTATCGGGTAACTGGGCTGCTGCTGATTTTGAACTGAACGGTTTAAAAGCAACGCAACAGAAATATGGTAAAGAGGTTGTACCTTCTGAAGCTAAAATAAAATGGGAGGTAAGCTACAATTCCTGGAATATATTCCTGAATTTAATGATCACTTATGCCCTCCTAGGTACATTAATTCTTGCACTTGCATTCCTGAAATTATTTAAGAATTCTAAAGTGTTGGACCGTGTAGTTACTGGTGTGCTGCTGCTTATAGCTGTTGCAGCTATTTTACAAGGGATAGGACTAGGGGTGCGCTGGTATATCTCCGGACACGAACCATGGAGTAATGGTTACGAAGCTGTATTGTTTATCAGTTGGATCGGTGTTTTAGCCGGTTTGTTCATGTACAGAAACAGCAATGCTTTTATTCCTGCGGCAGGTTGTCTGATTGCAGTTATTTTGATGGGTTTTGCGCATGGAGGTTCCCAGATGAACCCTCAAATCACCCCCTTGGTTCCGGTTCTAAAATCTTACTGGTTGATGATACATGTGGCTATTATTACTTCCAGCTATGGCTTTTTTGGGCTGAGTGCATTGATCGGTACAGTCGTTCTGGTGCTTTATGTTATTGACAATAAAAAGATTAGCGCAAAAGTAAAAAGCTCTGTAATGGAATTGACCATTGTGAATGAGCTGTCTCTAACCGTAGGAATATTCTTATTGACTGTAGGGACATTCTTAGGCGGTATATGGGCGAATGAAAGCTGGGGCCGATACTGGAGCTGGGACCCTAAAGAGACCTGGGCTTTTATTTCTGTAATCGTTTATGCTTTTATATTACATGTCCGCCTGATTCCTGGACTAAGAAGTAAATACCTGTTTAATTTATTGTCGTTAGTTGGTTTCTCGACCATTATCATGACTTATTTTGGCGTGAATTATTACCTCACCGGGCTGCATTCTTATGCTAAAGGTGATCCTGTACCTGTGCCTTCATGGGTATATATAACCGTCGCAATGGTTTTTGTACTTGCTGTGGTTTCTTATAAGCGTTATCAGAGGAAGTTATAGGTTTATATCAAATTAGATTGGAATAGAGAGTAAGGGGATATTTAATCCTGAAGCCATAATCCTGGTTTTGCTGCGGTGTACAATAGAAGACCAGAAACCATATTTTTTAGGTACCATGATCAGCAAATCTGCATTAAACTCTATGATCTCTTTTTCAATTTCTTTGATCACTTCATTCGATCTTACATTTTTATAGTAATAGGTGATCCCTTCCAGACCTTCATTGATGGCATGAACAGCAGTAGAAATATGGGTCTCCGTTTTGAGTTCTTCTACTTTATCATTTACATTGAAAATTTCCATTTCCGACTCGCTTAGACTGGTCGCTACTTCTTTTACACGCGCCAGAACTTGTTCGGAAACACCATGGAATACATCACAGGCAAAGAGAATTTTTCTTGTGCCTTCAAATTTGGCATGCAATGGCACGGCAAGCACCGGAAAATTCAGCTTTTTAATAGCTGAAGTAGTGGTGTTACCCCATAGGTCTTGTTCCAGGGTTTTGGCGGTCATACCGAGCACAACCAGTTCAGCATTATATTTTGTGATCAGGCTGCTTAGTCCTTCTTCTAAAAAAGGAAAGGAAGATTCATGGCTAACCTCTATCTCATAGGTGTAAAAAATAGAAAGTGCCCGTTCTATCAGTCGGATTTCATTCTCGATCATGAGCCGCTGGATACTTGCACCAGGTAACAAGGTGTTGGCGGCGTGGAATGGAATCGTAAAAGAGTTGAATAATACCAGTCTGGCATTATTTTGTTTGGCGACGGCAGCGGCATATTCTACGGCGTTCTCGGCTACTTCAGAAAAGTCTGTTGCTACAATGATGGTTTTCATGGACTGCGCCTGTTGGTGATTCGTAAATTTAAAGAAATGCGATTTAAGAATAGCTTGCAATCATGAGCCGTTGTTGTTTTTTTTACAATAAAACAACAACGGTCTTTGGGCTGAAATTTAGTTCAACGCAGCTTTAAAATGCTCTGCCACGATGGTAAATACTTCATTCCATACTTCCGGATTTGGATAGGCAAAACCAATTCTGATGCCCTCAACAGTATCCGTAGGTTTTAGAAAAGGATTGTTTTCCTGTTTAAATACACCAAGCTTCGCTAAAGCAGGTATACTGCTCATCATAGATTGCGGTTGATTTAAAGCAATCCAAATGACCAATCCGGTGGCAGGCAGATGAATAGTGCTGAACTTTGAAAGGTGCTGATTAAAAAGTATTTGTATGTTCTTTGCTTGCTCTTTATAGTAGCTAAGGGAATCTTGCAGACGTTGCGCATATTCCCCATAACGTGGAACTTTAGCTGCATAAATGATCCAGTCCAGGTCATCGCGATCTGGTCTGTCTTCGTTGTTCAAAGAGAAGTAATTGTTGAAATCGAGTTCTTGAGTTTCTGGAGTATCTTCTCCGAGCATTAAATAAGTCATAGCATTAGGTTTTAACACCATAGGTAAATCAAAACCTATACCTATTATAAAGCCGGTGCCATAAGCACCGGCTTTGATGACGGTTTGAATTATTTAACTCTCCAGTAAACTTGCTGCCTGGCTGTCTAAGAACCAGGTCAGGCTTCCGTCAATGGGTTGAATCAATTGGGAAGGGTATAAGAATGGATTCCTGTCCTTCGGCTGAATCACATGTTTCGCAGCGTTGGCTTTGTTCTCACCGAAAACAAGGAAAGCTACATTTTTAGCCTTATTGATCAGTGGCGCCGTAAAACTGATTCTGAATGTAGAAAGTTTTTCAACATACACAGAATCAACAGATACACTTGTGTTTTTCAGAATTTCTGTCTCTGGAAAAAGAGAAGCCGTATGGGCATCATCACCCATGCCTAGCAGGATCAGATCAAATGAAAGTGCTGCACCATCAAAATGTTTCGTAATGGCCTCTTTATAAGCAAGTGCGGCTTTATCAGGTGCGAGTTCCGTATTCACGTAGAAAATATGATCTGCCGGAATATTTAATGGCTCCAGGATACTTTTCTTAGCCATTAAGCCATTGTAATTTTCGTTATCTGGTAAAACATTACGTTCGTCGCCAAAAAAGAAATATACTTTAGTCCAGTCGATTTCCGATTTGTATATCGTAGCGAGCTGGTGATAAAGTTCCTTTGGAGAGTTGCCGCCGGTCAATACAAAATCAAAACGGCCTTTTTCTGCAATAGAAGTATTGGCAATGTTGATGATATATCTGGCGAGATCTGCAAATAACTCTTCCTGTGTTTTATAAATCTGTACGCTCATTAGTCTTTATTTAAAGGTAGGGTAAACCAATGGAAACCATCTCTTGCAATTAAGGCTTCGGCATCTTCAGGTCCCCAAGAATCTGCTGTATAATTCGGGAAGCTTAGAGATTTTTTACTTTCCCATGCATTAACCACCGGCATTAATAATTCCCATGCACTTTCTACCTGATCTGCACGCATAAACTGAGTTTGATCACCAGTCATTACATCTAATAGCAGCGTTTCGTAAGCCTCTGGAGTCTCACTGTTGTAGGTGCCTTTGTAGTCAAATACCATATCTACAGGATTTAATACCATGTCTAAGCCTGGTCTTTTGGCTTGAACCTGCAAACGGATGCTCATTTCAGGCTGAATGCTGATGATCAGTCTGTTTTGTTGCCAGTGTTCCGTTACCGCAGAAGGGAAGATGTGATGCGGCACATCTTTAAACTGGATGGTAATTAACGATGACGTCTGAAATAAACGTTTTCCTGTCCTTACATAGAAAGGAATACCTTGCCAGCGCCAGTTGTCTACAAAGAATTTAATGGCAGCAAAAGTTTCTGTGTTAGAATCCGGAGCTACACCATTTTCATGTCTGTATCCGGGAACTTCTTTGCCTTCCACCCAGCCCTTGGCGTATTGACCACGGACAGTACTGAAGCGGATATCATCCGGTCCAAACGGACGCATTGCTTTTAATACATCTACTTTTTTATTGCGGATTTCATCTGCATCAAAGTTAACAGGTGTTTCCATTCCAATTAAACACAATAGTTGAAGTAAGTGGTTTTGGATCATGTCTCTTAATGCACCAGCTCCTTCATAATATCCACCACGGTCTCCAACTCCAAGCTGCTCGGTTACAGAGATCTGAACGTGATCAATATAGGTTCGGTTCCATAGTGGCTCCAGGAATGAATTGGCAAAACGGAAAGCCATGATGTTCTGAACTGTTTCTTTTCCTAAGTAGTGATCTATACGATAGATTTGTTTCTCTGTAAAGATGCCAGTTAAAATCGCATTCAGCTCTTTAGCCGTATCCAGATCTCTTCCGAAAGGTTTCTCAATAACGATTCTGCAAGTATCTTCATTGCCAGCCAGCTCATATTTAGAAAGACACTGCGCAATGAGTGGGAATAAGTTAGGGGCAACAGCCAGGTAGTAAAGAACCTGTGTTTCCGGACCGAATTCCTTTTGGTGTTTTTCAATGGCAGTTTTAAGGTGGCCAAAAGTGTCAGGAGCTTCCACATCTACTGCCGTATAGGAAACATGATCTGCAAATTTACTCCATTTGTCTGCCTTTACTTTTCCTGAACGGGAAAAACTATTGATGCCTTCCATCAGAGTGTCCCTGAACTTATCATCAGTAAGTGGTCTGCGTGCAGTCCCTATAATAGCATATTTTTCGGGCATATAACCGTCTAAATACAGATTGTAAAGTGCAGGCGCTAGTTTGCGCATATTTAAGTCACCAGTTCCACCAAAAATTACAACTATGGTCGGTTTTAGGCTAATGCTTGTTTTCATCTTCGTTGTTTTTGCTAATTAGTTGAATTCCAGTCTGCATGAAAGATACCCTCTTCATCAATACGTTCAAAGGTATGTGCGCCAAAAAAGTCTCTTTGCGCCTGAGTAAGGTTCAGCGGAGAATTGGCAGTTCTTAAAGAATCGTAATAAGTTAAGGCTGAAGCATAACAAGGAATGGCAATACCATGAGCAATTGCCGTAATAACTACATGTCTTGTTCCCGGTATGATATCCTTTAATTTTTGCTGAATACTTTCGTCAGAGAACAGGTGCGGAAGTTCAGGGTTCTTTTTGTAAGCCTGATAGATATCTTCCAGCAATTCTGCCCGGATAATACAGCCACCACGCCAGATTTGTGAAATTTCTTTCAGGTTCAGTTCATATTTATACTCTGCAGAGGCTGCTTCCAACAGGTGCAGTCCTTGCGCGTAAGAAGTGATCATCGCAAAGTACAACGCCTGCTCTAATTGTACTTCAAACGCTTCCTTGTGATCAATAGCTTCTCCCTGATGCGGAAGAGCTTTAGAAAGGGCTATACGAAGGCTTTTGAATTTAGAAAGATCTCTTGTGCTTACCGCCTCGTTAATGGTAGGTATAGGCAGTTGCAAGTCCATAGATACTTGCGAAGTCCATTTGCCGGTCCCTTTAGATTTTGCTTCATCTTTGATCATATCCAGTAAAAGATTACCGGTTTTAGGATCTTTTACTTTAAAAATGTCTTTTGTAACTTCCAATAGGAAGGACTTTAAACGACCATTGTTCCATTTATCAAAAGTAGCATAGATCTGTTCATTGCTGTAACCCAGGCTATGTTTTAACAAGGCATAAGTTTCTGCAAGTACCTGCATCATGGCATACTCAATACCATTATGGACCATTTTTACAAAGTGGCCTGAAGCGCCAGGACCAATATAAGTTACACACGGATCGCCGTTTACTTTAGCTGAAACCGCCTCTAATATAGGTTTTACGGCATTATAAGCTTGTTTATCTCCACCCGGCATCATGCTTGGTCCAAAACGTGCGCCTTCTTCTCCACCTGAGATTCCCATTCCAAAGAAGTGAATGCCCTGCTTAGATAATTCATCTGCTCTTCTGCTGGTATCTGTAAAGTGAGAGTTTCCACTGTCAATGATCATATCACCTTTGCTCAGCAAAGGAACGAGCTCCTGGATTACACTGTCAACAATCGGACCTGCAGGAACCAATAACATCACTCTTCTTGGCAATTCCAGGCTTTGTATAAAATCTTCTAATGATGCAAAGCCTTTGAGATCATGTGCTTTACCATCCTCTTCAAGTTTCTTCAGCATCTTGGGATCCTTATCATATCCGGTTACCTGAAAACCATTGTCGGCCATGTTAAGTAATAGGTTGCGACCCATTGTGCCCAGGCCTATCATTCCTAAAGTGAATTGTTTCATTGTTCTGTTGTTTATATTTTAGTAGGGTGCTTATTTATTTGGATTAACGGTAACGATCTGATATTTTTCTGCAGCTTTCCAAAGCTTAGCGCCGCCTTTTATACCTTCCCTGTTGGAAGCAATAACGACATTATCATCCAGCTTCAAATCGATAAATTTTGCATTTCCACCGCCAAGATAAAGTTTGTCGTAATTGAAAACGGTCTTATAAATGTCAATTACACGTTGAACACGCTCTTTCCACTCTTTATCTCCGTGCTTTTTAAGCGCTTTATCTCCAACATAATCATCATAATCTTTGTCTTTATGAATAGGAAGGTGAGAAAGTTCGAGATGTGGAAGTAGTTCACCGTCAAATAACAAGGCCGTTCCCAAGCCGGTTCCAAAGGTGAGTACAATTTCAAAGCCTTTACCATCTACAAGACCAAGGCCCTGTTGATCTGCATCATTGATCAGGCGAACAGGCTTGTCTAAAAGATTGCTGACCATCTGCGCAAATTCTATCTTATCCCACTTGCCTTTTTCCAGGTTAGGCGCTGTATATACAACACCAGATTTCGTATAACCAGGAAAACCTACGGAGACTTTACCAAAGGCGCCCATAGTAGCAGCCAATTGTTTGATCACTGTTAAAACGGCTTCGGGAGTAGATTCTGTAGGTGTAGGTAACTTTGTGTACTCTGAAAGTGCCTCACCCTGAGGGCTTAAGAGACATGATTTGATGTTTGAACCGCCAATATCTATAGATAGAATGTTCTGGATCTCTTTGTCCTCGTTTTTTGACATATGAGTTTAATTTTCGATGTAGATTGTTCTGTTATTCAAAATAACAAATTTAGAACCATTTAATCTTATGAATAGTTAATATATTGCAATATTTATTCATTTTAAAAGCTGTTTTATGGATCTGAATTTAGACCAGGGTTATCATCCGGATGTTTTAGGACAGGGTTTTGAAGCGTTAACTTTTCCTCAGCCAGATGATTATGAAGGAAAGGTAGTGGGAACAGTCATCCGGAAATGTTGCCCGCAAAAGAGTTCATTAGCCGTTCTCTATATACATGGCTTCAATGATTATTTCTTTCAGACAGAAATGGCCGGGCAATATATTCTGAATGGTTATAACTTTTATGCTGTGGATCTCAGAAAATATGGACGATCATTTCTTCCGCATCAAAAGATGAATAATGTGCGGGATCTTGCCGAGTATGATGCAGATATAAATTTTGCACTATCTCTTCTTAAGAAAGAGGGAAATACCTTTGTGCTTTTAAGTGGACATTCAACGGGTGGACTGATTGCTTCTCTTTATGCGGATAAAAACATAAACAGTGAATTGTTTCATGCTGTATTTCTGAATAGCCCGTTTTGGGATATGAATTTGGGGTTTTTGGAGAAGAGCTTAGGGATTCCATTGGTATCATGGTGGGGAAAAAGGCATCCGGATGTTCAAATAGATGGTGGTTTTTCTCCGTTGTACGGCCTGAGTTTGCATAAAGATTTTCATGGAGAATGGGAGTACGATTTGGCTTGGAAACCTAATATAGCGCCGCGTGTCAATTGTGGATGGGTAAGAGCTATTCATCTTGGACATAAGCACGTGAAGATCGGTTTGAGCATTGCAAGGCCGGTTTTGGTGATTCACTCTTTAAGATCTATCAGCGAGAAGAAGTGGAGCGAGAGGATGTTTAGCGGAGATGCTGTGCTAAACGTTAAAGATATGGACAGGCTGGCTGCCCGTGTTCAAGGAGATTGCCAGGTTACTGTGATTGAGGGAGCGCTGCATGATGTAGTGCTATCCCGGAAACCTGTAAGAGAAAAAATTTATACTATTTTGTTTTCCTGGTTAAGTTCTCTGATAACACGCATTTAGCATTAGTTAAATTTTTTTTATCCAATAGTGATAGAAATCACTTTTTTTATTATGTAGAAATGGTTAATTTGTAACAAAGTGCTTAACGATTACCTTGTGTAACCTAACTCTCTACTGCATGAAGAACATCTATCCCTTCAACAAAAAATCTCCAAAAATCTTTTTTACTTTGCTTTCTTTTCTGGCTTTTCCAACTTTGCTTTGGGGCCAGAATGATCCTGCGGATAGTACAAAAAGGACCATTAGTATTAACCTTCCGGTTACAAAGATTACCTTTTCAGGTATGCTTCAAACGCAGTACATTTATTCTTTTACAAAAGACAATGATATTAACGGCGTAAACCATGCACCCGGCGAGCAATTTTCCGGAAATTCCTTTTTGGTAAAACGTGCCAGGATGCAGCTGAACGCAGCTGTGAACGACAGGATCAACGCTGTCATCCTGGTTAACTTTGGAGATTTCAGTGGAAACCCCCAAAACAAAGTCCTGGAAAATGCATTTATCAAATATAGTTTAAATGATTATGTTAATTTTCAGGTTGGTCAGTTTCGCCCACAGTTTGGACAGGAAGACAATTATCCTGTAGATTTTGTAAGGTCTATTGACTATTCCAACCAATACTATCTTTTTGGAGCCAACAGCTGGCAAAGTTTCCAGTTAGGAGCATCTTTTTCCGGAGCGGTTAAAAATGGTCCTGTACCTTTCACTTATTCTATAGGTGTTTTTAACGGCAACAACAGGAACCAGGTAGATAATGACAATGGTAAAATTGTTCCGGCAAGAGTAGTGATGGAGCTTGATAAGAGTTTGCAGCTCGGCCTGAACGGTGGTTATGGGAGCAACACCCGTAAAGAAATCTGGGCATATGGGTTTGATGTAGACTATAAAAGGCCCTTGAATGAAGATTGGAGTTTTGAATTGGTTTCAGAATATAAACAAGGAATTAACAGCCAGATGTTCTTTGCAGCAACCAATCCAGGCGCCATTGGCGATTATCAGATGAGGGGTGTTTATGTATTACCCAATTTGGTGCGTAAAATCCGGAATACGCGTCTAAAATCTATTGAATTTGCCTTCAGGTATGAATATCTGGACTCGGATTTTAAAAGAGAAGGGAATGCCCGGAACAGTTATGTCCCTATGGTAAGTGCGTCTTTCGCACAATCTTATGCCATTAGGGTGCAGGCAGGTTATCTTATAGACCGTTATCAGAATAATATACCAGGAACTGCTCAATATAATGGAAACAGATTGATTTGCCAGGTTCAGGCTCGTTTTTAATCGCTTATTTAAACTACCTTTTATGAAAGAAATTAATTACAAAATGATGTTGGTGACCCTGTTTTTTGGGTTAATTATTTGGTTTATTCCAGTTCCGGAAGGTGTTAAACCCGAAGCCTGGCACTTACTCGCTATTTTCCTTGCCACCATCCTGGGAATTATCCTAAAAGCAGCTTCGATGGGAACAATGTCTATGATTGCAATCGCTTTGGTTGCTGTAACAGGTGTTTTAGCACCAGGCAATCCTGGGAAGTCTATTTCGATGGCGCTGAGTAGTTTTGGTGATAAGGTGATCTGGCTGATCGGAATTTCCTTCTTTATTGCAAGAGGTTTTATTAAAACCGGTTTAGGCAGCCGTATCGCTTATCTCTTTATAAGGGTATTTGGGCGGAGTTCTTTAGGTCTTGGTTATGGCTTAGGGCTGGCAGATTTGGTACTTGCCCCGGCTATTCCAAGTAATACAGCGAGGGGTGGAGGTATTATTTATCCAATTATGAAGTCTATGGCCATTAACTTCGGTTCTATGCCAGATAAACCGGAAACGCACCGGAAACTAGGCTCTTATCTAACTTTGAATTGTTATAACATTAACCTGATCACCTCATCTATGTTCCTTACAGGAACAGCAAGTAACCCGATGTGTCAGAAGTTTGCAAAAGATCTCGGAATAGACATCACCTGGATGTCCTGGATGTGGGCAGCGATTATTCCAGGAATTATATCTTTAATTGCCATACCTTATATCTTGTACAAGATCTATCCACCGGAATTGAAAAAAACCAGTGGTGCAACCCAGATGGCTTCTGAAAAATTAAAAGAAATGGGGCCTGTAAGCCGCAATGAATGGTTAATGCTAACGGCTTTTATCCTGTTGCTGATCTTATGGATTACCGGGGATATTTTTAAGATTGATGCCACAACAACCGCGTTTCTTGGTCTGGTATTCCTGCTCCTGTCGCAAGTGTTAACCTGGGATGATGTAAAAAGTGAAAAAGGCGCCTGGGACACTATTGTTTGGTTTTCTGCATTAGTGATGATGGGGAGTGCACTGAACACTTTGGGTTTGATTCCGTGGTTTAGCGGTTTGGTTAAGACACAGATTGGCGGGATGAGCTGGACAATGGCTTTTCCAATTATCATTCTTGTCTATTTCTATAGCCATTATATGTTTGCCAGTGCGACTGCGCATGTGGCGTCTATGTATGCGGCATTGCTGGGTGTGGGGATTTCTGTGGGTATTCCACCTATGCTTTTGGCACTTTCCCTTGGTTTTTGTGGCGGTATATATGGTACACTAACTCACTACGGACATGGCCCTGCACCAGTTTATTTTGGTAGTGGTTTCGTTGATGTAAAGAGTTGGTGGTCAAAGGGATTTGTTTTAAGTATTGTATTCCTGGTAATCTGGATGGGTATAGGTGGCCTATGGTGGAAAGCAATTGGTATTTACTAAACTGAAACGTATGAATAAAGAAACACTATCTACACTGTCCAGGAAATACCTGATGGCACTAACCGGTTTGTTCTTATGCTTTTTCCTGGTTATTCATTTGGCAGGTAATTTCCAGCTTTTCTTACCTGAGGCGCAAGCCAGGGAGAGTTTTAACGGATATTCAAAGCTGCTATCGGGAAATATTTTTATTAAAGCGGTATCTTATATCTTATATGCCTCAATTATTATTCACTCCATTGATGCTTTGCTGATTACCCTGTTTAACCGTAAAAAGGCTGGGAAATATGAGTATGATAAGAGAGGTACGGTGAGTAAATGGTATTCGAGAAATATGGGGGTATTGGGTACGGTGATCCTGATTTTCCTGATTTTCCATTTCAAAGATTTTTGGTACCAATATAAGTTTGGCACCTTACCGGTTGATTCCGCCGGTAATAAGGATCTTTATGAGATTGTAATCCGGGCATATGGCGACCTCTGGTATGTTCTTTTTTATGTATTGGCCATGTTTGCCCTGGGTTATCATTTGTTGCACGGGTTTTACAGCGCAGCGCGCACTATAGGTATTTATCATCCCCGTTACGTTGCCTTTATCAGAGTTTTTGGTACCTGGTATAGCTATATCATTACCTTCGGCTTTGCAGCTATACCTCTATACATTTATTTTACTCATTACTAGCTATGGAATTAAATGCGAAAATCCCGCCAGGTCCTTTAAAGGATAAATGGAATTATTATAAAGACCATGCAAAGCTGGTTAATCCAGCTAATCGTAAAAAACTGGAAGTCATAGTGGTAGGAACAGGTCTTGCAGGTAGTTCTGCAGCGGCCTCATTGGCAGAAATGGGCTATAAAGTGAAATCATTTTGCTTCCAGGATTCCGCTCGACGTGCGCATTCAGTGGCAGCACAGGGAGGCGTAAATGCGGCGAAAAATTATAAGAATGATGGGGATAGTGTTTACCGGATGTTTTATGATACCATCAAGGGCGGAGATTTCCGGTCAAGAGAAGCAAATGTGTATCGTCTTGCGGAATGTTCTCTTCATTTAATTGATCAGGCTGTTGCTCAAGGTGTACCTTTTGGACGGGAATATGGGGGCTATCTGAACAACCGTTCTTTTGGCGGAGTACAGGTGAGCAGGACATTTTACTCTCGTGGACAAACCGGGCAGCAATTATTGCTGGGCGCCTATCAGGCACTCACCAGGCAGGTAAGTGCAAAAGCAATTAGTTTGTATACCCGACATGAGATGTTGGATCTGGTGGTGGTAGATGGAAAGGCAAGGGGGATTATTGTCCGTAATCTGGATACCGGAAAGATCGAAAGACATAGCGCTCATGCAGTCATACTGGCTACAGGTGGTTTCGGCAAGATCTATTACCTGTCTACCTTAGCTATGGGTTGTAACGCATCGGCCATTTGGAGGGCACATAAAAAAGGAGCATTGATGGCCTGTCCGAGCTGGACGCAGATTCATCCAACGTCCCTTCCGCAATCCGGAGAGTATCAAAGTAAACTGACTTTAATGTCTGAGTCTTTGAGAAATGACGGCCGAATTTGGGTGCCTTTAAAAAGGGATGATGTGCGCAAGCCAAATGATATTCCCGAAACTGAAAGAGACTATTATCTGGAGCGCAGATACCCTGCCTTTGGTAATCTGGCACCACGTGATATTTCATCAAGAGCTGCCAAGGAAAGGATTGATGCAGGATATGGAATTGGTGCACAGAAGAATGCCGTTTACCTGGATTTTTCCAAAGCCCTCAAGGAACAGGGAGAGGCAAAGATCAAAGAGAAGTATGGCAATCTGTTTAGCATGTACCGGAAAATTACAGATATTGATGCCTATAAAGAACCCATGATGATTTCTCCGGCAGCGCATTTTTCTATGGGCGGACTTTGGGTAGATTACGAGTTGATGACAACCATTCCCGGCTTGTTTGCCTTGGGTGAAGCCAATTTCGCAGACCATGGAGCGAACAGGCTTGGAGCAAATTCCTTGCTCCAGGCTTGTGTAGATGGATATTTTGTAGCGCCATATACAGTTTCGAATTACCTGGCAGATGAAATTAAAACCGGACCAGTGCCTGCAGACAGTATGGAATTTATAGAAGCAGAACAGAAAGCGAAAGAATTGCTGGCCAGGCTTGTTGCCATCAAGGGGGATAAAACCGCAGATTATTATCATAAGAAATTGGGTAAACTTCTTTATGATCATTGTGGACTATCCCGGAACCGGGAAGGGCTCAGCTTTGCCATAGCGGAAATCAAAAAACTTAGAGCAGATTTTTATTTACATCTGGCCGTACCAGGTACACCTGAAGAAATGAACGCTGAACTTGAAAAAGCTGGTCGGGTGGCTGACTATCTGGAAGTTGCTGAACTGATGTGTTACGATGCATTAACCAGAGAAGAATCTTGTGGCGCACATTTCAGGGAAGAATACCAGACACCAGAAGGTGAAGCGCTTCGTAATGATGAGAAGTTCTGCTTTGTATCTGCCTGGGATTGGAGAGGACTTGATCAGGAGCCTGCGCTCGTACCAGAGCCCCTGACCTTTGAAAATGTAGCCTTGACAGTTCGGAGTTATAAATAAAACCATAGCCTTATGAAGATTTTTTTAAAAATATGGCGTCAAAAGGATGCTAAAAGTAACGGTAAGCTGGTGGATTACAAGATGGATAATGTGATCCCGCATATGTCCTTTCTGGAGATGATGGACACGCTGAATGAGAAACTTGTTCTCAGTGGTGAGCACCCGGTTGAATTTGATCACGATTGCAGGGAAGGTATTTGCGGACAATGTGGGGTAATGATTAATGGCAGAGCGCACGGACCGTTAAAAAACACCACGACTTGCCAGCTTCATATGAGATCGTTTAAAGATGGAGATACCATTTATATAGAACCTTTCCGGGCTGAAGGATTCCCAATAAAAAGAGATCTTAAGGTAGACCGCTCTGCCTTTGACCGGATTATCGGGGCAGGAGGTTTTGTTTCTGTCAATACAGGGCAGGCACCTGAAGCCAATAGCATCCCGATCACCCATGAAATTGCCGAATCTGCATTTGATTCTGCAGCTTGTATCGGTTGTGGTGCCTGTGTGGCTACCTGTAAGAACTCGAGTGCGGCTTTATTTACTTCTGCTAAAATTTCGCATTTAGCTAAACTGCCTCAGGGACAACAGGAAGCACGTAAGCGGGCATTGACAATGGTGGCCCAGATGGATGCCGAAGATTTTGGGCATTGTTCCAATACAGAAGCTTGTGAAGTAGAGTGCCCACAAGGAATTTCTGTCCTGAATATAGCCCGTATGAATTGGGAGTTTTTAAAAGGAAATGTACTTAAGTAATATTCAAAAGAGGGTGTTTGAAAAATTCACAACGACGACTACAATTTTAGGCACCCTCTTTCATTTTAAAAGAAGAATCATTTTTAACAAGACGATTCAGTTTCCAATTCCTTTTTTAATAAAACCTTAACTTCTTCCCAACTGTGTACTCTTTGATGACGGTCTGTTGTTGCATTATGAGCAGCGTGAAATAAGATGGCTTTTCCTTTGCAGAAATCCAGGTTTTTGAAATGGTCGTCAATCATATAATCCGTATCAATAATGCTCTTGTCTCCGCAAAGCACGATGTTTTTCCAAGAAATAAATGGAAAATGTTCTTGTAACCACTGGTGTTTTTCAAAAAGAGATTGCGGGAATTCCATTGCTGCTGATACAATATAGACCTCAAAGTCATTCATTAATTCTTTTACAGTTTCTATTGCGCCTGGCATGACCGGTAGCGTGCGGAAAAAACCTGGAGAATTTACAAATTTCCATACGGCTTGTTTGTCTGGAAAGGCTTCTGATTCCGGTTTTCCGATCAGATCTTCCCGGTTGATGTGTACCCCATAATCTTTATGATACCAGGTAATGAAATGAGATTCTGTATCGGCTATTACGCCATCCATATCGATGGCTAGGCTTGGTTTTTTTATTTTCATATTGCAAATATATGCAATATATTTATTTGATATTGCAAAATATTGCAAATAATAAATCTTTATATTTGCAGAATGATTAAGGCAGAAAGACAAAATTTAATCCTTGAATATGTAGCGAAGGATAAAAAAGTATTGTTAGATCAGCTCAGTGAAATTCTGAATGTATCTGAGGATACCGTAAGGCGGGATATTAAAGAATTGTCAGATCAAGGGCTTTTACGGGCGGTCAGAGGAGGTGCAATGCATCGTTCTCCCATTCCTATGCATTACCGCGACAGACAAAATGTTGATGTCGAACATAAAAAGATCATCGCTGCCAAGGCTCTGGAATTTATTAAGCCTAACATGGTTTTGCTTGTCGATTCTGGCACATCTACACTTGCAGCTGTTGCAAATTTGCCAAAAGACATGCAACTCACTGTAGTCACCAACAGTTTTCCTGTAGCCTCAGTTCTGGAGGATCATCCAAAAATTGAAGTATTGTTTATTGGAGGAAGGTTAAATAAGACCAGTTTTTCTACTACCGGATATGAAACCATCCAAACTTTGAGAAGTATCAGAGCTGATATTTGTTTTTTAGGCGTATGCAGTATTGATTTGAATTATGGAGTTACAGGGGTAGATTATGAAGACAGCCAAATTAAAAAAGCAATGGTAGAAACTTCGAAATATATTGTCGCGTTATCTACTTCCGATAAACTCAATACTTCAGAGTCCTTTTACATCTGTGCTGCCAATCTGATTAACGTCATTGTTACGGAAGCTGACCCTAAACTGGTAAATTTAAGCGATTATTCCAATGCAGGCATAGAAATAAGATAGTCTGTCCGAAAACTTTTTTGCCGTTTCATTGTTTTTCTTTTAGCTGAACCTGAAGGCCGCTTTGGTTTGCAGGCGGTTAATCATCTATATCTGAAAAAAAATGGAGAAGCGGATATTAATTGTAGAGAACGATCTGGAAATGGAGGACATCTTTAAAGAGATTTTCTCAGATAATGGTGAAGAGGTGGTGTTCTTCTATGAGGAAACTGATGACATTTTAGAATTGGTAGAGAAGCATCGCCCAACCATTGTTATCCTGGATTACAATTTGAATGGACTTAATGGCGGAGAGCTTTGTAAACTCATTAAGGGTAGTGGAAAACATAAACATATCCCAGTATTATTGCTATCTGCATTTCCTAAGTTTATTTACAGCAATGAAAATGTAGGTAATAATGCTTTTTTAGAAAAACCATTCGACGTTGATGAATTGAAAACCGTTGTAGAACATATAATTAATGGATCACCAAAATGATGATTTATTTAAAGCTTTTCTTCAGAAAACGCATGTTGGTTTAGTCCTTAAAAAGGAAGAGTTATCATTTAGTATTTATGAGGCTGGTGATAACTATCTCAAAATAACTGGATTAAATAGAGAAGCTCTTATTGGAAAGGATATATTTGATGTCGAAAAAGACCTGTTTCCTTCCAATATTCTGGAGGTACTGGAAAGGGTGCTGATGTATAAATCTGAAGCAGAGATCAGTCCTTTTCTACTTACACCTACCGATCGTTCCAAAAGTATATATATATCCATTCACATTTTTCCTGTAGTTGATCATCAAGGGGGCGTAGAATACCTGTTGTATACCGTGAGGGATATTGATCAGGAAATCAGGTTTGCAAATGAACGGGCTAACCGTAATTATTTTATGGAGTTGATTGAACAGGCGCCTGTAGGTATGGGAATCCTAAAGGGGAAGGAACTGATTATTGAGTCTGCAAATACCCGGATGCTCGAATTGTGGGGAAAGAATAAATCCGTATTAAATATGCCTATGGCTGTTGCCTTGCCAGAATTAGAAGGACAGCCTTTTTTAAGATTATTGCAGGATGTCTACACCTGGGGGGAGGCTATGGTAGGAAATGAAGCCAAAGCTTTTATTTTACGTAACGGGAAGCTGGAAACAGCTTATTTTAATTATGCCTACCAGCCTATTAAAGATAAAAAAGGACACACTACAGGCATCATGATGATTGCTACCGAGGTTACCCCTTTGGTATTGGTTAAACAGAAACTGGAAGAGAGCGTATCGAGCTTCAGAAGTGTTGTGATGAATGCACATTATTCATTGTTGGTGTTGAAGGGGAAAGACTGGATAGCCGAAATAGCGAACCAGCGGTTATTGGATTTATGGAACAAAAAGAAGGAGGAGGTAATTGGCTTACCCCTGTTGCAGATCCTCCCGGAATTGGTTGGGCAGCCTTTCCTTGAATATCTGAAAACTGTGTATGAAACAGGAGAGCCGTATGGGCAGGAAGAAGAGGTATTCTATTATAATACAGCCAATGGGATTGGGAAGAAATATGTGAGTTTCTTTTATGACCCGATGATTGATGCTGAGGGACGTGTTTATGGGGTGATTGTTGGTGCTGAAGATATTACAGCGAGGGTGGAAAGCAGACATAAAGTTGAACGTGCTGAGGAGATGCTTAGAATTGCAATTGAGTCTGCGAACCTGGGAACATGGCATTATGACCCACTGAGTAAACGCTTAACGGTTTCTCCAAGATTAAAGGAACTCTTTGGTTACAAGTCTAATGAAGAAATGACCTATGATACGGTTATTACACAGGTGACTGAGGAGTATAGAGAAGTGGTGCAAAAAGCCATTCAATCTTCCGTCATTAAAGGTGAGCATTTCGATCTGGAGTTTTCGATTAAAGGCCACTATGATCAGCAATTACGCTGGATGAGGGCAACAGGAAGAATTTACAGAGATAAAGAAGGACTTCCCGTTCGGTTTTCAGGAATTCTGCTGGACATTACAGAACATAAACAGGATGAAATCCGGAAGAATGATTTTATTGCTATGGTGAGCCATGAATTGAAAACCCCGCTTACTTCGTTAAAAGCTTATGTTCAATTATTAAGTTCCAAGGCAAAGGCAAGTGGAGATATTCAGGCTACGAATTCGCTAAGCAAAGCTGACGGACAGGTCAATAAGATGAACAACATGATCAAGAGCTTTTTAGACTTGTCACGTCTGGAGGCTGGTAAAATCAACCTGGAAAAGCAGCAATTTTGCTTAAATGAACTGATTGCCGAAGTCATAGAAGAAATTACACTTACAGACCGGACGCATAACATTTCGACTGGAAACAGCCAGGAAATTATGGTTTTTGCAGACCGGGAAAAGATTGGACAGGTCATTAATAATTTAATTGGTAACGCTATCAAATATTCTCCTCAGGGCAAAATTGTAGAAGTGGTTTGCAAGGAAGTGAATGGAGAAACTTTAGTGAGCGTTAGGGATGAGGGTATCGGTATCCCAAAGGATGATATCGGTTTGTTGTTTGACCGGTTCTACCGGGTAGAAAGCAGGAAATTTAAAACCATCTCTGGATTTGGTATCGGGTTATATTTGAGTGCGGAAATTATTAAGCGCCATGACGGCCAGATATGGGTAGAAAGTGAAGAGGGAAAGGGTTCTACGTTTTATTTTACCCTGCCGCATAAAGATTTAATTCTATAAGTTCTGTTATTAACATAAAAGAGGGTGCCCTTGGGTACCCTCTTTTATGTTAATAAAGATAATTGGGTTTAATAACCATAATAATGTCTGTGATGGTGAGGCCTGCCTCCACGTTCGGCAACGATACATGAACTAAAGCTAACAGCTACTGCCAGCAAAAGGAATAGATACTTAATTGTTTTCATTTTATAGGTTTTTATGTGTTAATGATAAGACCCTATTGAAATGAAAAGGTTTAGTCTCCCCCCACAGAATAATGTTAGAATGAATAGCGCAAGGTCGCTCCGTAAGTCCTTGGATCACCAAGTACACCAGCATATAAGCCAGAATTACCCGCGGCAGCCTGCAATTGTTCGTAATAATTTTTATTTGTAATATTTCTACTCCAAATAAACGCAGAGAATTTATCAGATTTAAATCCTAATCTGGCATTAAATAACGAATAGCCATCAACATTTAATACACTTGAAGGTGTTGGGTTTGAAGAATATTCTGAGCGGTAACTCGCATCGCCGGCAATAAAATATCTGCCCGCTTTAGTTGCCAAATTACCCGGAACACTAAATTCTGCACCGCCAGAAATATTCCATTTAGATATACCAGGTAAACGGCCTCCTGATGCATCTTTAAACGCAACTTGTGTAGCTACGCCATTAACCAATTCCGTATGGCCGGTTTCTTCAAGAGGCAATGGAGCATTTGTGAACTTTACATATTTTCCATCGAGATAAGCCAGGGCAGCATTTAGCGTAAAGAACCTTTCCAATTGATAAGTCCCATCAACCTCTAAACCTTTTACATTTACCTTTTCTGCATTGGCAAGGTAACCTCTGTTTACACCCAATTGTGGCGATTGAACATTGGTTTGGTAGTCTTTAATATCTGTATTAAAAGCACTAACATTCACCAATGCACCTTTAAAAGGTCTGGATTTAATACCCAGTTCATAATGTTGAACATATTCTGGCTTTACTACAGCTAAAGACAAATCTGCTGCTCCGGTAGAAGTAGTTGGAAGTCCCCCTACGTTAACACCAACTGGTTTATAAGCTGTAGAAAAAGTTCCATAAGCATTTAAGCTGGGGTTAGGACGATAAGATAAGGTGATGTTTCCTGATAAATTATTGTTGTCTACATTGGTTGTGAATTGCTGGTTGCTGTAAACTGCAGCTTTCAGTGCAAGTAATGCAGCATCTGTTGTTTGCAGACCTCCATAAGTTACCCGGTTATAATCTACATCCTTTTTATCATAAGTATATCTTAATCCAGGTAAAATATGCAAATGGTTCAAAAACTCCCAGTCTACCTGAGCAAACACAGCAGCACTTAATGATTTAATAGTTGAATTGGTTTTGATACCGTAGCCATCCAGTAAACCAGGCGTTGAGTACAAGGCTTGAGAACCCGTATTACTGGTTTGCACAAACCTCCACTGATCTTTACCTACCTCTTCAGTTTGGTCTAATCCTTTTAAATTCTGTCCGAGAAAAAACACACCAATTACACCGCTTACTTTTTCGGCCAGATTACCGGCGTATCGAATCTCCTGAGAATATTGGTCATGACGTGAGTTTCCCTGAGATTTGGTCAATGCAGATAATTCAGAGAAATCCCTGTCGTTTGTAGGATCCCAGTTCCAGAATCTCCAGGCTGTAGTAGAAGTCAACGTTCCATTGCCAATTTTATAATCCACATTTACGGATATTCCGCCAATGGACTGATTGTGTCTCCATGGTGTATTGGTATTAATTTCTCTGGAAAAAGGATCTATTTTAGGCTGCTGATAACCCAAATCAGAAACAATTTTAGCATACTGGCGATAAGCACTTCGTTCCGTTGTAGCCACACCTGCAATCACCAGCGGATAGCCGGCAGGATGCTGAATGCTGACATCACCACTTAACAATACCTGCAGTTTATCCGAAGGTGTGTAATACAACTGACCTTTAAAACCGAGATTGTTTTGCCCGCTATATTTGCGCTCTTCTTTGGTGTTCCAGATGGTACCGTCTCTCTGAGTGCCAGAGATGGATAACCTGGCTGCAAGATTTTTTGCAACACTTCCGGAAACAGATGTTTTGGCCTGAATGAAATTATAATTTCCAAAACTCAATTCTACTTTTCCGGTTGGAATTTGAGTAGGTTTAGCTGTAGTGATGTTAAATGCACCTGCAGTGGTATTCTTACCAAATAAAGTTCCCTGAGGTCCTCTAAGGATTTCAATTTGCTCAATATCAAGAAAATCTGTAGAAGTAGCTGCCGGACGCGCCTGGTAAACTCCGTCTACATAAAAGCCAACTCCCGGATCAATACCATCATTGGTTAAACCGAACGTAGAGCCTAAACCCCGGATGTTAAGTGTGGTATTTCTGGCATTTGAAGCATACAGTTGTACCGAAGGGATCAGTTCTTTTAAGCGGTTAACGTTAAAAGCTCCTGCATTTTCTGCAGCTTGCCCACCGATAACGGTAATGGCAATAGGCACATCCTGGAGTACTTCTGAACGTCTCCTTGAGGTGACCACAATCTCATCGAGTTGTGAGCTTTCAATCAAAACCAATTCAAAAGGGGTGTCCTGGAGTTTTAGAATCTGAAAATCCTGAGGTTTGTAACCAATTGAACTGACCTGAAGGTAAAATGGAAGGTCTTGTTTTGAGTGGATACTGAATTTTCCATCGTTATCTGCAATTGCAGAAATATTGGTGCCTCTGATCACTACTGTAGCATGTGGTATTGGCGCACCGTTGCTACCCTTTATGACACCTGTTATCAAATCCTGGGCAAAAACATAATTTGCCATGAGTATAAGCGAAAGGATAAGAAGTAAATTTTTTTTCATTTGGAATATAATTATTAATGGTTTGGTGGTTAAAAAAATGCAAAACAAAGCCATATGGATGTTTTAACGTCCAGTCAGATCTCAAAATATTGGATTTGCAGGTTCCTTAATTTTGCAAGGCGATGTTTGAACTAGATCAACAACAACAGCAACAGTCTAAAAGGAAGAGCATTCCTTTTTCAGATGTTTTTCTTTTCATTTTCATAAAATGTAAGTCTGTTTTCATTTGGATCTAAGTTGTAGATTGTTATTTAGTTATGCGAAGATAGCACTCTTTTTCATTAAAAAAATAAAATCTATAGATTTTGTAGTTTTTATTTTAATAATAAAAAAGAAAAGGCCAAAATTAGGATAACTTTATCAGCTCTATTGCGAAGAATCGGGAAGTTATATTCCGGATTAAAATCCTGCTTTGATACTGGATTTTGATCATTTATCGTTACAGATGCCCTAGCTGATTTAATAGAATAGTCTTCATTAAAGATGCTTTACCAGATTTATACTGACAGCAAAAAAAGCATCGATATTGAGCAATATAGTATAACTTTTCCGGGTCTAAAATATCTAAGTTTATGCTTGTATTTATCTAAGCTAATTGACCAGGTTATCTTAAACACATCCATTTACTCATGAATAACAAGAAGGTCTTTAGACTAGAATGCCAGGATCGTTTGATGTTGTGATAAATAATCAACAAAAACCATGAGTAAAAAGAAACCGTTGGATGAGCACAATGCTCATGAAGACAGTCTATTATCAGAGCGGATTTTTGCCGGAGATGAACAGGCATTTAATCAAATGTATTATCAGACGAACAGAAACATTTTTAATGCTGTGATGTCCTATGTGAAAAATGAGCATATTGCTATTGAGCTTGTGCAACGAGTGTATGTCAAGTTTTGGAACAATCGTAAAAAATTAAAAGATGTAAGGAGTTTGAAAGACTATCTTTTTATTATTGCCAGAAATTTAACCCTTGATCATTTTAGAAAGGTAACCCTGGAGACTAATTTTTTTGCAGAATTTATATTGAGGGAAAATAATCCTGTAAATACCACTGACGAAAAGATTGAACAAATAGAATATGACAGACTATTGAAAGATGCAATTGCACAGCTACCTCCACAACAAAAGGAAGCCTGGCTTTTGATCAATGAAGAAGAACTCAGTTATGCGGAAACCGCTGTAAAAATGAACATTTCCAGATTAACAGTAAAACGTCATTTGGAACTGAGCCGCAAAAGTGTACGAGAGTACCTCAAGTCTCAAATTTATATCGTATTAACGTTTCCTCTTTTCATTATTATATATTTTGCTTTTTAACCGTTATGAAGTGATCATACCTTCTGATTCTATTCAGTCGGTTTTTTATGTTGCTGCAGATGTTAGTTTGATTATTTAAATTATTTTCTGATGAGTTGGGCCATTTGTTTTTGTCAATCGTCTTTAGTCAAAATACGATTACAATAATGAACAACAGCCGTTTTTATACACTCTTACAATATTTTAAAGAAGATGTTATTTCTGAGAAAGAATGGCGTGAATTGCAGAAAATGGCAAAAACCGGATGTTTTGACGATCTGCTGGAAGATGACATTTTAATTTCTTTAGAAAAGAAAGGAAAAAAAGAGAAGTGGACTACGGATATCGAACAGGAAATACTAATTGGTATTCATACTCAAATAGGTAGACATAAAAAAGGTTCCGGGTACAAATTATGGATGGCTGCGGCTGCAGTATTTTTACTGATGCTAACTGCAGGAATAATTTTCATTAAGTCAAAAAGCTTGCCTGCCATTACAAATATAGCTTACCATAAACATGATATTCCGCCTGGTGGAAATAAAGCAGTTCTTACATTGGCAGGTGCTGAACCTATAGTCTTAAACGATTCGACTCTTAATCAACTAGCCAACCAGAAGGGTGGCCCGATCATTAAAGCCGCTAGCGGTATCCTCGTTTATAAAGCAAATTCTTTAGCTGAAAATTCCGGAGCGGAAACAGGAAAAGACATCTCCAACACCATTAGTACGCCACGTGGGGGGCAGTACCAGGTCATATTGCCTGATGGAACTCATGTATGGCTCAACGCAGCCTCTTCGCTTAAATTTCCTTCTGCTTTTAAAGGAGAAAAGCGTCTGGTAGAGCTTCATGGCGAGGCTTATTTTCAGGTTACCAAGAATAAGCGGATGCCATTTGTAGTGCATACTGACAATCAGGAAGTAGAAGTATTGGGCACTCACTTTAACATTTGCAGTTATGCCGATGAAACAACAACAAAGACCACCTTGCTGGAAGGTTCGGTTAAGCTAATTGTTCAGGCTCATGAGAAGATCCTGATTCCTGGCGAACAAGGCCAAACCAATAGAAGGACAAAAGAGATTAAAGTTATGCCAGTTAACATAGAAGATGCCATTGCATGGAAAAACGGCTATTTCGTGTTTAACGACGAAAAACTGGAAAGCATCATGCTAAGAGTATCCAGGTGGTATGATGTTGATTATGAATTTGAAGGGAAACAGCGTGATGTATCTTTCTTAGGTGTAGTAGAACGATCGAAGAATATATCATCTCTATTGAAAGTATTGGAGTCAACCGGAAATGTTCATTTTAAAATAGAAGGGAGGAAGATTATCGTTATGCCATAACATTTACAAACCTAGCGGTAGTTTAAACAAGTCAGGGATGCGGGAACACCCCTGACCAATGTTCGGATATACCATGATAAATCAAGCAATACAACTCATCAATTATCAACCAAACAACCAAATGTATGAAATTTTACGATCAATCCAGATTTAGGAAGCCGCTTGCTTGGAATTCTGGACAAATAATACGTATAATGAGGCTAACCATTCTCATATTAATCACATGCTTACTTCAGGTAAGTGCATCCACAAAAGCTCAAAAGATCTCCCTGAGCGAAAAAAATGCATCGCTGGAAACCATTATCAGGAAAATCAGAAGCCAAACCAGCTATTATTTCATTGGTAATACGGCTTTAATCAGAAAGGCAAATCCTATAAATATTAACGTCAGGGATGTATCTATTGAAGATGCATTGAACAGGTGTTTCCTAAACCAGCCACTTGCTTATTCTATTGTAGATAAGACTGTTGTTATTAAAACAAGAACATTGCTTTCCCTGTCAGAGATGATGAGACAAAAGCTATCCATAAAAGGTAAAGTTACGGATGAAAGCGGAACCTCACTACCAGGAGCTTCTGTAAAGGTTGAGGGTACCGGGGAGACAGCGACCACCAACACCAATGGCGAATTTCAAATCGAAGTTCCCGGCAAGGATGCTGTTTTATTGGTTTCTTATGTAGGATATGAAGTGATGCGGATAAAGGTTGAGGAAGGTACTGTTATGAACATCCGCCTTAAACCTCAATTGCGCGATTTAACTGAAGTAGTGGTTGTAGGTTACGGTACTAAACGTAAATCAGAAATCTCAAGTGCAATCGCATCTGTAAATGTAAATGAGTTGAGTGCAAATGCTTCTAATAATGTAAGTGATGCGTTACAGGGGCGTGTTGCCGGCGTAGCCGTTGAATCAAATAGTGGTGCACCTGGGGCAAGAGCATCTATTACCATCCGTGGTTCTAGTACACTTGGTTCCAATGGTCCATTGGTTGTTATTGACGGAATGCCTTTTGGTAGTCTTGATGGATTAAATCCTTCTGATATACAGAACATCGAGGTCTTAAAAGATGCGGCAGCGGCCAGTATTTATGGATCAAGAGCTGCTGGAGGAGTTATTTTGGTAACTACTAAACTGGGTAAG